>Ga0308418_1000744_pt1 | contig 18075 bp, 11 predicted proteins | sample HotsprSampleR4cd_FD_203517 | JGI IMG/M metagenome (GOLD analysis project Ga0308418, IMG submission 203517) | Hot spring phototrophic mat microbial communities from Mushroom Spring, Yellowstone National Park, Wyoming, United States - 20090729_R4cd ... | reverse complement strand
CCCGCAGCCCCCGGAATTCGCCCACCAGCATCCGGAGGTCATCCACTTGCTGGCCCAACTGGGCAGCCAAAGGCAATTCCCGCACTCGGGCACTCAGGGTCTTGGCCAGAGCACGGTACGCATAGGTGGTATAAAGCCCCCCGGCCGATAGAATCCCTACCACCACCACCAACAAGCCCAATTGCAGGGCGAACTTTACCCGAATCGGCCAGTGCAAAAACACCGTCCTGCTTCCTCCTTGGCTCCCCCTCTATGGGGAGGGAAATATGCTCGGCTGGGTACCCTTTCCTCGGTAATGGGGGCCTGTCCCTTGAAGGGGTCCTTATGCCAAACAGGGGGCCGGTTGGGCTCTCGGGGGCGAAAAAGAACCCGGAAGTGTACCCAGGGGCCTGCCCAAAAAGCAAGATTCGTTTTAGAGGCTGGCCTGAAATTCCCTTTCTAGCCGGGATGTATCCACCAACCGGCGGGCCCCCGACCGCCAAGACCCTAAATAAAACAGGGTGTTTAGGAAACCCGAAGGGTTTGAAAACGGTCTGGACCGCCCCCCGAGTACCAATGTCGGGACAGCCTCTTAGATTACCCCTTTAGTTGGCGGCCATCCCCCCTCATTTTGCCATTCAGACCTCCCTGGACGGGTAATTTGGGTGGAAGTCTGAGCAAGGACCAGGCGGGAAGCCAGAAAGGCCGTTGGGGGGTTCCATTACCCACAAAGGAGTGTGCCCCCATATTTTCAGGGTAGCCAGCCTATAGAGGAGACAAAAATGAGGGATTCCCCCCTCTTGAGAGGGGATTTCGTTGCATGTCGAAGAAAACCGGTGACTTATTTTGATAATCTGAGTAAAATAGATAATCTAGGAAAGATTTCCAGAAGCCTTTTTCTTTTTTCACTGCTTTTTCATGGGCAGGTCGATATAATTTAGTTTTCTTTCTCTCTCTTTCCGCCGATGGAAAGACTGCCTCCTACCGTAGGAAGAGGTTAGAAGCCCCCCCTTTAGAGGGGTAATCCCGATAAATCGGTAACATTTTAGCCGAATCGAGAGGGCCGATGTGCATTTCTGCATAAGCAGCAGTCCAGGTTGCGTTGTGCCTGCTACGGTGTTCCAGTGGAGCAAGCGGGCTGCAGGCAACATGAACCCTCTCCTATGTACTGGACTGCCGCTTGCGCGGGAATGGCACCCTGGGTTTCGCACGCTAGGAGAGAGCTAGATTGCTTCCTTCGGCTAAAATGGTACCAAGTGTTTTGGCTTGGTAAAAAGAGGCTTTGGCGATGAACGAGCGGGAATTTCGGCAAACGATGGTGGAAAAGATTCTTCAGTCCCCTTCCTACCGATTGGCGTATAAGGACCCGGATTTTTTGGAAAGCCCGGAGCTTCGCCCGAACCGGATGGAGTTGGAGTTTTTGAAGCCGGAATTGGGTTTTCGGGCGCATGGGATCCGATCCACCATTGTCACCTTTGGCAGCACCCGGATTGTGGATCGGCAGACGGCCCAGGCCCGGTTGGAAGCGGCCCAGGCCCGATTGGCCCAGGATCCGAACAATCCGCTGTTGCAGCGTCAGGTGGAGCAGGCCCGGCGGCTTCTGGAGAAAAGTCATTACTGGGAAATGGCCCGGGAGTTTGCCCGGATTGTATCCTCCGCCAGTCAGCAGGGCGAAGCCTGCGACTTTATCATTCTTACCGGCGCAGGTCCCGGGATCATGGAGGCGGCCAATCGGGGGGCATGGGAAGTGGGGGCCAAATCCGCCGGCCTGAACATCCAAATCCCCATGGAACAACTCCCCAATCCCTATGTCACCCCGGAGCTTTGCTTCCAATTCCAGTATTTTGCCCTTCGCAAATTCCACTTTTTGCTCCGGGCCAAGGCCCTGGTGGTCTTTCCCGGCGGTTTTGGCACTATCGACGAACTGTTCGACGCCCTAACCCTCCGGCAAACCCATCGGATGCAAGAGATTCCCATTATCCTGTTTGGCCGGGAGTATTGGGAAAAGGTGATCAATTTCCGGTTCCTGGCCGACGAGGGAATGATCGACGACGACGATCTAAAACTCTTCTGCTTTGCCGAGACCCCTCAGGAGGCCTGGCAGATCATTCAGAATTTCTATAATCACGATGGACGGCATCGGGCGCCTCCGCCGCCGCATGGAGCACCCAATAGGCTTGGCGCCTGGCAGGTAGAGTGAGCGTGGGAAATAATGGGGGGTGGCACTCCCAACGAAATTCCTCCGGCCCAGCAGAGCCGAGATGTTTCCCGGACATTTTCTCTCAGGTGCCGGTTTTTTGTCAGGCCCCACTGGATTTCCAGGCACGCCGCCGGTTTCCAGGATCACCCCAGGTGGACTTACGTACCACTTGGAGGGTGCGCTTTTCTAGTGCGCAGTCGGGTCCCGTATTCCAGGCTCAAGCGGATTTCCTCGGCGGGGATATTCTCCGGGAAAAAGGCTCCGCTGATCTTGGCGTTGTAGATGGAGCAGCCTTCCAGGTCGTGGTTGCGGAGATCGCAGCCGCGAAGGTCGGCTTCCCGAAGATAGGCGTCTCGCAAAAGGACCCGACTTAAATCTGCATTTCGCATGTCACAGCCTCGCAAATCAGCGCCACGAAAGTCGATCACATCCCGGCCTTGGATAGCCCGATGGTAGGCTTCCAGATCGCCGACCCGGAGGGCCTTGAAGGCCGGGTCATCTGGAAACCGGGCACGATTGATGTTGCGATTCTGTACGATATTTCCCGCCATGTTCGCTGTTCTCCCTTGCTGAAGCGCTGCCTGGACCGTCCCGCCCTATATGCAGCGGGTGCCACAGCCATTTTATCCAAAAACCCTTCTCTGTAACTAAATATAGATTGCGTTTCTTGGCATGGCGGGCGCAGAGGATGGCAGGAGGATGTTGCTAAACGGCTCTCCCCTACAACCGGTAAAACCCTTCTTTGTGGAGGCTGGGCCGGTGCGGTAGCCAACCGCGAAAAACTCCGCGGCAAACGGCGTTGGGAGGGAGAGGTCTTTGGAAGTGAGCGACTCGGAGTCACTCGGGACCAAATCGGAACCGGCCGATAGCTACTTCCTACCTCCGGCAAATCCCCGGGCTTGTGCCTTATCGAATCCGGGTCGTTTTGGTTGGGGTGGGCTTTTACATTCCGGGGCCAAGAGAGTAGAATAAAAGCTGAGGTCCATAGATCCAGGTTAGGTGTAAGGGGAAGATGGCCAAACAGAAACAACCTTCCGAGAGCCGAGCCAAGCGAGCTGCCCTGGCCCTACAACGGGCGGTTCGGGCAGCCGAAACCGCCGAGCAGTTGCAAGGCCGGGATGTCCTGGTGTTGGACATGCGCAAACTGACCACCCTGTTTGACTATTTTGTTTTGGCCACCGGGGCAAGCCGACGCCAACTCCATGCCATGAGTGAAGAGATCGACCGAGTGCTGCAACACGAACTGGGCGATCGGCGGATTGGCCTGGAAGGATATGAAGAGAGCCGATGGATTGTCATGGACTATGGCGATGTGGTGGTGCATCTTTTTGATGAGGCCACGCGATCTTATTACGCCCTGGAGGAACTTTGGGCGCAAGCCAAACGCGTGAATTGGCAACGGGTCTTGGCGCGCCTGACGGGTGCCCAGCAGAATCGGCCATGAGCCGGGCTGGGTGGGGGCCTCTCCGCCGGGAGCTTCCGATCTTCCCAAGCAGTGTACTCTGCCGAGAGGGGGCGGAAAGGGATTTCCTTTATCTATACGGATGTAAGGTATTCTTATGTCCATTCTTTCGGAACTCAAACGCCGGTTTCAAGAGGTCTTACGCTGCTGGGGCCAAGACGCCCCAGAGCTTTTGGAGATGATTCGGCCCAGCCAGGAGGAACGGTTTGGCGACTATCAGGCCAATCTGGCGATGCCGTTGGGCAAACGCCTTGGCCGACCGCCCCGGGAGATTGCCGCCGAGTTGGTGGCCCAGCTTCAGGTAGCGGATATGGCCCAGAGGCCGGAGATCGCCGGCCCGGGCTTTATCAACTTTCGGCTCCGAACGGATTGGCTGGCCGAGCAGTTGACCCGGGCGGTAGCCGATCCCCGATTGGGTGTGCCGCCGGTTGCCCATCCGAAAACCTATGTCATCGACTATTCCGCTCCCAACGTAGCCAAACCGATGCATGTGGGCCATATCCGATCCACCGTCATCGGCGATGCCCTCTGCCGGATGCTCCGGTTCATGGGCCACCGAGTCATCAGCGATAACCACATCGGCGACTGGGGCACCCAGTTCGGGATGATCCTGTACGGATATAAACATTTTTTAAATCCGGAGGCCTACCGGCAGCGTCCAGTGGAGGAGTTGGCCCGGTTGTATCGGCTGGTTCGCCTGCTGATGGATTATCAGGAGGCGAAGGCGAAACTGGCCAGCGGCCAACTTCAAACCCGTATCGCCGAACTGAAGACGCACTTGGAGAAAGCGGGGCTAGCTCCTGCCCTCGGATCGACTCCTTCGACACCATCGGCCGGCCCGACAGTATCATTCGGCCCAGCCGGAGCGGGCGGTCCCACCGCGTCATCCACCCCGGCAGCGTCGGCCGAACCGGCAGGAGCCGCTAGCCCCGGCGCATCATCTGATTCCGCACCATCGAGCGATCCCCCAGCAACCTCCGGTGCAAGGCCGTCTGGTCCGGCCACCTCATTCGGCCCGAGAACCGCCCGGAGGAACAAGTCCCAACCGGGTCAGACTTCTCCGGTAGGCCAAGAAGCTCCCCTTCGCCGGGCGATGAGAAAAGAACTCGAAGCCTACCTGGAAGAGTACCAGGAGTTGCACAAGAAGGTGGCGGAGGTGGAGGAGTCGCCGGAACTGGCCCGGCTGGCCGCCGAGCATCCCAACCTGGAAGCCCGGGTACAGGCGGAGACGGCCAAACTCCATGCGGGCGATCCGGAAAACCGCCGATTGTGGCAGGAGTTTTTACCTCATTGCCTGGCCGAACTGGATCGGATTTATCAGCGCCTGGGCGTTCGGTTTGATCATACGTTGGGGGAGAGTTTTTACCACGATCGGCTGCCTGGGTTGGTGGAGGACCTTTTGGCCCGTGGATTGGCCCGCATCAGCGACGGTGCGGTCTGCATTTTCCTGGAGGGCTTCGATACACCGATGATCATCCGTAAACAGGACGGCGCTTTCCTCTATGCCACTACCGACCTGGCCACCTTGCAATACCGGATGGAGACCTGGCAGCCGGACGCCATCTTGTATGTGGTGGATCATCGGCAGAGTCTGCATTTTCAGCAGCTTTTTGCGGCAGCTAGACTCCTAGGCTACAAAGACGTAGAACTCCAGCATATCAGTTTCGGCACCGTTTTGGGCGAAGACGGCCGGCCGTTTAAGACCCGGGAAGGGGACTTGGTGGGGCTGGAAAGCCTGCTGGACGAGGCCGTCGCCCGGGCGTTGAAGATCGTTTCCGAAAACGACGATGCCAAACCGGATGGTCCAGAACTCAGTCCCGCCGAACGGGCCGAAATCGCCGAACGGGTCGGTATCGGAGCGGTCAAATACGCCGATCTGGCGCAAAATCGTACAAGTGATTATGTATTTAGCTATTCCAAAATGCTGGCCCTCACCGGCAATACCTCCGCCTACATGCAATATGCGTATGCCCGGGTGCGAAGCATTTTCCGGAAAGGCGGAGTGGATCCGGAGGAGCTCCGAACCTCGGGGGCCGCCGTTCTGCTAGCCAGCCCGCCGGAACGGGATCTGGGCCTGGCCCTTTTGCGATTCGGCGAAACGTTGGAACTGGCCTTGGAAGATTACCGTCCGAACCTGCTCACCGCTTATCTTTATGACCTGGCGAATCGGTATTCCGTCTTTTTTGAGCAGTGCCCGGTGCTCAAGGCCGAGACGGACTCCCTTCGTACCAGCCGATTGCTGCTTTGCGATCTGACAGCCCGTACCATCCAAAAAGGCTTAGAACTGCTGGGCATTGAGGTGGTCGAACGGATGTAGCGGCTGATGGGGAGCTATCGGGATGGTGTCTCCGGAATCTCTCCTTTCTAAAAAACCTTACCTTCTTAATCACAAAGAAGTTATGGAAGGTCAATTTCGGAGCTTCCGAAAATAGCAGGTGGTTGCCTATCCCCACGTGAGAACAAGGACCGGTCCGTTGTTAGGAAAGTGCACTTCCGAGGAAATGCTTTACTTAATGTTCCCGGGCCAGGACGAAGTCGGCCAATTGCTCCAAGGCGGTTCGGGCAGGCGAGGGGGGCACCAGCTCTAGATGCGATTTGGCCCGGCGGATGTATTCGGCCGCCTTCTGCAGCGTATAGAGGGCTGCATCCGTCTGCTCGCAATACCGGCGGAGTAACGGACGGCTGCTTTGGATCGGTTGCCCCAGGAGTTCGATCAACCGGTTTCGTTCCGGATCGTTCAATTGCCGGAGCAGGTGAATGAGTGGCAAGGTGATCTTTTGTTTAGCAATATCGGTGCCCAGCGATTTGCCCACCCGTTGCTCGTCGCCTATCAAGTCCAGAAGATCATCGGTAATCTGAAAGGCCACGCCCAGATCGCTTCCGTACCGGCGGAGGGCCTGGTGCTCCGTCGGCGAGGCCCCGGCATAATATGCCCCCAAACCGCACGCACACTCGCATAGGGCCGCCGTCTTTGCCCAGATAATATCCAAATATTCCTCTTCGCTCAGGCTATATTGGCCTCGTTGTTGCACCTGCCGGAGTTCCCCTTCGCAGAGGGTTCGGGTAGTTTCGGCCAGAACCCGATACACCGAAAGGTCCTCCAGCCGGGTGGCCAAACACAAGGCATGGGTAAAAAGATAATCGCCCAAAAGAACGCTGGATTCCGTGTTCCATCGGGCGTTGATGGTCAAAAGATGCCGCCGCATAGTGGCCTCGTCCAGCACATCGTCGTGGACGAGCGTGGCCGTGTGGATCAGTTCGACCACCGCGGCGACCAAGATATGCTCCGGCCGAATCTGTCCGATGGCCTTGGCGCTCAGGAGCACTAGGGCCGGTCGCATCCGTTTGCCGCCTAGCCGAAACCCATACCGCATCAGTTCATCTAATGCCGGGAATCGACTCCTCAGCTCCGCTTGGAGAAATTGTTCGACCTGGGCAATCTCCTGCTGGATCGGTTCATAAATGGGCCGGAGCTCTTCGGGCATGCGCCAGGCCGGGCCTTCCAGGGCCGAAGCGGGTTCCGGACTGCCAGGCTGGCCGACTTCGGCTAAGCAAGCATCTCGCGCATTTGCCAGCGCCGGAGCTATTTCTGCATCGCCGGAAATATTTTCAGGTATCTTTCGTCCGGACACCATGGTTTCCTTGCATCTGGGGCAAACTCAGCCAATGCGAAGAAAATGTCCGCTTTTGCCGCCTGATTTTTCCTCCAACTGCACCTGCTGGATCACCATGGCCCGGTCCTGGGCCTTACACATATCGTAGATCGTCAGGGCGGCAACGGCAGCGGCCACCAGGGCCTCCATTTCCACACCGGTTCGGGCCGTCGCCCGAGCCTCCGCCTCGATGGCCACCGTGCTGCTATCCGGAAAACAAAACTCCACTCGAACCACATCCAACGGGACCGGATGACACAAGGGGATCAGTTCGGCAGTGCGTTTGGCTGCCAGGATGCCAGCCACCCGAGCCGCTTGCAACACATCCCCCTTGGGCACCTGCCCCCGCCGAAGCCGATCCAGGGTCTCCGGCTCCATCCGTACCCGGGCGCTAGCGCGGGCAATCCGGAGAGTGGTCTCCTTGGCCCCAATATCCACCATCTGCAACCCGTGCAAATCCCAGTGGCTTCCCTCCGCCATGCCAGAGCCACTCCCTGCAGTAAAGTTCAAGGCAGAACACACTGGCCTTCCCAGCCGTCAGGAGAATCACCAGCGGCCAAAACGTATTGCTCCTGCTGAAAGACCTTATTTTCACTGTATTCACCCGGCCAGGTCGCTACGACTTGGAGAGGTGAAACCTCGGCCGGAGCGGACCCATTGTGGCAATCCACCCCGCGGGATACAGTCTGATCCTATCCTCCTCCATTTTTGTCGCCAAAGCAAGGGGGACGGGAGCTAACTGTTCCCCAGCTTTTTCGTGGGGCCGGAGACTATTGTCGGAGTGCTTGGAGGGCCTCTTTGGCCCGGGCGACAACCGCTTCCGGAGTAATGCCAAAATGTTTATAGAGCACCTTTTCCGGTGCCGAGGCCCCGAAACCGCTCATACCCACAAACCGGCCTTGGGGTCCCAGGTAGCGTTCCCATCCGTGGCGGACGCCTGCTTCCACGGCCACCCGGGCCAAACAACCGGCCGGCAGGACCTCTTTGCGATAATCGGCCGGCTGCACCTCAAACAGCTCCCAACTGGGCATACTGATCACCCGGGTGGGAATGCCTTCGGCCTGAAGCCGCTCTTGAGCATCTAAACAAATAGCCACTTCGCTACCGGTCCCGATGAGTAGCACCTCCGGTTTTCCGCCCGCCGCTTCGGAGAGCACATAAGCCCCCTTAGCCAGGCCGGAGGCTGGCGCTAGCTTGGAGCGATCCAACACGGGCAAGTTTTGGCGGGTAAGCACCAGCGCGGTTGGCCCATCCCCCCGCTGAAGGGCCACCCGATATGCCTCGGCCGTTTCGTTGGCGTCGCATGGCCGAACGACCACCATATTGGGGATGGCCCGCAGGGCAGCCAGATGTTCGACGGGCTGATGCGTTGGTCCATCTTCGCCCACCCCAATGGAGTCATGTGTTAAAATGTATAGTACCGGCAGGCCCATCATCGCCGCCAGCCGCATCGACGGCCGCATGTAATCCGTAAACACAAAAAACGTCCCCGCATACGGTCGAAGCCCGCACAGGGCCAGACCATTACAAATGCCAGCCATCGCATGTTCCCGGACGCCAAAATGGAAATTCCGGCCCGTGGGATTGGTAACCGAAAAGTCGCCGTGCGCTTCGGGGAAGGTCAGTTCCGTTCGGTTGGACGGCCCCAAATCGGCCGATCCACCCAAAAGCCAAGGAATCCGCCGGGCCACCTGATTGAGCACCTTGCCGGAAGCCACCCGGGTGGCTATGCCCTTGGGGTCCGCAGGAAAACTGGGTATCTCCGCATCCCAGCCCTCCGGCAGTTCCCCTTTCAACAGGCAATCCAGTTGGGCCGCTAGATCGGGATAAGCTTTGCGGTACTCGGCCAGCATGGCATACCACTGGTCGGCCTGCTGATGGCAGTCGGCTAAGTGTCCTTGGCGGAAATGCTCCAGGACTTCCGGCGGGACCAAAAACTGCTCATTTCCCGGCCAGCCGTAAAACGCCTTCGCCCCTCGGACCTCCTGATCGCCCAACGGAGCGCCGTGGGCTTCGTGGTGGTTCTGTTTGGTCGGTGCGCCCCAGGCGATGATGCTTCGGACGATGACCAGGGTGGGCCGGTCGCTTGGCCGATCCAACTCCGCCAAGGCACTGCGCAAACAGCCCAGTTCGTTCACATCGGGCACCCGAACCACTCTCCAACCGTAACTGGCAAACCGCATCCCCACATCTTCGCTAAATGCCAGCGAAGTGGGTCCTTCTATGGTGATCCGATTATCATCATAAATCCAGCAGAGGTTATCCAGTTGCAGATGTCCGGCCAACGAAGCCGCTTCCGAGCCGATGCCCTCCATTAGGTCGCCGTCGCTGCATAGGGCATAGACCCGAAAATGGAACAGATCGAAACCGGGCCGGTTGAAGTAGCCGGCCAGCCATTTGGAGGCAATGGCCATGCCGACGCTGTTGGCCACTCCCTGGCCCAACGGCCCGGTCGTGGTCTCCACTCCACTGGTATGCCCATACTCCGGATGGCCGGGACATCGGCTATGCAATTGCCGAAATTGCCGGATCGCTTCCAACGGCACGGCCAACTCGCCGGTCGGTCGGCCGTCCGGTTCCACCTGCTTCACCCCGGCCAGATGTAAGGCCGCATACAAAAGCATGGACGCATGGCCGCAACTGAGCACAAACCGATCCCGGTTCGGCCAATGAGGGCGCTCCGGGTCGTACCGGAGCCGTTCCCGAAACAGCACATAGGCCACCGGCGCCAGGGCCATGGGCGTACCCGGATGCCCGCTCCTGGCTGCCTCCACCGCATCCATCGACAAGGTACGAATCGTATTGATGGCTAATTGCTCCACAGTTGCTACGCGGTTCATAACCTCTCCCTACTTTACTTTCGGTCCATTTCCGTATCGGTGGTTGGTTTCTCAACTTTCCTGCTGGGGTTCGTTGGACGATTGGCCCCCGAACAGGAGGCCGTACCCGCATCTTCCCTCAACGCAAATTCTTTCCAATCCATAAAAGAGAAATAGTTTAAAGGAATCCGGCGAAAGCGTCAACATGCATGGCCCGGTAAAGCCTAACCCACCCAAAGCAAGGGACAAAAACCTACTCGTAACGCCTTAGCCGAAGGGAGACGCCCTTGGAGGGACCTGCTTCGGAGGTCCGATCCCTTGGAGGCGTCTGCCTTGGATCGCCGCTTTCCCGGTCACGATGATCGTGCCCATCCATGTTGGATATCCCTTGGAAGCATCTACCTTGGTACGCCGCTTTTGCGGGCATGCCAAGTGCGCCCCCTCCATTCGGCTAACATGTTCCACCTACTCTTGTTCCACGGTGGCGGCAGCAAGCAGTGGAGCGGACGGCGTGCCCAAATCCCGGAAGATCAGCTTTTCCACCTTGACCGGACGGAGTTGGACGGCCAGCAGGTTCAGGTGCCAGCGTTTGCCTCGGAGCACCGGCCGAACATCCGTAGCCTCTGGCGGGTGGAGCCAATCGTCGATGGTCCGGCCGGTAATCAGCGGGATGGTTTGCTTTTGGCCGTCCGCATAGCAGATCACATATTCGGCCACGGCGCCGGCAGGTTCCACGCCCCCGTCCTGCGGGTCCCAACCGTGGACATTGCCCAGCAGGAAAAGCCGTCGGCCCTGACAGCCCACCGGGATTTCCACCTCCTTGGGGAACCGCTCCGGTTTGGGCGCCCGAGGGGAATGGAGCACCACCAAGGCCCGGCCTTCGTTTTTGGCTGGGTCGATGATTTCAAACGGCACGTTGCCGGCCGTAGTTCGGCCCACCGGCAACCCTGTCATAAGAAAGTCTTCGCCCGGATTGGGCACCCCGAACGGTGCGGTAAACGGGTCCGTATTGGCCACCTTGGAAAGGTCCAGAAACACGCACTTTTCCGGTTGGACCGGCTGGCCGATCGGCAACGGCAGCACCCCGGCAATCGGTTGTTGGGCCGGCGGAGCCAGTTCCTCATACTTCCGCACGACCGTGGGAAAATCCCACCGCTGGGTTTGCACGGGCCGATAGACCACCCGGCACCCGGGGATCGGCTCCAGCAGCCGTCGGTTTTCCGGCAAAAACAGGAGGATCTGCTGCGGTGTTTGCCGGTCTGGACCTTGGAGGGAGACTTTGACGCCGTCGGCCAGGCCTTCCAGGACCATGGAGAGCAGTCCAAAATGAGTGGGTGCCCGCTGGAGGAGGATTTTTTGCCCCGGCCCCAGCCACCAGTCCGGCACCGCCCGCAGCAAATGCAACTCGTCCGCCTGCTCATGGACCAACATGTGGCGAAGCATCAGGGCATAGTTAGCCGCTCCGGTCGGATGCGGAATCGTATCGCTCCAAGCCACCCGCCGCCGGTAGAAAATCCCCTCCGGAAAGGCATGGCAGGCCGTGCTATGCAAGAGATACCAATAGAAATCTTCGACCACCTGCTGGTGTTGGCCCCGGATCAGATCGGCCATGGTGGTATAGACGCTCATGTACGGATGGATAGCCCCGGCCGTGCCAAGCCAGCGGATGGTCCCCTCGCAAAAGCCGCCGCCGTGCTCCTGACGCACATGCCGGATCAGGGCAGCCACCCGGGGGTCATCGACCGGCCAAATGGGCACCGGCCAAAGGGTTTCCGTATTGCCCCAATGGGTGCCCGCTTTTTCCCAACTGGGCGGGAAGTAGGGCAAACCGGTCCTTTGCCATGCCGCCTCGATGGCCTGCCGATACCGGGCCGCCTCGCCGGCCCACGCCTTGGCTTCTTCAGACCGTCCTAAGGCCCGTGCCGCATCGGCCACGAGTTCCATCGCCCGGAGGTTCCAAAAATCGTAGCCGACAATGTGATGCTTGCCGTCCCAAAGATATTCGCCGTCGGCCGGGGCGGCCGGTAGAAGACCGGCAAACGGGCTGTCGGCCGACGCCTCCTGCCGGGCCTTCTTGGTCCACTCCATCGCCCGCACCATGGCCGGGTACGCCCGCTCCAAGAAATTCTGGTCGCCGGTAATCTTCCAGTACTGCCACAGGGCCCAGACGGCCTGGCCGTTGGCGTCGAACTGATTCGACTGGGTCTCGAATCGGCCGTCCGCACGCTGGGCCTTCAAATAAAACTCAATCGCTTTGGCCGCGGAGTCCCAAAGCCCGGCTTCTTCCAACTCCATGATCTGATAGGCGCCGTCCCGGATGTAAAACTCATCGTAAAAGCCTTCGCCGCCGTGGAGCCGACCGTGTCGCTCGCCAGCATCTGGCATACATGGGCGGCCAGAAGAGTCTCGTTAGCCTTTCGACATGGTGTTTCGATCCGGGCTACCTCCGGGCCGCACAATAACCCTTTCCAAAATTCCACGGTCCGCCGAAGCCAGCAGTTTGCCTCTTCCTGGGCGGCTCGGTCTTTAGAAAACCATGGCTCCATTTTGGCCTCGTAGAAAAAGGGAACTCGGACCACTGCCGTTTGCGCAGCGCCGGCGGGCAACGACCATGCAAAACTCTCTTCGGTTTGGACGCCGGTTTTGGGCCGTTCGATCCGCACTCGGAGCTTGGCCTCCGCCAGGCTGGCCCCTTGATTGACGGCCGTTACCATCGCCCAAACTAGGAAGTTTTCGCCTTCCGTGGGCCAGAAGAAGGCCTTCTGCCAGTCTTGAATGGTCGGCAGCGGTGCGGCCCAATAACAAAAATCATACCGCACTGGCCCCTCCTGAGCCGAAAAAATCATCACCGGCAGCCACCCCTCCAAACACCGTTTGGTCTGTTTTCGAGACAACGGCTCCTGCTGCCGACCGAACCAAAACTCCACTTTGCCGCCGTTGGCAAGTAGGATGGCGTTTTCCGGCGTGATGCGGGCGCCGTACTGGTAATCTTTCAGGCCCACCACGTTCCAGGAATTTTGGAAATAGTCGAACGATTTGGCCGGGTCGTCTGCCGCCTGGGCAACCAGGCACAGCAAACCTATCGCCAGCCAGCCGCTGCCGGAAATGGCCCATAGCAGGTTTTCGACAACCTGTCCCAGCCAACCTGCCCCTCGCCTGCCTCCCGGACCCGGTGCACCATGTTTACGCCCGGCAACTGTGCGCCAATGAAGGTTCCGCCAACCAAGGAAAGGATAGGTGAACATAGTTCCGCTCCTTTTTCGTAGTACCTACCCACTTCGCCTCCCAAAAACCAGGATGGCTTTTCCACGAGCATGGTCCAAACTGTCCGGCATGTCAAGCAGCGGCGCCGGAATCTCGGCCATGGCCGGAGGGCTTGCTCCGCTCCCTGCTTTCCGCACGCGCCACCGGAGGATATAATACAGGTTTCGGCTGATGGAGTTGGGGTCCAGCGGAGAGAGCCGATGGCGGAGCAGCGGTGGATTCGACTTCGGGGAGTCCGGGTACATAACCTGAAAGGCATCGACCTGGACATCCCGCATTGGAAGCTGGTGGTCATCTGTGGGCTGAGTGGCAGCGGCAAAAGCAGCCTCGCTCTGGACACCCTCTATGCCGAAGGTCAACGCCGATACATCGAAAGTTTTTCCGCTTATACCCGCCAGTTTTTGGAACGGCTGGAAAAGCCAGAGGCCGATACCATCGACGGCATCCCGCCGGCCATGGCGGTTACGGCCAAACAGCCGCCCCGTTCCAGCCGATCCACGGTGGCTACGGCCACCGAACTGGCCGATTACCTTCGGCTTCTGTACGCCAAGATTGGGCAGGTGGTTTGCCAGGGCTGCGCCCAGCCGGTCCTTCCGCATACTCCGGCCACGGTGGCCGAGGTGCTCCAGCAATTGCCGCTGGGCCGACGGATGATGATCTGTTTTGCTGTCTGCATGGAAAATGCGAGTTCTTCAGAAAATTCCCGGCCAACGGGCCCAGCCGAAGCGGCATTTCTGGAATTGGCCGCCGCCTTGCAACAGCAGGGCTTTATCCGCCTCCTGATAGGCCGACAAATGGTGGACCTTTCGACCCAGTCCACACAGACGCTCCGGGAAATCTTCCAGCAGGAACTGAGTCATGTTGCCCGGCTGGCCGAAACATTCTCTTCCTCCGCACAGACGGCTTCTTCGGCCTCCGCCCGAAAGATAAAAAAATCATCCGCCCGGCAGGCCGCAAAAGCTTCTGCTTCCCAGCTAGAAAAATCCTCTCCGCTGGAGGTGGAAACCCCTTCGGTCCAGCAGGCCGTGCCACCTGCCCCAGACACGGCACTGCCGTGGATTTATGTGGTTGTGGATCGGCTCAGTACCGGTGCAGCCGGCGGCAGTCGGCTGTTGGATTCTTTGGAAACTGCCTTCCAGCAGGGCCGAGGCAGTTGCTGGCTATTTGTCGAAGAACCCCAGGCGGCAGAGGCCAGTTCAGACCCGTCTTTCCAAACCAACGCCCGATCTTTCCAGACCGACGTACCATCTTTCCAGACCAACGTCCCATCTTGCCAGCCCCACCTCCGAGGCCGACCGATCGAAATCGACGGTCGGCCTTGGCGTCGCATGGGATTTGCCTCCGAGTGGATTTGCCTGGATTGCCAGCGTCGGTATTTGGCGCCGGAGCCTCGGCTTTTTAGTTTCAATCACCCTTGGGGGGCCTGTCCCACCTGTGAGGGGTTCGGCAATATCATCGATGTGGATATGGACCTGGTGGTGCCGGACCCGAAAAAATCCCTTCGGGAAGGGGCCATCGCTCCCTGGAACTGCCCGGCCTATGCCCATGAATTGGAAGAGCTGTTGGCCCTGGCGCCCCGATATGGCATTCCCACGGATGTGCCGTTTTGTGAGCTAAAACCAGAACACTTGGACAAAATTATCCACGGCGTGCCGGAGCGGCACTTTGGCGGGCTGGACGGCTTTTTTGCCTGGCTGGAACGGAAAAAATATAAGATGCACATTCGGGTCTTTCTGAGCCGATGGCGCAGCGCCCGGCCCTGTCCGGCCTGTCAAGGCGCTCGATTTCGGCCCGAAGCCTTGGCCGTCCGCATCGGAGGGGTGAACATAGCAGAACTGATGGCCATGAAGGTTTCCGATGCCCTCCGATTTTTCCGGCAACTGCGGTTGACGGACTGGCAGCGGCAGGTGGCCCGAACTGTGCTGACCCAAATCCAGGCCCGCTTGGAGTATCTGGAAGCAGTGGGTTTGGGGTATCTGACCCTGGATCGGACGCTGCGCACTTTAAGCGGCGGCGAAATGCGCCGGGTGGCCCTGAGCAGCGCCCTGGGCTCTTCCCTGGTGAACATGCTCTATGTGCTGGATGAGCCCTCCATCGGGTTGCATCCACGGGATATCCAACGGTTGGTCCAGGTACTCTACCGGCTGCGAGATCGGGGCAACACGGTGGTGGTCGTGGAACACGAAGAGGCCATCATTCGGGCCGCCGATCAGGTGATCGAAATCGGTCCCGGAGCTGGCCAGCGGGGCGGTCAGATCGTCTTCCAGGGCACTCCCCAGGAAATGGAACAAGCGCCGCAGAGCCTGACCGGCGATTATCTTGCTGGCCGGCGCGGCATCAGCCTGCCCCAGCGACGCCGAAATCCGGAGCACGGCTGGATTCGTCTGGTGGGTGCCCGAGGCCATAACCTGAAAAATATTACCGTAGAATTCCCGTTGGGCGTTTTGTGCGTGGTAACCGGCGTGAGCGGTTCGGGGAAGAGTACATTAGTTCAGGATACCTTATATCCGGCCCTTTGCCGACGATTGCACAAAGAAGCCCCAAAACCTTGCCCCTATGAGGATCTATTGGGCGACGGCCAGATCGACGACTGTGTCCTGGTGGATCAAACCCCCATCGGCCGAACACCCCGGTCCAATCCGGTAACCTATCTGAAGGCCTTTGACGAAATCCGCCAGGTCTTTGCCGATACCCTGGAAGCCCGGACCCGGAACATCTCGGCCAGCCAGTTCAGCTTCAATGTCGATGGCGGTCGATGCCCCCATTGCCAGGGGGAAGGCTACATCGAAATCGACATGCAATTTCTGGCCGACGTGTTTATGAAATGCCCCCAATGCGGCGGCACACGCTACCGAGACGAGATCCTGCAGATAACCTACCGAGGCCGAAATATCGCCGAAGTGCTCGACATGACCGTTCGGGAGGCGTTCACCTTTTTCCGGGGACATCCGAAGGTGCAAGCCCGGCTCAAACGGCTCCTGGATGTGGGGTTGGATTACATCCGATTGGGCCAGCCCGCTAATACCCTTTCGGGCGGAGAGGCCCAGCGATTGAAACTGGCAGGCTACATCTCCTGGGCCAAACGGGGCCGGTGCCTCTTCATCCTCGATGAGCCTACCACAGGCCTCCATTTTGCGGATGTCGTCCAACTGCTGGATTGTTTCGACGCCCTCTTGGCGGTAGGCCACTCGCTCATCGTGGTCGAACATAACCTGCAGATCATCAAATCGGCCGACTGGATCATCGATCTGGGACCCGGCGCAGCCGACGAAGGCGGCGAAGTGGTCGCCAAGGGAACCCCCGAAATGGTGGCCCGAAATCCCCGTTCCATAACAGGCCGATTCCTCGCCGACATCCTAGCCCGCCAGCAAACCGCTCTTGCCGGAGCAGAAAAACCTCCCCAAACCTAACAGCCTCTGGCAATTTCTCTGGCCACCCATCGAACTGGTGGTAGCAACCCCCGTCCAAACCCCTAACACCCTCTGGCAGGCCGGACGGTACCGCCCTCCGGAGAGCCAAACTCAGATCCTGCTGGATCGGGCCGACCCTCCTCCACAAAATACCGGTCCCGGCATTCTTTGGCCATGGTAAGCCGCAATGAAGCGGTAGGAATTTTTGCTAGAACCTCCATCCGGTATCACTGCCGCGAAAGGGCAGTCCAGAAAGTATTTCCCGATTTCCCCCTTGCCCAATAGGAACATCGAGCAAGCACACAGCAGCCTGGACCCCTGCTTACCCAGCCATGACACATCGGCCCTCTTTCATTCGGCTAATTTGAGTGTATCCGCCCGGCCAGGCCCCTCAACTTGGAGGGGATACAAATTGGCCCGAACCCCACAGATTGGGGGAATTCCTTCGGGTGGATACAGTTAAACTAAAGGATTCCTTGGCAGTATCTATGCTAACAGCCGGGAGTCACAAGCCCCTCGAAAGAGCCTGGCTACCTTGGGCGGCCAGGTGTCGGTATAATCCGAGTATGGGCTTGTACGATCGGGATTATTATCGGGACTATGGGTATGGCTCCGCTCAGCCGGGGTTTCAGCTCCGGTGGCCGCAGACAGCGGTCGGTTGGCTGATTTTGATCAATCTGGCCGTCTGGATTGTGGATGCCTTTACGCCCGCCCGGTATGTGGGGGGGCAGATGGTGGGCCGCTGGCTGAGCGATCAGATGGCCATCTCCGGCCACACCCTCCGCCGACCTTGGCTCTGGTGGCAATGGATTAGCTACGGATTTGCCCATTCGCCGGTCCAGTTCTGGCATCTGTTGGGCAATATGCTGGGGCTATTCTTTTTTGGCCGGGATGTGGAATGGCGGTATGGCCGGGCCGAGTTCCTTCGGCTTTATTTTGTTTTGCTTTTTCTGGCCGGGCTGGGCTGGTCGATTTGGTATGCCCTTTTTGGTGGGGATCATATCCCTCTGCTTTACGGGGCTTCCGGGGCGGTAACCGGCATCATTCTCCTGTTTGCCCTCCTGTATCCGTATCGCACCGTGTTGTTATTCTTTGTGCTGCCCGTACCGGCCTGGGTTCTAGGGGTGCTTCTGATTGTCAGTAATGTGTGGGGAAGCCTCGATCAGGCCAAAAGCGAAGTGGCCTATGGGGTCCACCTGATCGGGGCCTCTGTGGCATTTGCCTATTATCGGTTCGGTTGGCATTTTGGGGGGATGATGGGGGCCGGATGGTGGGATCGGCTCCGGCA
>Ga0308418_1000735_pt1 | contig 18172 bp, 17 predicted proteins | sample HotsprSampleR4cd_FD_203517 | JGI IMG/M metagenome (GOLD analysis project Ga0308418, IMG submission 203517) | Hot spring phototrophic mat microbial communities from Mushroom Spring, Yellowstone National Park, Wyoming, United States - 20090729_R4cd ... | reverse complement strand
TTTCGTCGCCGCTTGGACCAAGGTGATGAACTTGGATCGATTTGACCTTATCGCCAATAAGTAACCACGGCGAGTGTGTGAGGATTTTAGAAACGGTATGGGTGCCCAAAGGCATTCATACCGTTTTTCTATTATGGCTCGGCAAGGAGAGGTTTGAAAAAGTATCGTTATAGCACAGAGATTGGAGCATTTTTGCATTGCCTTTTGGAAATCACGCCTCTTTTTTTAAACTTTCGTTGTCATAATTTTTCGCCTATTTGCTGCTCACAACTATCAACTGTCACAATGAATATGTGTAACGTCATCGTGCCTGCAATCGCACTTCAAAGGCAAAGCAGTTGTTTTTCCTGGTTTTCTATATCCACAAAAAAGTCAGAAGAATCAGTTTGAAATCAAATTCGAACACTAATGAATATTTTTCAAAGAATCGAGGCTTTTGTAACAAAAACATTTAAAACAACCTTAGAAGTTTTCTTAGAAGCATTAAAACTAAGCCCAAACGCACAAGGATATGTAAGTGGCTCAATTACTGAATTACTTTTAAAGAAAAAACTTGAAGAACTCGGATATGAAGTAAAAAGGATAAGGGAAAAGTGGGAAGGTAAAAAGCACCCAAGGCACCACGGCGACTTCTATTTTCGCAAAAATACTCAAAGCCCTTGGTATGTTTTGGAATCGAAGGGCGTTAAATCAAATACAGAAGATTGGAACAAACTCTATAATTATCCAAGACTAATGAAAATGTTATTTGATTATCATGAAATAATACATTGGATTAATCAAAATGAAAAAATCGAGCCACAAATAGAGAAATGGATAAATGAAAATTTACCTGGATTAAAAGATGCTCCAATACTATATTCATATGAGGAAATTCAAGGCTACCTAAAAAACCTACCAAAACGGCAAACAGACAAACTTTTTGCAATGAAATTGCTTGCCAGTAAATCAAGAGAAGAAATTGATAAAATGATAGATGATCGGTTAGCATTTGTAATGAGTAAAGTGATGGTGCTTGACACTCACTTTGTGTCTGGGACATCTAACACAAACGACAGAACACAAGCCACTCCAAGAAAAGACGAGTTTAATTTGATTTCAGTTGATATTGTTCTACGATACAATGAACACAAATTTCTTTTCGCAAACCCCAAACATTTAGAATCTTCGGGCAAGGATCCTAATCACTTACAGCAAAACTATATTATGGGTTTTGTATTTCCACAGGCAGATGGTTCATTGAAACTTGACCTGACTGATGAATGGTATGAAGACTTCAATGAAGTTTATGAAACACTTGACCCTAATGATGCAGTAAATGAAGAAGATATGCAAATCGACAACAGAAATATCATCATTGACAATTAAATTTTAATTTTACAAAAAATGCGTTAAATTTTTCAATTTTTCAAGAATTGTGAATATGGATACTCTGTTTGAAATACAACTCTCAAAAGAAGATAATCTCCTAAAAAAATTTGAGGAAATTCACGACTATATTTATGCAAATGATGGATTATCTCCACAGCAAACATTAGAAGAGTTTGTAAAGATTTTGTTCATTAAAATTTTTGATGAAAGTCAGCACCAAAAGAAATTCTCAATTTCTTCTAATGAATGGAATGAAATAAAATCAGGAAAATCTCCTTTATCTTTTAGAGATAGAATTACAAGTCTTTTTGAAAAGACACAAAAAGAATACCATAATATATTCGACAAAGATGACCGTATTAGATTAAGTATAAATTCTCTTGGTTTTACAGTTAATCAATTGCAAGGAATTTCACTCCTTGATTCTTCACAAGATGCAAAAGGCTTAGCATTTCAAAAATTCTTGTCACACCATGAAAAAGATGGACTTGGACAATTTTTCACCCCTGAATCTGTTATCGATTTTTGTGTAGCCTTTATGCAACCAAAGCCGAATGAGACAATTTTAGACCCTGCTTGTGGCAGTGGCGGTTTTTTGATGTCAGCATTAAAATATCTTAAATCCGACAATAATAACCTTGATACTCCAAAAACTATTTCACAGAACATCTTTGGGCTTGACATCAATAAGAGCATAGCACGAATTGCAAAAATGCAGTTACTTTTAGAAGCAAATGGGAAAACTAATATCTTTTGCACTAACTCATTAGAAGACTTGGAAAGTGTAAAACTTCTTACAGGACAAAAAGACGGCTTTGATTTAATACTTACTAATCCTCCTTTCGGAGCAAAGATTAAAAAATCATCTATATTATCTAAATATGATTTAGGTTACAAATGGTCAAAACTTGGGGACAAATACCATAAAACAAAAACTCTATACACTAATCAAAATGCCGAAATTTTATTTACCGAACTCTGCTTAAAGTTGCTAAAAGAAGGTGGCAGAATGGGAATTGTATTACCAAACGGAAATTTTGAAAACCCTTCATTAGAATACTTACGATACTACATTAAGCAAAAAGCAAAGGTATTAGCCGTTGTTAACTTACCTCCTGAAACATTTATTCCTTACGGCACTGGCGTTAAAACATCTCTATTATTCTTAGAAAAAGATAGTAAAAATGAAAGCGAACAATATCATATTTTCTTTGGTAGAGTCACAAAACTGGGGTATCAAGGAAATAAAAATGGAACTCCTATCTATGTTAAAGACAAATACGGGCAAATAGTGAAAGATAAAAATGGGAAGCCGATTTTAGACGAAGATTTTTCTACTATTATAAATGCATATAAAAAGTTTTTAACAGACAAAAATATAGAAACTGAAAATGCCTTTTCCATACTTTACAATGAAATCAATGGAAGATTTGACTTTGATTTTTACTCTCCTCAAAACAGAAAATTCTTAAAAATCTTAACAAACCTTGAAACGGTTCGCTTGGGTAATATTTGTGATATTGTAAAAGTGAAAAGTAAAAAACTGAAAAATCCTAACTTAACAGTTGAATATGTTGAACTTTCAGACATCAACACTCATTCCTACGAAATAATCAACTCAACAACTTATCGAGTCCATGAATTGCCAAGTAGAGCCAGCTATGAATTACAGTCAGGCGATATTATCACCGCAGTTGCAGGTAACTCAGTAGGAACAAAAAAACACGCAACAGCATTAGTAACAGACGACTTTTCAGGAAGTATTTGTACTAATGGTTTCAGAGTTCTAAGAAACTTTAAAATAGACAGTTATTACCTACTGTATTACTTAAAGTCAGAGATGTTCTTAAAGCAAATGCACATGTATAGAACTGGCGCAGCTATCCCAAATGTTTCGGACACAGATTTAGCCAACATAATCGTTTACTTGCCTGACAAAAAAACTATATCAGAAATTAGTAATAAAATAAAAAAGGCATTTGAGCTAAGACAAGAATCAAAGCAACTCATCGAAAGTATCAGACTTACTACGTTTGAAAATGATTGCATTTAGAAGACATCAATGCAAATCCGTGTGTAAAATTTCACTATCTAGCGCGGAGACGAAAAACAAAATAATACTTAAAACCTATATTTCTGCCTACACGCCAACCTACTTCAACCATGAAGCCTTATTTTATTATCCTATTAATTTCGCTCTCGTCGCTTGGCTGTGCTTCGCTTGGCAAGTCGGTCAACTTCTTCACGCTTGAAGATGATGTCATTTTGGGTAAGCAAGCCGACGCACAACTTAAAGCCGATGCACGATACAAATTCCTGAAACCAACCGATAGGAACTACGAGGCAATTACGCGCTATGTCAATCGTATCAAAGACAAACTGCTCGAAGCCAACGATATTCCGCACGAGGCGCAATTCACCTACACGGTTCAGGTTGTTGATGCTGATGTGATTAATGCGTTTGCAACGGCAGGAGGATATGTTTATCTCTACACAGGCATCATGAAATTTTTGGATAACGAAGCCCAACTGGCAGGCGTTTTGGCGCACGAACTTGCGCACGTGGCACATCGGCACGGCTCAAATCAAATGGCACTGAAAGGCATTACGCACGCGATTTTGTCGGAAGCCCTAAAAGAAAAAAGCCAAGCCGTGCAAGCGTTGGCGGGCGTTGGTTATCAATTAGCCATGCTTTCATACAGTCGCGGCGATGAAAACGAAGCCGATGAATCGGGCGCGTTGTGGATGAGCAAAACGGATTACAATCCTTACGAGTCGCAAGCGTTCTTCAAAAAAATTCGTGATTTGAAAAACGCCTCGGCTCCGCCTGAATTCCTTTCAACGCACCCGAATCCCGAAAATCGCATTGCCAACATCGAGCGCGTGTTGAAAACGCTCAATGCTAAAAATGAAGGCAACACTTACGAGCGTGAGTATCGCGAGTTCAAAAAGTTACTTCCGTAATCAATGCAATTTGAACACGACCGCGACCACCACTTCTCTTTGCTTGCAATCTGTTTTGAACTCCGTTTCCGAAGTCAAAATGCGCAAGGCTTCTTGGTCTAAAATCGGATTGCCATCTTTGATGAGTTCGGCTTTGAGCGGTCTGCCGTTTTCATCAAGTTGCACTTTGCAAAGCGATTTGCCTTCAAGCCTTGCCAGACGCGCAAGTACAGGATACTCCACCTTGCTTCTGAAAATGGTTTGAACGCAATTTTCTTGCATTGCATTCAAGAGGCTTTCTTGCGCTTCGATTGCCGAGACTTCTTGCGCAGAAAGGTTTTGCGAGACGCTAAAAAGCACCGCAAGAATCAAAACACGCATGATGTTTTTCATTTGATTGAACTGTTTTAGTTTGAGTTTGATTGATGAAGTGCTTCTCGGAAGTATTGGAAGGAAGGTTCGTGCCGATTAACGAAACTCGAACAGATTTTGTTTCAATATGCTGGAATTTGAATCGCACGTAGAAGAACGCCAAAAACTTACACTCATTGTGCCGCACATTCGCGAGCGTGAACGCGTTGATAAATTTCTTACGCGGCAAGTTGAAAACGCCACGCGCACCAAAGTTCAAGAAGCGATTGATGAAGGGCGTGTGCTTGTCAATGGCAAATCGGTCAAAGCCAATTACAAACTCTCGCCGAGCGATGTGATTGAAGTTACGCTCACCCGTCCGCCCGCACCTGAAATGAAGCCCGAAGCCATTCCGCTTGATGTTGTCTATGAAGATGAAACGCTCTTAGTGGTTAATAAACCGGCAGGCATGGTCGTTCACCCTGCATTTGGAAATTGGACAGGCACGCTTGCTAACGCCGTGCTTCATCACACACGCAACCATTTATCCAACGCGCACGGCGATGAGTTTCGTCCGGGCATTGTGCATCGTTTGGATAAAGACACATCAGGATTGATGGTCATCGCCAAAGACAACGAGGCGCATTTCGCATTGGCAAAACAATTTGCTCAACGCACCACCGAGAAAAAGTATCTCGCATTAGTTTGGGGTGTTCCAAAATCCGCAAGCGGCACGATTCAAACCAACATCGGACGAAGCAAGAAAAATCGCAAGGTCATGGCAGTTTATCCGTTTGAATCTGGCGAAGGTAAAACGGCTATCACCGATTATGTTGTCAAGGAACATTACCGATACTTTTCACTGCTTGAATTAACCTTGCACACAGGACGCACGCACCAAATTCGTGTGCATTTGCAACATCTCGGACACCCGATTGTTAGCGATGAAACCTACGGTGGCAAACGTATTCGTGCGCTTGGTTTCTCGCAAAGTGAACAGTTTGTTGAAAATCTTTTTGAGATTCTTCCGCGTCAAGCCTTGCACGCGGCGTTCCTTTCATTTGTTCACCCAAAGCGTAAGCAGAAGGTTTCGTTTGAAGCCCCACTGCCACGCGATATGCAAGCGGCGATTGAAAAGATTAAACGTGTGCTTTAAACAGCATTTGATTCTATGAAGCAACTCTTGCTTTTTAATTTAATTGTTGGATTATACGCTTGCGCAAGTTCCGAGAAATCCATTTTCACGATTGATGAGGGCGACCGACCGATTTACGCGCGTCTTATCACCGAGCCTGATTGTGTTCGGTATTTCACCTCGTTTGATTTAACACGCTTGGCATATCGCGAAATTTTGCCAAGTGATTTTCGTGCGATACTTGTGTTCATTCACGGCACGGCGGCGCAAAGCAAACTCTACCTTCCGCTTGCTGATACGCTTCGCGCACATGGCATTGGAACTGCCTTGCTCGATTTGCGCGGACACGGACTTTCCGAAGGCATACGCGGAGATGCTAAAAACACAACGGCTCTCGCACGCGACATCAAACTTTTTCTCGACACCCTTCGCGCAAAGTATCCGCAAAAGAAAATCATTTTAGGCGGACACAGTTTGGGTGCAGGGGCTTGTCTGAAATACCTTTCGTTTTTTTATGAGCGCAAATCGCTTTACCGTCCGCCCGATGCGCTTGTGTTAATGAGCGGTGGCTTTTATCCGAATCCAAATCGTGCAAGAACTTCTCGCTCTACACAAGGCGCGTTTGCGCGTCTCAATGCACTTGAATCGCTCCTTTTACTCCCCGACCTTTTGCTCGATATTCACCCCAAAGCCTTTGAAATTCTTTTGCCTGATGATTCGCTTGTTAGAGAAGCCGTTTCGAGACAGTTACTCACCACGCAATATGCGCTCACCTTTTTTCTTGCCGCCTTTCCGCTTGATGTGATGGAAGCCTATCGGCAAGTAAAATTCCCAACGCTTTTAGTGATTGGCAAAGATGATGAACTCTTGCATATTGCCGATGCTGAATACACGCTTTCTCGTTTGTTTGCAAAAGAAAAATCGCTTATTGTTTCCGATGCGAATCATATTAACGTCATTTGGCGCAGTGCGCCTGCGATTGCAACTTGGTTAAATTCTCTTCAACCTTAATAAGAACTTTCTATGAGTATTCAAGCCGAATCTAAATACATCACACTTTCAGGATATAAACACCGATATATTGATGAAGGCAGTGGCTCAAAAGTCATTTTTCTTGCGCATGGATTTTCATCATCACTCGATATTTTTTATCGGGTTGTGCCACTTTTTGCGGAACGGTATCGCGTTTTAGCATTAGATTTGCTTGCTTTCGGAAAAACCGATAAGCCAACGAACGTCCGCTATTCGCTCGAACTCTATGCAAAGTTGATGAAAGAATTTTTAGAAAAAACTTGTTCAAAAACAGATTCTATTTATGGCATAGGACACTCAATGGGCGCAAAATATCTGGTGGCAATGTCGGTGTATTATCCAAACTTTTTCACGAAACTTGTTCTTTCTAACAGCGATGGGTTTCTCTATTTGCCTCCGTTTATTATGATGGCAAGTTCATTTCTCTTAAAGCCAGTTCTTTACAAAATGGTTTCAAAGCCTGCGTTTGTTAAAAAAACGATGAAATCGGTCTACTATGACCCGGCGCACATTACCGAAGAGCATTTCAATCAAAATTTAGAGATGGTGAAAAACAAAGAAAATTTTGATGCGATGATGTCGCTCAATCGTGATTTCAAGTATTTAGATTTGAAGCGCATGAAAATCCGCGCTCGATTAAAAGAGATGAAAACGCCAACGCTAATTATATGGGGCGAAAATGATAAGTTTATTCCCGTTAAGTATGCAAAAGTTATTCATAAAGAAATTCCAAATTCGCGCCTATATTTAATTCCTGAATGTGGTCATGTGCCTATGGTTGAAAAGCCCATTGAGTTTTTTCAAGCCGTAGAAGATTTTATTAACCAAACCTAATCCAATTAAATGCGACTTCGTTTTACGCTTTTTCTGCTCTCTATTTTCTTCTTTGCTTGCACGACTTCAAAGCCAACGGCAACAACGGCAAGTTCAACCCAATTTCTTATCGCATGGTGGAATGTTGAAAATTTATTTGATACAATAGATGACCCGACACAAGACGAAGATTTTACACCAAGCGGAAAAAATAAGTGGAACGAAGAGCGGCTGGATTACAAATTCAAGCAACTTTCAACAGTCATTCGCGATATAGCGCAAAGTCGGAACTACACTTTGCCCGATATTATGGGCTTCTGCGAAGTTGAGCATGGCTATTTGCTTGATACACTATTTCAAAAATATTTGAACGCAAAATCTTATCGAGTTGTCTGTTATGAATCGCCTGACCCGCGTGGCATTGATGTTGGCATTGTCTATAACAGCGAAAAATTTCAATTATTAGATTCAAAACCACATCGCGTGAATCTCGGTAAAGGTTCTACACGCGATATTCTTGAAGCAAAATTTTCTTCAAGCGGAAAAATTCTTTATGTTTTTGCCAATCACTGGCCTTCGCGACGTGGCGGTGAAGAAGCCTCAGAGCCTCGTAGAATTGTTGCCGCACAAACATTGCGCGCTCGCCTCGATGAAATTCTCTCGCAAGATTCCACCGCTGATGTGATTGTGCTTGGCGATTTGAACGACGAACCTTCGAATAATTCTGTTTCAAAAACGCTTCGTGCGATTGGTGATTTGAATCAAGTCCTCTCTTCAAACGACGGCACGCTCTATAACTTCATGGCAACTTATCAAGGCATCGGAACTTACTACTATCAAAACCATTGGGAACGCATTGACCATGCGATTGTTAGTAAAGGACTATTTGATAATAAAAGTTTTTCAGTTGTTCCAAACTCGTTTAGTGCATTTCACAAAACTTATATGTTTGAGAGAGACAGAGATGGGAAACCAACTGAAAAGCCCTTTCGCACTTTTGCAGGGCAACGCTATCTCGGTGGCTATGCCGACCATCTGCCCATTTTATTGGAAATCTCCCTTCTGCCATAATCTCCATGATTCAAATGTGTTTGTGATTTGGATTTTTGCGTTTTTTTGTGTATACTTGCTCTTGTCAGAAAGCACCTTCAACTTTAACAATAAATACGGAGGGACACATGAAAACGAACATCTTTTCTTGGGTTATCTGTTCATTTCTTTGCTTACTGCTGTTCGGTTGTCAAAAAGAGGAACAAACTCTGTTTTCCTCAACCGAAGCCAGACTAACTGACAAAACGTCCGAAAGTGTCGTGAAAGAAACGCTCCTGCCTGCTTTGCCGCATTTCTTACAGAAACTCGGCGAGTCACAAGAGACAGCACAATCTTTCTCAATTGAAGACAGCAAAGTGATTAGTTCTGAAGGATACAAATATCTTCTTATTTCATACAGCACTTCAAAAGGCGAGTTTGGGGAAATTCTTGTAAAATACATTGATCCCTCTGATGTCAAAGAAACATCTCTAACCTTAAAGAACGGTCAGACAATTTTTCTAACAACCGATTTAAGGGTCTATCGTTGTTATGGTAACTGCGCTTGCAAAATAAGCGTGAAAGGTTCGGAAGTCTCTTGTGGTTGCCAAACACAAGTTGGTGGATGCGAACTTCAAATTAGTGACTGATTGTTGAATTTTTCATTTTAAGTGAAGAAAAAGTCCTGTATCAACAGGACTTTCTTTTTTGTTTTAGACTTATGTTATCTCTCTTAAATCGTTTATTGCGCTCCAAGTTAGTCTTCACAATTTGCCTTGTTTTTATTTGTGCCGTCTTTATACTTTCTGGTTTAGGTAAGATGGCTGACATGGCGAACTTTAAAGATTTCCTACACCGTCAAAATTTTCACCCGTTTATTATTTCTTCGGCTCTTCTTATCCCTCCTTTGGAAGTCTTATCGAGTACGTTTATTATTTTGAATGTAAAGAGAAAACTATTTCTCTTCGTCTTGCTGTGTTTAACACTTGCTTTTACTCTCTATCTTTTATACCTACACTTTAATAACTTTCAGGAAGATTGCAGATGTTTTGGTCAGATAGCATTTTTGAATTTACCTACAAAACTATCTCTGTTTAAGAATTTAATTTTAACGCTACTGATACTTTATTCGCTTTTTTACCTTAGAGCAGAGTCTTTATCAATTAAATTTTCAAAAGAACTATTTTTATATGTATTCAGTATTCTGATTTTCTTCTTTTCAGGTTTTTCTGCTTTTCTTGCTGATTCTTCTGAACGTTCTCACCTTCCTGAAAGTCGATCTGACTATTTTTTAAGGCAAAAAATTATTTTCAGCCAGAGCATTATTTCTGAAATTGTATCATTAAATCCAGATTCTTCATATTTGCTTTATGTTTTTAATCCCGATTGCCACCACTGTGCGTTAAGCATTGAAAATGTTAAATCTTTTATGCGAAATCACGTTGTCGACAAAATTATAGGAATTAGCAGTGCTGCGCCGAACCAGGTTAAATCATTTTCTCAAAGATTTGATTTAAACTTTGAAACTATTTTAGCCTCCGAGAATCAAATACGGAAATTCTCTCCTTCTCTTCCAACAGTTTTTATTGTTCGGCATGATACTATTATTAGCCGCATGACCAGAGAAGTTATTCCTTCCTATCTTTTTAGGGAGTAAAACTTTTTCAGGGCAGGCAGTTGTTTATTTTACGATTCATTTATCACAATCCGTGAAACCTGTTATTAGCGTAGAGCATCTCGTTAAAGCCTATAAAATCTTCAAAAAAGAAGAAGGCGTACTTGGTGCTATCAAAGGTCTCTTTAATCGAAAGTATGAGACTAAATTAGCGGTTAATGATATTTCTTTTACAATTCAGGAAGGCGAGCTTGTTGGATTTTTAGGGGCAAACGGTGCGGGAAAAACGACCACACTTAAAATTCTATCGGGCTTACTCTATCCGACTTCAGGAAAAGTAGAAGTTTTAGGATATAAGCCCTATGAGCGAAAAAATGAATTTCGCAAGCAATTTTCTATTGTTCTTGGTCAGAAAAATCAGCTTCTATGGGATTTGCCTGCACAAGATTCTTTTTTGCTTTTGAAGGAAATTTATGAAGTCCCTGATGCGCAATATCGCAAACAACTTTCATATTTATCCGAGTTGCTGAAAGTCAAAGATAAACTTCATGTGCAACTTCGGCGGCTCTCGTTGGGTGAGCGCATGAAGATGGAATTTATCGGTGCGCTTTTGCATAAACCCAAAGTATTGTTTTTAGATGAGCCAACGATTGGACTTGATGTTGTCGCTCAACTTTCTATTCGCGAGTTTATCAAGCACTATAATCGTGAAAATAAAACTACGATCATTCTCACCAGCCACTATATGCAAGATATTGAAGCCCTTTGTGAGCGCGTGATGATTATTGATGGCGGAAAATTATTTTTTGATGGCGCACTTTCCGAGATTGTCGATAAATTCTCTTCGGAAAAATTTCTGACGCTTGATTTCTACACGCCGATTGAGCACACTGCACTTTCAGAGTTTGGAAAGATAGAACATTTTAACGGGTTATCGGTAAAATTGCGCGTGCCACGTCAGCACATTTCTAAAATTTCAGCGGAGATTCTTTCGCGTTTCGATGTGCAAGACCTCACGATTGAAGAAGTGCCGATTGAAGATATTATTCGCACTCTTTTTTCCCGCGAGCATTTGCGCTCATGATTTCAATTACTAATTCAAAAAGAATGTGCTTTTTTTAGCAATACCTTTTTCGTTTTTAACAAGGTCGGCGGCATCGGCGTAGGGGTCATGTTCAAAAAATAGAATCCAATTTTCATCAACCGCTTGCTCTAATAGTTTTTTCTTTTCGTTCATGATTTCCAGCGGATAGAGGTCGTAGCCCATGACCCAAGGAAGTGGAATATGCGTCGCCGTTGGAATTAAGTCGCCGCAGTAGCAGATAGATTTATCCTCGCCTTTAACGCGCACAAGTTGCTGTCCGTGCGTATGAGCGTTAGAAATGATTAAGTGAATATCAGGGAAAAGTTCGATTTCGCCGTCAATTCGTTTAAGTTTATCGGCTTCTAACAAAGGTATAAAGTTTTCTTTAAGATAACTGGCTCGCTCTCGCGCATTAGGGTTGATTGCCCATTGGTAGTTGGCTTCTTGCACATAGTAAGTTGCATTTTTGAAGGTTGGAACAAGTTTCCCCTCTACACTTTTGACTGCACCACCTGCATGGTCAAAATGCAAGTGCGTGAGAATCACGTCGGTTATATCATCAGGCGTTAATCCTGCTTTTGAAAGATTTTTCTCGAGAAAGGAATTAGAGATTTTATACATACCTCTGGCTTTTTCGTCCCACTTTTGTCCCATACCTGTATCCACTAAAATATGTTTGCCGTTACCTTTAATGAGCATAGCGCGGGCAGACATATCGATTCTATTTTTTTCATCGGCGGGGTTCGTTTTTTCCCAAAGCACTTTCGGAACGGTTCCGAACATTGCGCCGCCGTCAAGGGCAAATCGTTCACATTCAATCGCAAAAATTTCGTATTGACCAATTTTCATTTTGGGTAACATTTAAAATTTAATAAGATGCTAACAGCCAATAATAAAAAAAGCCGCAAGCACATAACTTGCGGCGGTGAATCACTTTTTTAGAGTCCGAACACATCTTTAACTTTTTCAAACGGCGATGTTTTACCGTTATGTTTCGCACTCGGATTTAAATTTGGCGACTGTCGAAGTTGTTTAAGCAGTTCTTTATCGGCGGAACTAACTTGGCTTGGCACATGGATATGCAAACGCACGATTTGGTCGCCGCGTCCGTAACTGTTCAAATGCTTGATACCTTTTTCAGGGATTCGGATTTCGCGTCCTGATGCAGAGCCGGGCGGAATTTCAATGACCATAGAGCCTTCTAATGTTGGGACACTAATTTTTGCTCCTAATACGGCATCTGCAAAACTGATATTCAAATTATAGACGATATTATCTTCTTCGCGCGTAAAATAGGGGTGTTCTTCTTCTTCAATAACGATGAGTAAATCGCCGGGTGCGCCGCCTCTTAATCCTGCATTACCTTGCCCGCGCAACGGAATATAATTCCCTTCCATAACGCCTGCGGGTATAGAAACCTTAATTGTGGCTTCGCCTTGAACGCGCCCTTCGCCATGACAGACAGAGCATTTATCTCTAATGATTCTACCTTCGCCGTTGCAAGTCGGGCAAGTGGTGATATTCACGAACTGACCGAACATCGTGCGCGAGACTTGACGCACTTCGCCTGTACCGTTACATGTTGGGCAGGTATCGTAGTTGCTGTTTTTTGAGCCTGTGCCGTTGCAGGCGTCACAAATCTTTTGCTTTTTAACTTTGAGCGTTTTATCGACACCGTTTGCAATTTCTTCGAGAGTCAGTTTGAGCCTGATTTTTAGGTCAGAACCCGGCACACCGCGTTGGCGTGAGCGACGGCGACTTCCTGTTGCTTCGGCAAACCCTTCGCCGAATTGACTCCCGAAAATATCGCTAAACGCACTGAATATATCTTCCATATTTGCACGTCCAGCAAAGGGATTCGCCCCATCGGAAGCGGCAGAAGTTCCCACTCCTGCATGTCCGAATCGGTCGTAGCGCGCGCGTTTTTCCTCGTTGCTTAACACTTCATATGCTTCGTTGATTTCTTTGAATTTTTCTTCTGCCGCTTTGCTGTTCGGATTTCGGTCAGGGTGATATTGCATCGCTAATTTGCGATAGGCTTTCTTGATGTCGTCGAGGCTCGCTGAACGAGGAACGCCTAAGACTTCGTAGTAATCACGTTTAGACATTGCCATAGTTTATTCGCTTTTTTCAGGTTGAGTTTCTATTTCTTTTGCAACCACGACTTTGGCGTGGCGAATCACTTTATCGTGAAGCATATATCCTGATTCAAATTCTTCTACAATCGTTTCGGGTTCTACATCATTTGTTGGTTGTTGCGTTAATGCCTCGTGATAGTTGACATCAAATTTTTTTCCGACCGATTCAATTTTTTTTACCCCTCGCTCTTCTAATGTTTTAAGTAATTTTTGCTGAATAAGTTTAACGCCATCGACATAGATTTTTGCGTCAGGGTTTCCTGCTAAAAATTTATCTGCATTTTTAATAACGCGCTCTAAATCGTCCAAAGTTGGAAGCAGTTTTTTAATAATTCCTTCTTCTGCAAATTTGAGCAGTGCTGCTGCTTCGCGTTCTTTTTGGCGGCGGAAGTTTTCATAATCCGCCGCTTTACGGTAGAGCTGGTCTTTGAACATATCACGCTCTTGCTCAACTTGTGCAATTTTTTCTTTCAAGATGTCTAATTCTGACTTTTCGGCTTCTTTTGTTGTTGTCGTTTGCTCCGACGGCTGTTCTTCTTTGAGCGTTGTTTCTGATGTTTCTATTTTCACTTCCTCGTTGCTTATTTCAACTTTTAGTTCTTCGGGCATAATTGCGATTTGATTTAATGTTTTAGGGTAATTGAGTTCGTTACTGTGTTAAGGTTTGCGATAGACGTTTGGCGATGTAATCTATCACACGCACGACTTTGGCGTAGTTCATGCGTGTCGGTCCGATAACGCCAACTGTCCCAACCGTATCGCCGACACTATATTGCGCTGTAACAATACTACATTCTTTTATCTTGCTCTCTAAATTTTCTTTTCCAATTCGAATGCTTACAGTATCATTCGTTTCTGTCGACCTTGATTCTTCAAGCAAGTGAACAATAACCTTTTCGTTTTCTACGAGTTCAATAATTCCTCTGACTTTTTCAGGCTGTTCAAATTCAGGATAGGATAAGATATTTTCTTTGCCTGCGATATGAACCCGCTCGGTTTGGGGCTGTTCGTCAAAGACTTTATCCGCAGAGTCTAAGAAAATCCTTAGCAATCCTGATGTATCTTCGTAGTCAGCAACACGTTCAGCAAAGGTTTGTCTGATTTCTTCTAAGGTTAATCCCGCCAGTCGCTCGTTCATGACTTGGGAAAGTTCATCTAACTTTTGTCGCGAAATATCTGCACGCACTTCGAGCATAATTGTTTTTACCAAGCCTGAACGAATCGAAATAATAACCATGATCTTGCTTGACGACAGCGAGACCATTTCCAATTTTTCAAAGATACCTGTCGAGAGTTTCGGCGACAGCACGATTCCGATTTGTTTTGAGATTTGCCCTAAAATTTTAGATGACATTCTCAAAATATCATCGGATTGGGTTGCGCGGTCAGCCATGAGCTGATCGATATTTTGGTCAATCTTCATGCGTTCAGATTGAGAGAGTTCCCCGACGCGCATCATATCATTGACATACAACCGATACCCTTTATCGGTCGGAATTCTTCCTGCCGATGTGTGTGGGTGGGTAATGTAGCCTTCTTCTTCGAGGTCTGCCATCACATTGCGAATCGTGGCATCGGAGAGCCCCAAGTCTGAATGCTTTGCAAGAAAGCGTGACCCGACAGGATTTGCTGTTAAGATAAAGTTCTGAATGATGAGCTCCAGAACTTCTCTTTCGCGTTCATTCAACTCTCTTGCCATTTTGACACCACCATTTAGTTAATGCTTCAAAGTTTATGCCGAAGTTAATCTATTGGCGAATTTTTCAGAGCATTATGACAAAACTTCATAGCGCAAGGAATCTATCCGCCAAGCCCTAAATCTTTGAGCATTTCCAAGTTTTTGTTGCCGATGATTCCGCCGGTGATTTTGGCGATTTCTTCTTGTGCCATTCTTGCGGATTCAGCAAGGGCTTTATTTGCGGCGGCAACGATTAAATCTTGAAGCATCTCGATTTCATCAGGATTTATCAACTCCTTTTCAATTTCAATTTTGACAAGTTCATGCTTTCCGTTTGCGGTTGCTTTTACCATGCCGCCACCTGCGTCTGCCGTTACCATCTTTTTTGCCAGTTCGCGCTGAACTTCCTCCATCTTTTTGCTCATTTCTTGCACTTGTTTGAGCATTCCTGCCATGTCTTTGAGCTGCATGATTAGGATTGAGTTAAGAGTTTTAATAAGCATGTTGAACACTTGGAAACTGAACGAAAAATGTTGCACCTTTATCCTTTCCTTCCGACTCTGCCCAGATTTTGCCGTGATGCAGTTCGACAAGTTCTTTGACGATTGCCAGTCCCAACCCTGTCGAGCTTTCGTTGCCTGTCGGTCTTGCTGAAAGTCGCTGAAACTTGCCGAAGAGTTTAGCTTTGTCTTCATCGGTCAATCCTTGACCTTCATCTTTAACAGCAAATTGCAGAACTTTGTCAAATTGTTCAAGATAAACAGATATTTTCTTTTCCTTCGGACTATACTTTATTGCATTACTGATTAAGTTTTCCAAAATCTGAAACACATACTGTCGGTCTGCTTGGATTATGCAGTTCGGCTGAATGTGAGTTTCTATGCGTTGTAATTTTGCTTCTGCGCGTGAGCGATAAAACTCCACGACAATCTCACAAAGTTCGCTTAGGTTGACTTTGTCAAGGTTGAGTGTGATTTTACCTTGTGTGATTGCCGCATCTTGCAATAATAGCGTAATCATCTCTAACATTCGTTCCGATGACGTGCGGATTCGTTTTGCATAGTCTTGCACTGTCAGGTCATTGACTTTTTCCATGATTAACTCGGCGTATCCCAACACGGTTTGGAGTGGATTTTTCAGGTCATGCGCCGCGATTCCTAACAGTTCGGTTTTCAATCGGTTTGCTTCTGAAAGTTCTTTGTTGAGCCGCATCAGTTCAGCGTTTTTTTGTTTTTCCAACTCCATTTCGCGCCTGCCTTGCTCAAGCTCAAAGGCGAGTTGCAGGTTGCGAATTTTGCGGCTTGATTCTTCATTAAAAATTTCCTTTTCTAATTCGTAAAAACTTTCAAATGCCGACAGTGCCGATTCAGAATCGCCAAACGCACGATAGACATCGACCATCAAACGATAAATCTTAAGCGAATGGTCTTTCAACTGTGCTTTCTGAGCAATTCGAAGCGCATTGCGAAGCAAATGTAATGCTTCCTCCTTTTCACCACGCTGAAAGAGCAAGTTTGCCCGATTTGTCAGCACACTTGACTCTACACTTAAATTCCCAGACTTTTTGGCGTTCTTCAAACTTTCTTCGTAGAAAAAGAGTGCCTCATTTTCCATTTTCAATGCTTCGTAATTTACAGCCATCATTAATTGCGCCATCGATAAATTGTATGTGTGGTCAATTTCTTCAAAGATTCGCTTGCTTTGGTAGGCGGCTTCTAAGGCTTCTTCATATCGTTTCATTTCATGGTAATCAATTCCGATACTTCCAAATGCGATTCCTATTGATTCTTGTGAGCCAACTTCCTGTGCCAGTTTCAGGCTCTTGGAATGGAACTCTAATGCTCGTTCGAAATCACCTGCTTTTCTGTAGACCGACCCTACTGCATTGTAGGAATATGCAATCTTATCTCTGTCGCCAATTTTTTCGGCAATCTTCAATGCTTTCAGACCGTAGTTGAGTGATTCGGCATAGTTTCCAATCTTGATGTATATCAATCCAATGTTACTGTATGAACGGTACAACCCTTCATCGCTTAGTGTTTCAAATTTCTGCATTGCCTCAAAGTAGACCATCATGGCTTTTTGCAGATTGTTGAGGTAGTAATAAGCATTAGCAATGTTATGAAGGGCATTTGCAATTTCAAGTTCATCACCAATTTGGCGGCGAATCTTTTCTTCTTGCAAAAAAACATCTAAGGCTTCTTTATATTCGTGCAATCCAATGTGATGATAGCCTTTGTAGCGCAAGGCTTTGGCTTTGCCTTCCAAGTAGTTATTGTCGGTAGCCAATTTCAAGGCTTTTTCGCATTGTGATAGTAACTCACGATGTTCCGACTCGGTTCTCTTTTCATAGTTTGCCGCATCTTTCAGAAGTTCGTCAAGGCTTTGTTCAATTGTGTATAACATCTTCAAATCAAAGATTTTGCAAATGATATGATTTCTGCTGTTTCTTTTTCAGAAGGCGATTCGGCATAAAACCGCACAACGGGTTCAGTGCCGCTGAATCGCACCAAGAGCCATGAGCCATCGGCACAAATCATTTTTACGCCGTCTCGCTTATCAAGCGTCGTAACTTCTTTTTCTGCAAGGCGTTTTGGCGGTTCACTTTGAAGTTTTGTCATCAAGGCGTTTTTCTGTTCATCAGTCAAGCGCAAATTTTCTCGCACGGTGTAGAACGCGCCGTATTCTTCGTATAGCCTTTTGAGATAAGCCGAAAGCGGCTGTTTGGTTCTTGCCGTAATTTCCACAAAGAGCAAACATGCCAGTATGCCGTCTTTTTCAGGAATGTGTCGATACACGGAAAGCCCATTAGATTCCTCGCCGCCGACAATCATATCTTCACGCATCATAATTTCACCAATGTATTTGAAACCGACAGGCACATCGTAAAGTTTGACATTTTCTTTTTTGGCAATCGCATCGATAAGGTGCGTCGTCGCGAGTGTTCTCACCACACAGCCTTTCCATTCGGGCTTGTGTTTGA
>Ga0308418_1000733_pt1 | contig 18199 bp, 16 predicted proteins | sample HotsprSampleR4cd_FD_203517 | JGI IMG/M metagenome (GOLD analysis project Ga0308418, IMG submission 203517) | Hot spring phototrophic mat microbial communities from Mushroom Spring, Yellowstone National Park, Wyoming, United States - 20090729_R4cd ... | reverse complement strand
CGGGACCGCCCGGACCAGGGAAGATTTCGTCCAGCCGCTTGAGGGCGTCTTCATCCAGGCGGATTTCCAGCGCGCGCATGCTGCGGTCTAACTGCTCCAGCGTGCGCGGACCGATAATCGGCGCGGTCACAGCGGGCTGGTGCAGTAGCCACGCCAGCGCGACATTCGCAGGCTCCTCGCCCAGCTCCTCGCAGAACGCCTCGTAGCGTTCGATGCGGTCGCGGTACTGCGCCAGTCGCTGTTGCACGCCTTCGGATGCGCGTCGCCCCTCCTGAACGCCCTTGAGGATGCCGCCCAGCAGCCCGCTCGCCAGCGGACTCCACGGGATAATCCCGACGCCATAGTGCAAGCAGGCAGGAACGACCTCCAGCTCAATCATCCGCGCGTTCAGGTTATACAGGCTCTGCTCGGAGACCAGCCCCATGAAGTGCCGTTGCTTGGCAAGCTCCTGCGCTTGGGCGATGTGCCAGCCCGCGAAGTTGCTGCTGCCCACATACAGAATCTTGCCCTCGCGGTAGAGTTGCTCCATCGCCTGCCAGATTTCTTCCCATGGGCACTCGCGGTCAATGTGGTGCATCTGGTACAGGTCGATGTAGTCGGTTTTGAGGCGGCGCAGGCTGTCCTCGCAGGCGCGTTTGATATGCAACGCCGACAGGCGCGATTCGTTGGGCCAGTCGCCCATGATGCCGTACACTTTGGTCGCGATAACCACCTTTTCGCGTCGTCCGCCGCCTTGCGACCACCAGCGCCCGATAATCTGCTCGGTGATGCCCTCGCCTTTGACCCAGCCGTACACATTCGCCGTGTCGAAAAAGTTGATGCCCAGCTCCAAGGCGCGATCCATAATCCGATACGAGTCTTCCTCGCTGGTGTTGGGACCGAAGTTCATCGTGCCCAAGCACAGGCGGCTTACCAGCAGACCCGAACGCCCTAAGTGCGTATATTGCATACTCATAAGCCCTCCTTGCAAGGGGCGTATTCACCGTTGGGGAGGATTTTCCTGCAAGTTGGCAGGAGTCCCCCAGAAATGGTGGAATCTTGTCTACTACTATGACGGACTTCTTGAGGAAGCTCGCGGTGTTTTTACAGAAGCATTCGGAAGGCGTACAGGTGGTGCGCCAGCTCAGTTCGGAAGATACGATTGAACCGCCCGAAGAGGAGGGCGGCTTCAGCCGCGCGCTGCTCGTGCCTGAGCCTGACCGCAAAGAGTTCGGCGTGTTCGAAGTGCCCCGCAGCGACGAGCCGACCCAGTTCACGCACTTCATCGACGGCATCCAGCACTCGCAGCTGCTGTATTATCAGCTCACCCAGTATGGCGTACTGCCCGTGGTCTACGGCTATGTGGCGGCGATGGTGCTGGAACGGCGCGACCGCGAGTTGCACCCTGTGCCTGCGCTCACCGAAGCGCACGAGGCGCTCTACCTCCCGCTGAAGGCGTTCGATGCGAGCCTGTTCGAGCGGGCGGGGATTGCGGTTCACGACTCACTGGAGGCACGCGAGTTGGGCGCGACCTCGTTCCAAACGATGCTGGTGCGCGCGGGGGCGACTGTCGCGCGGGTACGCGACCAGCTGGAGCGCAAACTTGCCCTGCGCTGGATTGAGCAGCAGAAGCCCAATTCAGGCGATTGGCTGCTGGTGGACGGCTCGATTGCCGACCTGATGAGCGCGTTGGAGCGGCGACGGCTGGTGAATGTGGTCGGCGTCTCCAAGTCGCACCGCACCACCTATTTGGAGATCAACTGGATGTTGCAGGTGCTGGAGATGCCTGCGGGGTATCGAAGCAGCGTGTTCCGTCCCGTGCGCGAGGGGCAAAGTGAGGTCTACAGCTGGTATCTGCGCTTGCGCTGGCAGCAGGGCGCGTCGCCGACCTACGGGCTGGTGCGCGTGGAGACGCCCGTGCTGACCAGCCCCGACGACACGCGCGAGTGGGCAGACAAAATCTCGGCGTGGCTGCTGCAGGAGACGCGCCCCGTAAGCCTGCCCGACCCGCGCTATGACCGCTTGCTCTATCCGTTTCGGATGTGTGAACAACATCTGCGCAGCCGCGCGCCCAGCGAACTCATGCTGCGCGCCGCCTTAGAGCGCGTCGGCGATGCGCGCGGCGTCGGGGTATCCTGATAGCCGCGGGAGGTAAATCGCATGCTGCCCATCTCGTTGCGGGAAGAGCAGATTGCGCGGCAGATGTCGTCGCGCATCTATTCGCGCGCGCTGGAACTTTATCGCAAAGGTGCGGTGGAGAACCTCGTCTTGCGTGGCAGGCGTCTGAACGCTCAGGTACAAGGCTTCCACGAGCCATTCTACACGGTCACGATAGACTTCGATGAGCAAGGCGTGCGCCAAGCGACTTGTACCTGCGCGTATGATTATGGCGATTGGTGCAAGCACATCGGCGCGGTGCTGCTGGCCTGCATTCGTGCGCCCGAAAAAATCGTGCAGATGCCCCCTATCGAGGAGGTTCTCGAACCGCTGGATGCGGCGGCGTTGCGGCGCGTGCTGCTTGAGCTGGCGTCGGAAGACCCCAAAGTCGCCGACCGCATTACGCTGCTGGCACAGATCGCGCAACAGCCGTCCCGCGAAGCCAGCGACACGCCACGAGCCTTGCGCGTCACCGACTTCGCACGCGACATGGTCGACGACAGCATCGAGAGCCTCGGCGCGGTCGGCGTAGCCATCCAACGGCTCATAGAACAGGCGGACTACGCAGGCGCGTTGAAACTGATGACCGCCGAGACGGAACGACAGCTCAACATGCACTGGCGCTGGAGAATCGGTGCGCAGGAGTTCAACGACTTCTACGACGAGAACCCCGCCGAGAGCGCCCTCAACGCGCTGGCATACCTCGCAACGGAACTCGTCCTGAGCCTCTCTGACCCCAAAGACCCCATAATGCAACAGATCGCGCAACTGGCAAAGACTTGGCTGGAACATGAAATCGACCCTTGGGGCGATGGAATCATCGCCTGCGTTGGCGCTCTCATCTGGCACGGTCAAGTGCCCCACCAATCCTTCAAAAGCACATATGACTCGAGCTACAGCTCGTGGCTGAAGAAGTTCGCAGCGTCGGTTGGGGACGGTTGCTCTCGCCGCCCCGACCCCGAGCTGGAAGACCTTATGGACGCTGTGAATGTTGTCCGGCTGCGCGTTTATGAGCAGCACGGCGACACCGAGGCGTATCTACAGTTAGCTTGGGAGAGCGAGCAATATCACCGCTACGCGATCATGCGGGCGCTGCAAGGCGAGGTAGAGTTGGCGGTTGAGACGGCGCGTCAGCAGTTCCGCAAGTTGTACGAGTGGGACAGTTTCGTGCGTGCGCTGGACGCGCTGGGGCACACAGAGACGGCGATTCCGTTGGCGCATGATGCGCTGCGCGAGGCGTTGAAGCAACGGCGCGTCGGAACCTACGACTCCGATGCGAAAACGCGCGCGTCGCTTGCGGAGTGGCTGGCGACTCGCGCAGAGGAAGTGGGCGAACACGCGATTGCGTTGGAGGCGATGCGCGTCGCTGTGGAAGACGCGCCAACTTTAGAAAAATATTTACGGCTCGAACAGCTTGCAGGGGCGCAGTGGGCGCAGATTCGCCCCAAAGTGCTACGCCACATTCGAGACAATTTCGTAGATGAGGAGATCGCCGCTATTTACATCCACGAGGGAATGTACGCGGACGCGCTGGCGATACTCTGTGAATCCTATGCCCTTACACCCGCCCTCGCGCGACAGATTGTCGACCATGAACCTGCATCGACGCGCTCGGTATGCCTTGAAGAGGCGAACGAAATCATTCTGAACGCACGCTCAAGAGACTACCCCCTTGCCGCCGACTGGCTGGAAGTGGTCAAACGGTCATACCATGCGGAGGGCAAGCCCCACGAGTGGGAGGCGTTCATCCAGACCATCATGGAACAACACAAGCGCAAGACCGCGCTAATTCCGCTGCTGCGCAAGCTTGCAGAAGAGGGGTAGAGACTGCTCTGTGCCATACTGAATGGAATGCTCAATAAAGGAACAAACCACTTCCATTGAGAGTATAAGCATATAGGCAACGATGAGCCTGTGGGAGTGGCTGTTAGGTATCGCCTTGCGCGGGCTGGATCTCCTTGCGTACCTGTGGCAGATTGACCGCGAGATGCGCGAGGGGAAGTGGGACGACGACGCAAGCGATTCGAGCCGCGCGTGCAAGCAACGCAGATGCCGCGCGCGCAGGCTCACGCGACGACGGGGGACGCGATAGATGCGGTGGCTGCTGGAGATCATCGATTGGTTTCTGCTGGACATCGTGTTCGAGCTGTGGGATTGGGCGACGGGACGCTCCCGACGCCACCGCACACGCTGAGGAGATTATACCAATCGCGCGTTCAGAGTTTATGAATTGCCCCCCTCCTTTAGGTTCCCCCCGCTTCGCGAGGGGAACCGCGAGGGGCGCGCTTACTCGGTTCCCCCTGCGAGCAGGGGGAACCTTAAGGAGGGGGTCATCAACTGCTGTTTTTTGTGAACTTTGGCTCGGCGATTGGTATTACACCCACCTGCCGATCACGCCGAGCTTTTTGCCGACCTTCTCGAACGCTTCGAGCGCGTCGTCGAGGTCTTTGCGGGTGTGGGTGGCGTTGGGCATGGTGCGCACGCGCGCCTTGCCCTTTGGCACCGTCGGGTACACAATCCCGACCACGAACACGCCTGCCTCGTAGAGCATGCGCTCCATCTGCTGCGTAATGCCCTCGTCGCCGCACAGCACGGGGGTAATCGGCGTCTCGCTGCCCATCGTGTCGAAGCCGAGGCGCTGCAGGTTCTCCTTCCAGTAGCGGGCGTTGTCCCACAGGCGGCGCATCGGCTCAGGGTCGGTCTGCAGAATCTCGATGGCTTTGATAATCGCGCCGACGGCAGCAGGGGGTAGCGCGGTGCTGAACAGATACGGTCGCCCGCGATTAATCAGCCACTCCTTGAGCAGGCGGCTGCCCGCGATGTAGCCGCCAATCACGCCAATCGCTTTGGAAAGCGTGCCGAGCTGGATGTCCACCCGCCCGTACAGCCCGAAGTGGCTGGTCGTGCCGCTGCCGTGTTCGCCCAGCACGCCCGACGCATGCGCGTCGTCCACCATCACCACCGCGTCGTACCGCTCCGCCAGCTCCACGATTTCGGGCAGCGGCGCAATATCGCCGTCCATGCTGAACACGCCGTCGGTCACAATCAGCCGCTTCTTGAAGTGCCCGCAGCGCTTGAGGATGTCCTCCAAGTGGTTCATGTTTTTGTGTTCGTAGACATAGCCTTCGCTCTTTTTGTATTTCGCGCTGCTGAGGCGCACGCCGTCGATGATGCTGGCGTGGTTCAGCTCGTCGGAGATAATCACATCGCCCTCCACGAAGCAGGAGGGGATTGTGCCCGAGTTGGCGTTGAAGCCCGATTGGAACACCAGCACCGCTTCGGTCTTTTTGAACGCGGCGAGTTTCTGCTCCAGCGTTTCGTAGAGGGTGTTCGTGCCGCCGAGCCAGCGCACGGCGCCTGCGCCCGCGCCCCACTGTTGCACAGCTTCGATAGCGGCTTGCTTGAGGCGTGGGTCGTTCGCCAGCCCCAGATAGTTATTCGACGCCAGATTGATGACCTCGCGTCCGCCGATGCGCACGCGCCCGCCCTGTGGCGTCTCCAGAATCGGCGGCTGCTTATACAGATTCTGCGCCTTCAGCTGCTCGATGCTCTCGTGAAGCCACTGCTGGAAGCCTGCGTTCATGGCTCGCCTCCTTAGTCGATAAAGTGGACAGGGAACCGCACGGTCAGTTCGCGCACGCGGGCGCGAACATCCGCCAGCACGGTCTCGTCTTGGTAGCCGCGCAGCGCGTCGGCGATGAGTTCGGCGATGATAGGCATCTCTGCCTCGCGCATGCCGCGCGTCGTCACGGCAGGTGTGCCCACCCGCAGCCCGCTCGTCACAAACGGCTTCTGCGTGTCGTAGGGGATCATGTTTTTGTTGGTGGTGATCTGCACGCTGTCCAGCACCTGTTGCGCGAGTTTGCCCGTGACGCCGAGCGGGGTGAGGTCAATCAGGATTTTGTGGCTGTCGGTGCCGCCCGCGACGAGACGGAAGCCCTGCTCGTGCAGGGCGTGTGCCAACGCCCGCGCGTTCGCCTTCACCTGCTGCTGGTAAATCTTGAACTCGGGCTGCAACGCCTCGTGGAAGCAGACCGCCTTGCCCGCAATCTGGTGCATCAGCGAACCGCCCTGCAGCCCAGGAAACACTGTCTTGTCGATGAGTTGCGCGTACTCCGCCTTGCAGAGGATCAGCCCGCCGCGCGGTCCCCGCAGCGTCTTGTGTGTGGTGGTGGTCACGAAGTCGGCGTAGGGCACGGGCGATGGGTACTCGCCTGCGGCGATTAGCCCCGCGTAGTGCGCAATGTCCGCCATCAGGTACGCGCCCACCTCGTCGGCGATTTCGCGCATTGCGCCCCAGTCAATCTCGCGCGGGTAGACCGTCGCGCCCCCGACGATGAGTTTCGGGCGGTGTTGGAGGGCAAGGTCGCGCAGCTGGTCGTAGTCGATGAGTTCCGTGTCGCGTCGCACGCCGTAATGCACGACAGTGTAGAGTATCCCCGAAAAGTTGACGGGGCTGCCGTGCGTGAGGTGTCCGCCCTGCGCGAGGTCTAACGCCATCATCGTGTCGCCCGGCTTGAGGACGGCGAAGTAGACCGCCATGTTGGCGTTCGCGCCAGAGTGGGGCTGCACATTCGCGTGTTCCGCGCCAAACAGCCGCTTCGCCCGCTCGATGGCGAGGTTCTCCACCTCGTCGTAGTATTCGCACCCGCCGTAGTAGCGTTTGCCGGGGTAGCCTTCGGCGTACTTGTCGGTCATCACGGAGCCGACCGCCTCGCGCACGGCGCGGCTGGTGATGTTCTCGGAGGCGATGAGTTCCAGGTTCTGCTCTTGGCGGGCGGTCTCGCGCTGGATGAGCGCGTACACTTCGGGGTCAACTTCCGCAAGCGACGCGGTGCGCTGCCGACGCACCATCTCGGTATAGTCGATGACGCTCATAGGGCTTCTCCTCACAGGGATTCTACCCGATGGGGTATGCTTGTTAAGATGGCAACCGTCGCCAAACGCTTGATGAGCGCAGCGGAGTTTGAGCGCGAGTATATGGGCACGCGCGCCGAGCTGTGGCGCGGGGAGGTACACGAGTATATGCCTGCCAGTCGAAGGCATGGGCGCGTCGCGTCGAACATCAATACCGCCATAAACTACCACAGCAAACAGCATCGTTTAGGCGAGGTCCATGCAGCCGAGACAGGTTTCGTCGTGCGCACGCCTGCAGGGGAGAGCGTCTTAGCGCCCGATGCGGCGTTCATCCGCAAGGAGCGCATTCCGCCCGACCTGCCCGACGAGGGCTTCTGCCCGATTGTGCCCGACTTGGTGGTGGAGGTGCTTTCGCCCAGCGAGACGCTTGCAGCCGCGCACGAGAAGGCGCGGGAATGGCTGGCAGGCGGCGCGACGCTCGTGTGGCTGATTGACCCGAAGCGGCGCATAGTGGAGGTGTGGCGGCGCGAGGGGCTGACGCAAACCCTACACGACGACGATACCCTGCAGGGCGAGGAGGTGCTGCCTGGCTTTGCGTTCCCCGTGCGCGAGTTGTGGGAGTAGGCGCAGGGCTACACCTGTTCGTCTTGTTCGGCAATTCGCTCCAGCTCTGCAATCACTTCAAGGTCGCGGGGGCGTCCTGCGGCGCGCTTGAGTTCAATCAACTTGCGTAGCCCGACGCACAGGCAGGGGACGCCAAACAGTTCCACCTCGACAGCCGCCTCGCGCAGCGCGTCGTACACGCCGCCGCCGACCACTTCTCCCAACAGGTCAATCGGTCCCGCGTCGGTGCTGAGCGTGAAGTTCAGTCCATACTGGAGCGTTGTGGCGTCCCACTGGAACGGCAGGTTCGGCGGCGCGTCGCGCGGGTACGGCGCAAACGGCGCGAGCGCGTCTGCCAATCGGCGCAGGTTCTCTGGCGTGCGCCGATACACGAGGTCGATGTCGCGTGTGAAGCGCGATGCGCCCCACACCACCGCCGCCAAGCCGCCGACGAGGATGAACTCCACGCCCGCGTCGTGCAAGGCGCGCAGCACCCGCTCGAAGTCGGTCGTTTCAGGGCGTTCGTCGGTCATCGCGGAGTTTTGCCCCTGCGCGGCGCAACTCGGCGTAGACGCGCCCCATCTCCTGCATCTTGCGCACGCGCTCGGTCGGCGTGAGCTTCAGGTTCTCCCGCAGCAGCGAGCGGTCAATAAACTGCTTGTAATACTCAATCACAGGGTCAGGCTCCAGCGACACAGGCACAAACTCCTCTGGGCGTTGCATGGCGGAATTGTACCCCTAATCAGATACCCCCTGCGTGCGAGCGCGCCAGCCCAGCACACCAACGGCTACCACGCACAGATACGCCCACCAGTCGCCCAAGCGCACATACGGCGTCTGGTGCGCGTGCAAGCCGATTGTGCCGACGGCGACCACTGTCTTCTGGGGATGTTGCACGATGCGCTCGCCCAGCGGTCCGTAAAAGCCGATCTCGTAGCCATCGAACGCCGACCGCGCGACCCACCGCCCTGTCTCAATCGCACGCAATACCGTGAAGTCCGTATACTGTTGGCGCACGGTGGCGTTTTTGAGCGAGCTTTCGGCGGTCAGCAGACACAGCCACTGCGCGCCCTGCCGCACCTGCTGACGCGCCGTCCACCCGAACAGGCTCTCGACGCAGATGAGCGTCCCGACAGGCGGTTGCCCTTCGATCCACAACGGCTCAATGCGCTCACCTGCCAATAAACCGTCTCCGTGTATGCCCAGTGGGCGCAGGAGGTTTTTGAACGGCGCGGGCGGTAGCCACTCGGTGAACGCCATCAGTTTCACTTTGTCATAGCGTGCAGGCGAAGTGTTCGGTGCAAACGCCAACGCGCTGTTGCAGTTTTTGCGGGATGTCGCGTGCGTAATACTTGCTCCCACGAGCAGGCAAGTTCCATATTGCGCGCTCCAACGCTGCCAGCGGCGCGCGTTCGGGTCGGCAGGGTCAGCGCAGGTCTCCGTTGCTTCGGGGAACACTACCCACTGTGCGCCCTGCTGGACAGCGGTTCGGATAAGCGACTCGTAGCGTTCACGCTGAATCTGCGGCGCGTAGACGCTTGAAGGCATCAGATACACCACGCCCACGCGCAGTGTGCCTGTAGGCGGGGGCGTCCAGAGCCGATAGCCCGCGCCATAGCCGAGCCAGAACAGCGCAAGAAGCCCCCCAAGCACGCTTGCCGTTCGCCCCTGCCCCCGCCACGCCAACACAAGCGCGCCGTTCCACGCGATAATCAGCCACTCCACCAGCCACACACCGCCCAACGAGGCGGGCAGCAGCAGAAACGGCGTCTGTCCCAAGCCCAGCGCGAACATCCCCCACGGGAAGCCCAACGCGCCCAGCGCGCGCGCCCAACTCATCAGCGTCCACAGGCAGGCAGCCCCAACAACCCACTGCCACCCCTGCAGGCGGAGCCAGCCCAGCAGCGCGCCGAACGCCGTCCACCAGCCGAGCATCCACAGCAGCGCGAGCATCCACGCCACCCCGCCCGCCCACTCCGAGTCGCCCTGCTGGAACACGGGCAGCGCGCTCACAGACAGCGCGACCCAGTAGCCGCCGCCCCACCAGAACGCGCCCCACGCTGCTTGCGCAATCCCTGCCCCATACAGGCGATACAACCCCAGCGCAGGCGCGAAAAGCAGCACCCACCACCAGTTCAGGGGCGCGAACGCCAACGCGCAGAGCGCGCCGCTTATCGCCAACCATCCCATGTCCGCCTCTACTCACCGCAAGTGCCTTCCATAGACAACGCGCTGCCTCGTGGACGGCTGGGACACCGCCAACACGGGTGCCCTTGCCGATTCCGAGCCGCCAGCCCGAACAGCGTGTCTTCGCACGCCTGCCCACCCCGATAGTACGCCGAAAGCTCCACCAAGCAATACTGGGATGCCGTCTTTCCGTCGCCGCGCGTAATCGTGCCGTAGCCTCGCCGCGTCTTCCAACTCTTCGCGTGCCCATCGCCGAGCGCGACATTCATCCGTTCACTATGACGCCCCTGAATGAACGGCTTCAAAGTCGGAAGCCCTGTCATCACTGCGTCAAAATACATCACCGTCTCGCTTGGGAACTCCAGCTGCGCCCCGTGAATCGGCGGATGGAAGGCGTTGCCAGGCAGCGTCCCCGCCTCGAACAGGCACCAGTTCGCCATATAGCTGCTCTGCTGAAAGCCCATCGCAGGGCACAGCGTCATCACTTGCGCGAACACGCGCGCCACATCCATCGGCGCAGGGTCTGAAGGGCAAATCACAATCTGCTTGTCCCGAATGTAGGGTACCAGCTCGTGATAGAGCGTGAACAGGCAGGGCTGGTTTTCGTGCTGACTCACATAGGCGGCGAGCGGGTAGGCGTCGCTCCAGTCGCTGAGGTACATCAGGGTGCTTTGGGCAAGCTGGCGCACTTGGCTGAGGCACCGTTTCGCACGGGCGTTCTCGCGCGCCTCTGCCAGCACAGGGAACAGCAACGCCGCCAGCAGGGCGAGGATGCCCAGCACGACTAAAAGCTCCACCAGTGTAAAGGCGCGAGCCATCCTCATCGGCGTCGTTTCAAGTAAAACAGCAGCGCAAGCCCAAACAGCACAATCGCAGGGAGGAACATCCAGAACGAATAGCGTCGCTGGGGCGTTTCAGGCGGCAGGAGGCTACCCTGTTGGTAGGCGAGTTGCTTTAGCTCGTCCTTGCTGAGTAGGCGACCTGTCCATGAATATCGAACAGGATGCCCGAGACGCGAATCTATTACTTGTGTTCCAAGAGGAATCTCAGGCATACCAATCTGCGTGATTGGCTCTACTGCCAAAAGCTCGTAAGTCTCTGTCGCCAAGTAATTCCTGGAAGAGCTGTCCCACTGAAAAGCGATTCTTGATGGGAAAAAAGCGTTCCTTATGTACTTTTTCGCGACCACCTGGGCGGTGCGGCGTTGCCATTGACCCTCACTGCGTAGCGGACGGAGAAGCTCCAAAGACATAATCAGTCCCGTGTGTCCATCAACTTTAGCACGAACGGAAACATTCGGGTAGTCAGAACCTACCGAGGGGTCGTAATCGTTGGCTTTGATATATCCATTCAGTATCCACTCTTGTCCAACACGCTCAGCACTTGTCCACCGAATCACGGAAGAACTTGTCAGTGGAACACCGAGGAAAAATGGTGCAGAAAGCCCAGAGGCAGCACCACAAGGACTTGAATCAAAGAAATCAGCAGGCGAACTTCTCCAATCTGCTCCTTCATTAATATAAGCTAATAGTTCTGCATTTGCCACACGATTGGTGTTAGATTGGAATTGAAAATCCGAAGTAAGGTTCACTATCACATCCTTGCTGATGTAGCAAGTTTCAGAATTAATAAGACTTTTAGTGTCTATACTAATTTTACCCCCGTGTTTTGTTTCCATTTTCATCGATGATTCAGTATCGGGCATTCGGGAGATTAGTACGGTGTCTGCAGTGACAGCAACCTCCATGCAAAACTCTGCCTCATATCTGTTTCCCCGTGCAGGCTTTACGTCTTTTTTGACTTTGTATAAATATATTTTGTTCAAGTAGCTATTTTGCACCTTTTGAAGAGTGTGGACAAGCTCTTTCGGTAATTCGCTTGCCCACACTCCAGACACGAGTATACATCCAACAAGTGCCGTGATCAATTGCTTAATCATGATAATCCTCAACACGGCGCAGCAGGGGTACAAACTTCCTTGTCACGCAGTTGACGGAAGGTTACTCCGCTTCGTCTGCAGACACAGAACCGCGTCCCTGCGTCGCAGTCACCCAAATGAACGGTTACTGGAATGGGAGCAGGATGAGTTCCCTTGCAATCGACAGGGTTGCTAAAATCACATTTGCGGGAATTCCACTCCTCGCATTCGCATCCACCCATGCATGCTGGATGTGGTCCGCACACCGACTCATCACACATTATAACGTGCCGTATTATGCACACGCCACATTTGTTGGCAGTCGCTGGTAAATCAAGCCAGTATGCTCCAAAAACCAGCACTGCCACAGTTACCAAAAACTTAACCTGAAGCAAAGTTCTCATCGTCTGTTCCTCCTATCGTGCGAAAGTGAGGCGTCTTGCACCGTGAACCGAACCGTTATCAGCTCCCGCCAACTGTAGCGACCATCCCGAACAATCAGCTCTACACGCTGTTCTTGCGTACCCGCACGCTTGCCCGTGGTGTCTACCTGCACCGTGAGCGGAAAGCCCGTCAGCGGCAACATCCGACGCTTCGGCTCCTCCACGACCGTACACCCACAGTGCGGCAGCACATCCACCTCCGGCGTGCTTCCCGTCGGGTTGAACACCAACACCCGATGCGCAATCACAGCGCCCGCATCGTAGGTCGCTCCCATTAGCCAAAGACGATTGCCCTCCAAGCGACGCTCAGCATAACCAACCAGAAACAGCCACGCTAAGCTGACGCCTATCAGCACACCGCCCCAGCTTACAATTATAGTAGTCGACGCTGCCAGACTTGAGTACCCTCCAAGGGGTGATTGGCTGGGAATTTCGCCCCCTATTTCTCCAGTTGCTGGCGCAGGTGCGCTCTGATGCGCTCCAGCCGCTTGTGTACCGCCCCCTGCGAAACGCCCAACCGCTGCGCAATCGCCCGCTCGGTGAGACCTTCCAGCAAATGCCACGCGGCGACCTGCCTGTCGGGTGGACTGAGGCTCTGCAGCACCTGCTGCAGGGCACAGGCGAGTAGGCACGCAGCAAACGGCTCCTGCGCGGTCGGGTCTTCGTACTCCACTGCTTCGCCTGTCTCCTCGTCGCAGGGCGGGTCGCACTCGCGCTTGGCGGACGCCCAAACGCGGTCGCAGAAGCGTTTCAGGTGCTGTCCAATCACGCGCACGCCCCACTGATAGAGCGAGCCGCCGCGGTCGGGGTCGTAGGTCGTCTCGGCGCGGCAGGCGGCGTAGGCAGCCTCGTGGTAGAGTTCCTCGTGCCAGTCGCTGGTGTAGGGACGCGGGGCGATGTGGGGGCGGCACTGGGCGACGCTGTGGTGGACGGCGCGCTGCAGTTCTGGGGGCAGGTCGCGCAGCAGGTCGTGGAAAGGCTGCCGCGTCATGCTTCCCCCCCCCCCGTGTGAGGCGGTTGGTTATCAGCGAACACCGTAGAGTTGCTTGGGGAAACATCGTTGTCCTCCTGCGATAAAGTACGCCGTTGCAGTAGGGATTCCTGCCGCCTCGAACGGGAGTGTGCCCCCAAATGATGAGCGCACCCAGTCGGGTATACTCCTGGACACCACCAATCGGGTGAGACTATGAGCGATAGCCATAACCAGCGATACGACTGTGTCGTGCTTGGGGCTGGGCTGGCGGGTTTGCATGCGGCGTATCTGCTACGCCAATCGAACTTCTCCGTGTGCGTGTTGGAGGCGCGCGAGCGCGTCGGGGGGCGAGTGCTGACCATGCGCACGCTGGCGCACCTGCAGCATGCCGAACTCGGTCCCGAGTTTATCGACTCCAATCATCATCGCGTGATTCGTTTAGCCGAGCGTTTCAACCTGACCCTGAGTACGCGCCCTGACTTTTGGGGCGTGTCGCCGACGCCGCCGTTTGGACGCCGTGCGCAACGCGCGTGGCGTCGGTTCTGGAACGAGGTCTACGCGCTGGCGGCGCAAGTCCCTGACCGCCATGCGCCCTGGCACGCGCCTGAATCGTTGCGTATGCTGGACTGCGTGACGATGCGGGCGTTTGCCGAGCGGCTGGGCGTGTGGGCAGCGGGCGAGCCGCTGTTCCGCCGCTATGCCCAGAACATGGAGGCGACCGAACCCGAAAACCTGTCGGTCTACAGCATCGCGGCGCAGGAAGCGTTCTACGGCAAGGGCGTATACGCGGGGGTGTACCGCTTCGTGGACGGCACAGACAGCCTGCCGCACGCGCTGGTGGACGCCTTCTGTGCGCTTGGGGGCGACCTGCGCCTGAACGCGCCTGTTGAGGCGGTCGAGCAGACGCCCGATGGCGTGCGCGTCTATGCGCGGCAGGCAGGCAAGCCGCTGACGGTGCAGGCGTCCTACGCGATAGTCGCGCTGCCGTTCCCCGTACTGACGCAGCTGGAGTGGCGCCCTGCGCTGCCGCCGCAGCGCGTGGAGGCGCTCCAACGCGCGGGCAAGGGCGCGGTCATCCGCACGCTGATTCAGTTCCGCCGTCGCTTCTGGCGCGACGAGCCGTTCCCGCGCGTCTACGCCGAGCGCGCCGACATCAGCGCGATTTGGGAGGAGACCGACCTGCAGGCGGGCGAGTCGGGCGTGCTGTCGTTCTGGACGGCAGGCGATGCCGCTCGCCGCTGGGCGTCGCTTTCGGAACAGGCGCGCATTAAGGAGTGCCTCAGTGCGCTGGAGGTGATGTACCCCGACTGCCGCGCGGAGGTCATCGCTGCCTGCAGCTACGACTGGCAAGCCGACCCGTTCGCGCAGCACGCCTACATCCACCACACGACGGGCTACCTGACCCAAGCGTTGCCCCTGCTGCGCCAGCCCGAAGGGCGCATCCACTTCGCGGGCGACTACCTGAGCCTGTTCGTGGGCTACATGGAGGGCGCGCTCGAATCGGGCGAACGCGCGGCAAACGCCGTGCAGGACGCGCTACGACCGCCTGCCTGAGGTATACTCTCCCTACCGATGAGCAGAACCGTTGTGCTGGTCTATTCAGGCGGGCTGGACACCACCGTCTGCATCCCGCTGCTAAGGGAAGAGTACGGCTTCGAGCATGTCGTGACGGTCACGGTCGATGTGGGACAGCCGCGCGAGGATATTGCGGACGCCGCCGAACGCGCCAAGATTCTGGGCACGGAACACTACACGGTAGACGCCCGCGCCGAGTTCGCCGCTGATTACTGCGTCCCTGCGGTTAAGGCGAATGCCGACTATCAGGGCTACCCGCTCAGCACGGCGATTGCCCGCCCGCTAATTGCCCAGAAAGCCGCCGAAATCGCGCAGACGCTGCCCCGTGTGGACGCCTTCGCGCACGGCTGCACAGGCAAGGGCAACGACCAGTTCCGCATCGAGTTTATGCTGCGCACGCTGACGCCGAATGTGCCCATCATCGCGCCGATGCGCGAGCGCAACCTGACCCGTTCGGAAGAGATCGAGTACGCCCGCGCGCGCGGCGTGCCCATCCACCAAAGCAGCGAGAAAATCTGGAGCATCGACGAGAACCTGTGGGGACGCTCCATCGAAGGTGGACGCCTTGAAGACCCCAGCTACGCGCCGCCCGAAGAAATCTTCCAGTGGACGCGCAGCCCGCAAGAGGCGCACCACGCGCCGCAGGTGATTGAAATCGCCTTCGAAAACGGCGCGCCTGTCGCCGTCGATGGGCAGCCGATGGCGCCGCTCGCGCTGATCCAGTACCTGAACGAGCTGGCGGGCGAGCATGGCGTCGGGCGCATCGACATGATGGAAGACCGCATGCTGGGGCTGAAGGTGCGCGAGAACTACGAGTGCCCCGCCGCCGTGACGCTGATTACGGCGCACCGCGCGCTGGAGGCGTTGGTGTGCGCCCGCGACGAGCTACGCTTCAAGGCGCAGGCAGACCGCGCGTGGGCGGAACTCGCCTACGCAGGGCTGTGGCTCGACCCGTTCAAGGAGTCGCTGGAGGCGTTCATCAGTAAGGTGCAGGAGCGCGTGTCGGGCAAGGTGTGGCTGCGCCTGTATAAGGGCAGCGCGACAGTGATTGGGCGCGAGAGCCGCTGGGCGCTCTACGACGCGGCGACCGCCTCGTTCGACGACAAGTCGTTCGACCAGTCCGAGATGAGCGGCGCGGTCAAAGCGCACGGCATGCCTGCACGCTTGTATTACCAGCTCAAGCGGCAGAATTCATCGTAAGTAGGAACGCGGATATGCGACGCATCGCCCAGAGCGTGGGAATATCGCTGCTTCTGCTGGCAGTGGCGACCAGCCAAGAGCTGCGCACCTTCACGCATCCCACGCTCGGCTTCGCCATCAGCGCGCCCGCATCGTGGAAGCCCGACACCAGCGACCCCGAAGTTGCTGTCGGCTTCGAGGCGCCCGAAGACAGTAGCTTCTACCTTGCCATCACTTCAACGCCCCTTCCCATGATCTTCGCCTCTGAAAGCACTTATCGCAATGTAGCGGACGGATACTCATCGGAATACCGTTCGGGAGTGGCGGAGGAGTTAGGGATAGATGTCTCGAAGGTGGTCGAGGTTGGGCGTCGTATTCACAAAGTGCGCGGTATGCAAGTCGCCACTTTGGACTTCCGTGCGCCTGCACCCGACGATTGGGTCTTTCGGGCGCGCACCCGCCTCGTCATCGCGGATGGGAAACTCTACGCCGTCACCATCTCCGCCGATGAGGACGAGTTCACGGAAAATGAGCCACTGGTGAACCAAATTTTGGATAGCTTCGAGCCGAAAGACCGCACTTCGGGGCAGTTCCCTGTGCGCCTGCTTGGCATCGCGCTCGGAGTTGCTTGTCTCGCGGGCGTGCTGATGTTGGGCGGCATTCTGCTGCTGGTGCGCAAACTTACGGGAAGGCTATGAGTAACCTCTATCACCTGCCGTTAGGCGACGATGCGCCGTATGTGGTGCCTGTGGTGATTGAAATCCCCAAAGGCACGCGCAACAAAATCGAGTACGACCCGCAGCATGGCGTGTTTCGGCTCGATCGGGTGCTCTATTCGCCTGTGCATTACCCAGGCGACTACGGGTTCATTCCGCAGACGCTCTCGGAGGACGGCGACGCACTGGACGCGCTGGTGATTATCACCGACCCGACCTTCACGGGGTGCGTGATTATGGCGCAGCCGCTGGGCGTGCTGGTGATGGAGGACGACAAGGGGCAGGACGAGAAGATTATCGCCGTGCCCTACCATGACCCGCGCTTCGAGGAGGTGAACGAAATCACCGACCTGCGCAAGCACACCACGCGCGAGGTGCAGCACTTCTTTGAGGTCTACAAGGAGCTGGAGGGCAAGCCGACGGCGATGCTGGGCTGGCACGGCTCGGCGCGCGCCCGCGAGATCATCGCCGAAGCGCACCAACGGTTCCACCAGCGGTATGGGCGGTAGCGTTTGGCACGAAAGTTGCTACACGCCGAATTAGAGTGCAACTTGCCTTTGGGGGCGTCGTGCTGCGGGGCGAAGCGTGTATCGCGCAGGCAGTTTCGGCAGGCACTACGAGACTGGTTCGCGCCGCCTATCGACGCCCCCGCACCCTTTTCTGCGAACCTTACCTGCCTTTGGCTCCGCGCGAGATGGAAAGGTTCCCATCGGGAGGATGCGACCGATGGGACGATTGTGGGGCGTATTGTGGGGAGCGATTGCGATTCTGGGGAGCGTGCGTGCGGATGTCTCTGGCGGCGCGCTGCGCACGCCGAACGGTTTGTTGTGGGCAGGCACGACCTTCCAGCTGCGCGCTTCTGCGACGGCGAATAACACGCTCGTGGCGCAATCAGACGCCGCGCAGGTGCGGGTGGGGCAGGTCGTCCGCTGGCAGTGGCAACTGGAGTCGGCGAACGCGCTCTCGGTACCGCAGGGCACGGACGCCGTTTTCCGCGTGCGTGTGGTCAACGACGGCAACGGCTGGGACAACCTCACCTTCGGGCTGGCGCGCTACGAAGTGGAAGGGCAGCAGAGCTGGACGGTTGACCTGTTCGAGAACCGTGCGGGTGATGGGCGGGTCTCGGGCAGCCCTTCGGTCAACGGCGCAGGTAGCCCAATCCCTCCGGGCGGCGATATGCTCTACTTGGTGCGCATGCGTCCCCCAAGCAGCTCCGTTCCGACTGACGGCGCGTGGACGCAACTGCTGGCGACGCCAAGCGGCGCGCAGCAGGCACAGGCGCTGGGTGAATTTATGGCGGGCGTCCGCCGTGAAGATTGGGTACGTACCCGCGCGTGGAGCTACGGCAGTCACACGAACCTTGTCCCCGCGATTGTGTATCAGGGACGACTGTTCTGGATGGGTACGGACGCATCCGACAACACCATTATTTTTCGGACGCGCGACGCGGTAGAGGCAACTCAAGGGAGCGGCTTGGGCAACGAACGAATTCCTTACGGGCGCACGCTGCGCAATTTCCGCCCGATGGGGTTCAGCGTCGTGCTGGGCGACGGCTGGTTCACAGGGCTGGGCAACCAGCTGGTACGGATTGACTTGCCAAGAGTGGTTGCAA
>Ga0308418_1000730_pt1 | contig 18287 bp, 21 predicted proteins | sample HotsprSampleR4cd_FD_203517 | JGI IMG/M metagenome (GOLD analysis project Ga0308418, IMG submission 203517) | Hot spring phototrophic mat microbial communities from Mushroom Spring, Yellowstone National Park, Wyoming, United States - 20090729_R4cd ... | reverse complement strand
GAGGGACGGGGACGTGCTATACGTCCTTAATGAAACCTCCCTTGTGGTTCCTTATGAGGTTAAGGAGGCGAAAAAATGATAAGAACCGCAAGGTGGGAGGAAGTGAGGCACTTAGTAAGTGCCTCCTATGAAGAGCAGGGGATAGGGGGAACTCCCTCTCCTGCTAATGGCTACCTTGTTTATGAGGAAGACGGCAAGGTGGTAGCCTGTCAGGGGTGGCGAAGACTTGGCTGGCTATATGCCGAACTTTGCCACCTCTATGTGATGCCCGAGTATAGAAACAAGGACATCGCTAAAAAGCTTGTGCAGGAGGCAATAAACCGCCTTTCTGCCAAGGTTTTTCTTTCCACCGCCCTTGAGAACAACAAAATCTGTCAGGCGGTGCTTCAAAAGTGCGGATTTCATGCGGTAGGAAAGTGTTCTTCCCCCGTATCGGGAAGGACGCTTGTGGTCTTCGCATACGTGAAGGCTGAGTGAGGATGCGGGCTTTTGCCCGCGGACGTTTTAAAACAAAAAATTGGTGAAATTGTTATCGTGAGACTTAGGCCCCACATACAAACTACCACTCTCACCTAACTGTCCATAAGTATAACCCATCCCTACCCTCTTGTCAAGAGGTGAAAGGTCCGGATAGGACTTTCTTTTTAGGAGAGGAAGCGTTATGCTTCCATCGGCCCCAAAGTTCGGTTAATTCAGAAAATCCTTGCTTTTTCCCTTTTTCTTTTTTGTCTTACCTTACATTGAAAGTTGTAGGATAAGACAAGCGGGTTGAGTTGGGTTTGTGTTTTTTTTTGCTTTGCAAGTTAATCCCGACGTGTGGGAACATTATAATAAACAGTAAGTGGAGGTGGTATAGATGGAAGCTTGTGGGAGAAGATTTACCTCTAAGAAATATAAGAAAGTAAGAGGTATAGCACTTATCTCTGTTTTGGTTATGAGTGTTATAAATGCAAGAGTTTTCCCATCAAATCCATTGTCTTCTGTTTTAGCATAAGGGTAAGTCAGCCCTCCATACATGTATCCTGTTATAAGCCTCTGTTTTTGATCTATCTTACCCGGAGTTGTCTCAAGATTTTCATCCACGATCTTTATATATCCTTCCGAGAAACTGTCTGCCCTTAACTTGTCATAGAGAATGTAGTTTATACCAAGCAGAGGGCTAAAAATAGCAGACTTTAAATATGCACCCGCATGGTTTTTTATGCCCGCATCTTGAGAAATTAGCAAGCTTCCTCCGTAAGAAAGATAATCCTTAAACCACTCTACTGCACTTGGATGTATGTATTGCAAGGTCCCATCTGGGATGATAACCGCAGGTTTATGTTTTGCTAACTCCTTAGGGTTTACTGATAGAAGGATTTCTATATCCACAAGCCTATGAGGTATTCCCTCTTCTTCAAGCACACTTTTAAAAGCATCCACTTGATAACTCTTTTTCCCATAAACTACTAAAACCTTTATATCTTTATCCCATTTCAGAGAATAAACGGACAATAACTTTATTGAACCCAAAAACAAAAGCACAAGTGTAATAAAAGAAATACAAAGAATAAGGACTCGTCTCATACGGAACATCACTTGAAGGGTATCACCTGTGTTTCGTTTGGGTCTGTTTCTTTTGTTTCTCCTCTGGTTTTAATGATTATGCCTTTTACTTCTTCTCCGCTTTTTATGTAGCCTGTTTTTTCAAGCCATACGAGGACTGTGTTTTTCTCAAAAAGCATGTCCTCGGTTAGCTTCTTTTGAACGTAGCCCTCGGGTTTTAGCTTCACCACCTTTACCATAAGGTCTCTACCCACCACAGCCTTTTCCACACGCACTTCAAAGTCTCCTACCTTGTATGTATCCTGAAATTCCGTCTCGTAAAATCCTTGAGGCAGTTCTCCCCTCAAAAGACTTCTAAGAACATGCCTTGAAAGGGTTAGGAGTTCTTCCTTTAATGTGTCAATTTCCTTTTCCTTAGACACCACAAGACTTTCAAGCTTTGGGTCTCTTACCTTAAAAAACACGTCTCCACCAGTGGTAGGAAAAAAATAAAAGCTGTAGCCACGAAAGACGCCCTCCTTCTCACAGGACACTCCCACAGATGTAGGAACTGTTCCTATGGATATAAAGACGGTGTTTTTGTTGTAATCCGCCTGCACAAGGTCGTTGGTAAAGACGCCTCGGACATTGCAGGGAAACTCTATAGCCACCACAGATTTTTTGGGCACTCTGAGTTCTAAAGCCCTGTGCTGCCACTCTATCTCCCTGCCAAAGGCTACGCTTAATAAGAGTATTCCCGCAAGTGCTTTGATAACACCCATCCTCTTACTCCATCAAGGGTTTCTATAAACGACCACTCTCCCTTCCTTGACAAGAGAGAAACCACTTCACTCCTCTCAAGGACAACCACTACCCTACAGCCTTTGCGAGGGCAGGCCCTAACATTCAGCTTCTCCAGCGTCTGATACTTTTCCTTTACTCCCTCCTCTCTTAAGCCGCCTTCTCTTTTCTGTGCCTCCACCTGCCTTTCTAACATCTCCACCCTCTGGGAAAGTTCCTGAACCTTTTGGGAAAGTTCATAATATCTCTCAATAAGCTTAATTACCGCCCTCTCCAGCCAATCTCCAGCCAACGCACCGCCCGTGTATCCAACCAAAGCAAACCCTGATAGAATAAGCGCTACTTTCTTTAACATACCCTTACTTCTCCTTCAAAAACTTCTCTATAACATCACTCTTCTGCTTCTCCTCTTTATCATCTGGGATAACTCTTTGATAGCCCTTGCCTCCAGTTCCCCACTTGGATACCTCTTTGAGGATCTTCTCAAGGTCTTCCACCAGTAAAGCAGTGTTCAGAACTGTGGGGTCTATCTCCCTTGCCTTTTCTATCGCTTTGCTTAGATAATACATAACTCCAGATACGCCTCTGCGTTCCTCTCCCGCCTTGTCCAGAACTAAAACACTTCCTTCATATCCTGTCTGCCCATTCCTCTGGGCAATCATCACCCCATCTATTCCCTTTCCTAAAAGCTGTTCTCTGTAAAACTCCGCATCTGCCCTCCTTTGGAACACTCCAAAGACCACCTCCCTGTCCGTCAAATAAGCCCTCAATCCCAGCTTCTGGGCACTAAACACGTAAAATCCCACAAGGGGCATGGGTAGGTTCTCGGTCGGCAGATACAACCAATAACCCGCAGGTATATCCACTTGCCTTGCCTGCTTTAAACTATACCCCTCCCTAAACCCATCTACCCATCCAGCCTTGTAAGCACTCACCTCATCTGCAAAACTAACCAAACAAAAAGCCCCAAGTAATAAAATAGCCTTCCTCATTGTCTTATCTCCTTTAAGCGTTCTTTTATTATAGCGTCAGGGAAGTCCTTCTTGTTGGAACTTTCCCGCACCGCTACAGCGGAACACCCAGACAACACAAACAAGAAGACCACCAACCAAACTTTCATATACCTCTATTTTATCAAAAAAATTCACTTGAGTGATATAATAATACGCATGGGTTTTTTGGACAAACTTAGGAAAAAGCGTCAGCAAGAACAGGAATACGAGGAAGTGCCTGTAGAGGAAGAGGAAATTCAGGAGGAGAAGAAGAGAGGCCTTTTGAGTAATGATGCTGTAAAGTGGGGTGGGATTTTTGTGGGTGCAGCGGTGGCGTTATTTTTGGTAAGCAAGCTATTTTCCTCTGGCGATAGTGTGGTAATAAAGTCCGACCCTGAACTTCAGAAAAAACTTTTAGAGGAGACTTTAAAGTCTCAGTCCCAGATGAACGAACAGATACTGAACCAGCTTAAGGAGATGAATACGCAGTTAAAGCAGCTAAAAGAAAGCAGAGAGACGGAGGAGAAGGAGAAAGGAGGAGAGAAGGAGAAGAAGAAGGATAGTGGAAGCGGTTTTAAGATAGAGGAGGCGCCTCCTCCGCCTCCTCCACCACCATCAACGCCTTTTTATAGCGAACCACCGAGACCTTTAGAGGAGTATAAACCCAAGATAAACAGGGTGGAGAGGAAAGATGAACAGTCAAAGGCGGACAGAAATTTGTGGGCACAGGCGGGTATGTCTGATGTGCCTCCAGTGGGAAATCCTGAGAAGCCTGCGGAAGAGAAAAAGACTGTTTATCTTCCTGCGGGGACGACGCTGAAGGGGAAAATTATCAATTCCTTTCCTGCACCTGTGGGGGGAGAGAGGTTTCCAGCGGTGTTGATAGAACTTGATGGGTATGCGAGGCTTCCAAACAACTACAGGCTTGACCTGTCAAGGTGTTTGGTGATAGCAAAGGGGGAGGGTTCTTATGTCCTTGAGAGGGCAAAGCTTGAGACCTATAAGCTTTCGTGCATACTCAAAAACGGCAAGGTTATAGAAGTGTCTCCTAAGGGAATGGTTGTATCTGGGGAAGATGGGTTGGAGGGAGTTAAAGGAAAGTTTTTGAACATCAACAGAGAACAGCTGCTGACTTACTTGGGGGGAACCACCATATCTGGGTTTTTCTCGGCGTTGCAGCAGGGACAGGTAAGCAAGCAATCAACAATTTTTGGAACGACTACGGATATAAAGAACGAGTTTCTTTACGCTTTGTATGGGTCTTTGGCACAGACGTGGAATGAGTTTGCCAGGTTCTATTTGGAGGAGGCTAAAAAGATCGTTCCAGTGGTGGTAGTTCAGGCGGGAGTGCCTGTTTATATAATGCTTGTGGATGGAGTAAGCTTGGAGGTGTCTGTGGATGAGATTAAGAAGGGTCTTTAGTTTAGGGCTTTTGGCTTTTGCTTTTTCCTGTGCAAGCAAGGAGGAGTTGATGAGGGGGATAAAAAGCAGTTCTCATGTTATGGACAGCTTTTACAAGGGAGGGCAGGTGGAAAGGAAGCCCATAAGCACAAAGAATTGGGAGAAGGCTATGCAGGGAAGTTATGAAGATAGTTTGGGTTTCATGGGAAGGAGAGAAATCAAAGTGAGGGTAAAAGATGAGGAAAAGTTGGGTGATTTTTAGTTTAATGTTGGCAGGCGCAGCTTTCGCTGGCAGGTATGACCTAACGCCTGCGGGAAGCCCTTCGGGAAGCCCTTCAGCTACCCAAGAGAATACTCTTTTAAGCACTCCTGTTTCTGTGAATGTTCGGAATGTGTCTTTGACCTATTTAGCGTCTTTGCTTTCTCAGCATGTTAAAACTCCAATAGTTTTAAGGGACATAGCCTATCCTCAGCAGGTGCAAGCGGGTGGAGGAGGACAATCGCAAGCCCAAAGTGAGTATTTTACGCTGTCATACTTTGCAGATAGCAAACCTCTTTCTCAAGTGCTTGATGAGATAACGGGCATGTTTGACCTGTGGTGGAAGGTTGAAGGAAACAGGATTGTTATATACAAGTATGAGAATAGGGTGATGGTTTTGCGTCTTCCCTTTTTGCAAAAGAAAATAGATGAAAAAAACGGAGGCCTCAGTCTTAGCTACCAGAGGGAATTTACAAAGAACTTGGAGGCAAGCTTGCAAAGGCTTCTGAGGGACAGCGGTTCTAAGGTATCTGTGGATGAGATGGGGAATGTGTATGTGATAGGGACGCCTACGGAGTTGAGGGCGATAGAGGGGGCAGTCAGGCAGATAAATGAGAACTTTACAAAAGCTATACCTCTGAAAATAAGGGTTTATTTGGTAAGCGATCGGGATTTTTCTTCTTTGGGGCTATCTTGGAATGCGAGGGAAGGGGGGATAAGTGCGGGTTTGAACACTGCGGTAGCCAATCCTATCTTTAATCTCTCCATTGCGACCACGAGGATTGAGATGCAGCTGGACGCACTGGCACAGAGCGGGAGGGCTAAGCTTATAGAGGACAGCGTTTTAAGTGCCCTCAACGGCCAGCCCATGGTGTATTCTCCGCTGCAGAAGCAGAGGATCATTTCTCGTTTTGAACTTACTTACATTTCTTCTGGTGCTGGTGCGCCTCCCACCCCTACCATAACCGTGCAGACGGAAGATATTTCAACGGGCAGTATGTTGATAATAGTGCCTTATTTTGTGGAGGAAGACACTATTGCGGTGGATTTATACCGAAAGCAGGACAGTTTAGAGAGGCTGGACACGAGGAGGGTAGATTTGGCGGGCTTTCAGAATGAGTTGTCTTTACCTTTGGTGGCAACCAGAACGAACATGAACCAGACCCTTTTAAAAAGGGGTGAAACGCTGGTGCTGTTTTCCACCGCACAGACGCTGGAACAGTTTAGGGACGGCGGCATACCTTTTCTGAAGAACGTTCCCATTTTGGGCTATCTTTTTTCAACCAAAGAAAAAACAAACGAACTGTTTAGGCTTGTAATTACGATGGAATTCATATAAAGGAGGTGTAGGTATGAAGAAACTTTGGCTTCTGCCTCTTTTAGGGGCTTTGTTTGCCTGTGGTGGAGGAGGAACCTCTAACACTGGGGGTTCCGTAAGCGGCTTTTACTCCCTAAGTGTTAGCCTTGACCAGAGGGACATCACCTCTCCCTCTGTAAGCGGAACTCCACCCAACATCACCGTGCCCACAGACGATATAAGCGGAAGCGTTTCCCTTACCTATTCAGGGAACTCCCCCAATCCCTTGAGGGGAGTTATCCAAAGGGCGCAGCTGTGTCTTGATGGGCTGTCCTGCTACTTACTTCCAGTGGGTGGTGTGCTAACCGCCAACGCAAATCCGCTTAGCTTTAGTCTGTCTTTGAACGCTTACAAATTTGGCCTGCCCTGGATTGCTATAAATCCCTATGAGGACAGGGTCTTATCCACAAGCTGGCAAACTGTTTCTCTTACTTCCTCAGGCACCGCCAGGACGCAAACGGACAACTACTTTAATGCGGTTAAAACTGTAAGCCTTCTGTATGTGCCCGTGGCGAGAAACTCCCTCACGCTAAGTGGCGTGGGAGATTTTACTAAACAGACCACCTATAGCGGTTATACTTCCGCAATGGGAACTGTTAATGTGGTTTTACCAAGGGGGGTTAATGGGACAAACCAGATAAGTCCAAACAGCGTGAGGCTAACCGCAGGTGCGTTGAGGTGTAGAGACGATGGGGCAGGTGGTATTACAGAGGATACGGGAACGCCCTCTGCAACGTGCAGTGGAAGCATCAACTACACCACTGGTGCTTTGAGTTTTCAAATAGCTGGCGTGGGAAGTGCAACAGATGTGCAGATAGGTTATGTGGTATCTGGGTCTCAGCAGTGTTTGGACGATGGGGCTGGCAATTTAGCAGGAGAGTGTTCTGGAAGCGTAAACTACGCCACTGGGCAGGTAAGCTATAGGTTCAATGATAACTTTGTTAGCACTCCTGCGACAGTAAACATCAGCTGGACTCAGGCGTCCGCCTCAGGAAACACCATAACCTATGCATTGCCTCCTCCATCCACAACGGGCACGTATGTGTATCAGGTATCTGGAAGGGTAGTGGAGGTATATCAGGGAACAACGCTTTTATGCAACAATCAGGGGACATCTGGGGCGTGTAGCGTGTCTGTAAGCGGTAATACCGTTAGCATAAACTTCCCTGGTGGAGTTTTGCCCAATCTTTCCTTGAGATATTCTCAGGATACGAAGATAGATATAAACCCGGGCGTAGATGCCAGTGTTTATGGTGGGCAATATGGTGGAAGTTCAACTCCCACTGTAGGCGGCTACATAGAGGTTCAGATTAGGCTTGAAAGTGGTGAAAGCATGAGTGCGAGGGCTAACATAACCTTCAGGGCGGTGCCTCAATAACGGCGGGGTCTTGTCTTTTTTCTGCGCAGCTGCATGCTTGATTGAAAACTCATTTGCTTTATCCTCTCCACCTCTTCTTTTGTAAAGACCTTTATCTTCTCCAGAAAGTCCTTGTATCCACCAAAGCCCTTTTTGTTTTTGTGTATGCCCTCCAGCTGCTGTTCCCACTCCGAGGTCATTTCCACGCTTACAATTTTACTTCCTTGGAGGTTTTTGATAAGTTCTCTACCTTTTTCTGTGGAAATGAGATGCTTTTTGTTTAGAACAAGGTAGCCTCTTGATTTTAGGGTTTCAATAATGCCTGCCCTGGTGGCGGGAGTTCCAAGAGACAGCTTCTCCATCCTCTTTATAAGCATGCCCTCTGTGTATCTGGGAGGAGGCTTAGTCCAGCGTTTTTCACTCCAGACCTTTAAAACCTCCACTTTTTGGCCTTGTTCCAGCTTAGGCAAAAACTTTTCCTTTGGTCTTCCGTAGAGTTCCTTGTAGCCAAGCTGGAGAACAGTTGAACCCCTTGAGTAGAAGTTCTCTCCCGCCGCTTGGGTAATCACCGTTGTATCCAGGGCTATAAAAGGTTCATAAAAAGCAGCCAAAAACCGTCTCTTTATCAGCCCAAACAAGGCCTTCTCAGCATCAGCCCAATCCTCTTCCTCATCCCTCAAAGGAATAATAGCATGGTGGTCTGTAAGCTTTCTATCATCAAAAACCCGCTTTCCAACTTTTTCCACCTTTTCCACAAGGTCCTCCCTGTTTAACCTCTTTAGAACCTCCTTGACCAAAGAAACACTGCTTTCAGAAAGATACTCCGCATCGCTTCTTGGATAGGATATGGCTTTTCTCTCTTCGTATAGCTTCTGGGCTATATCAAGGGTCTTCTGGGCACTAAAACCAAGTTCCCTGTTGGCATCCCTCTGCAAGGAACTCAACGAATAAAGAGGAGGTGGTTCCTCAACCCTCTTTTTCTTCTCCACCTTGCTAACAACCGCTTGTCTGGCAGAACTTAACTTCTCCAAAATTTTCTCAACAGCCGAGTAATCAAAAACTCCACCAGCCTCCTCTTCCTCCCGTTCCTCTTCTTCCTCATCCACATCTTCATTCTCATTAACTCCACCTCCGCTTTTTTTCCCAAACCACACTCCTTCATAGGTTTCACCATTCACAGAAAACAACGCCTTTATCACCCAATAGGGTTTAGGTTTGAAGTTCTCTATCTCCAAATCCCTCTGAACTACCAAAGCAAGGGTGGGAGTTTGAACCCTCCCCACACTCCACACACCGCCGCTGGACCGCAAAGAAACCGCCCGTGTGAGATTGATACCCACTAAAAAGTCCGCATGCTGGCGGGCTAAAGCACACCAATAGAGACTGTCATACTCTTTAGCGGGCTTTAGCTTACGTAGTTCCTGCCTTATTACCTCAGGAGTTAAAGCAGAGGACGTCCAAAAACGATAAACCTTAGACCAGTCCTTAAGCCCTGCCTTTTGCAAAATAAGTCTGGCAATTAATTCTCCCTCCCTTCCAGCGTCTGTTCCTACCACCACCTTTCCCGCCTGAGATAGAAGCCCTTTTATTACCTTAAACTGCTTGCCCGCCTGTGAAGACCTCAGCTTATACTCAAACCTCTCAGGGAAAATAGGCAAAGTCTCTAACTCCCACCTCTTAGGCAAATCCTCATCGCTAATCTCAAACAAATGCCCAAAAGCCCAGGTAATAACATACTCTCCGTTTTCAAAATAGCCATCCCTCCTTTTGCACTGCAGCGCCTTTGCAAAATCCTCCGCCACAGAGGGCTTCTCAGTGAGAATAAGCGTCTTCATAACTCTACAAGCGGTTCATCGTCCTGAGGTTCCTCCCCGAGAGGTTCCTCCACGAGAGGTTCTTCCTCTTTCTTAGGCGTTTGGACCCTCTTTATATTCTGAACTACCACCCTTATCCTGCTTTGTGGCTTCCCATCCTTTTCCCACCTTTCTTGCACAAGCCTTCCTTCCACTACCACCAGGTCTCCCTTGTTCAGCGTATCTACAACCCTCTTGGCAAGAGGCCCTCCCGCCTTACAGTCAAAAAATCCCACCTCCTCCTTCCACTCATCTTTCACCCTGTATCTCCTACTCCACGCAATCGTGAATTCGGCCACCCCCATGCCAGAGGGCAAAATCCTAATGGTTGGGTCCTTGGCAAGACGTCCTAAAAGCATTACCTTGTTTAGCATGTCTATTACCTCCTATATGTGTTTGCATCTATCTATATTTATAACAAGATTTGCGATGCTTATCATCAATCCCTTCACGTTTTCCACAATACTGTCCTTGACAAACCCAGCCCTCTGAAGAAACCCCACTTGACCTCTGTCTACAAGGGCCTGTCTTAGATGCTGCAAATACTTTGGACTTCCATTGTAATAGCAAAAGGCACAGGCCATTCTTCTAACTGGATCGGAGCGATTGCTACAGGCAGTGTATTTATCCTTAAAAATTAAAATCCCTACCGCTATGTTCGTGCATGGATTGTAGGGAGAATCTTTAGGTTCTTCATTTGCCGCTGAGTAATCCCCTCCACCCTTTACCACATGGGCTTTTGTGTTATTAAGGGCAGAAGGCTGGACTAATCCTGTGTATTTCCCCTCAGAAATCGTGTGAGAGGTTATCTGCATAAGCCCAAAACCTACTGTGCACGTGTTCTCACGAGTTGCATTTCTTCTTAAACAGTAGTTATGAAGCCCTTGACCAAAAACCATATCCAACCATTTGCTGTTTATAGGATGGGTTTTCCTTTTCATAGTCAGTTCCCAACTATCAGGACAAGGGTCGCATCCCGTCGCATACACATCTCCGCTGCTTTCCTGAGGAATAACCGCACTAACCTCAGGAGGAAGTCTATTCTCATCTGCCTTTATCAGAAAATAGGTTCCTAAATCCATGCCGCCACACCGCACCGCCTGAAGCATCCTCAACCTGTCAATGTTTATCTTGGCCAGCTGGATTTGTCCTTGCCAATAAGCATTTCGGGCTTCCTCGTCTGCCTTATCCACAAAAAGCTTCAGGGGTATAGCTAAGCTTGCGCCTACAAATCCTAAATAGACTAACTTCTTCATTTACTTTCACTCCTTAGCAGTTCCTCTAATTCCCTCACCGTCATCTTCTTTGCCCGTTCTATCCAATCTTTATCAGTCTTTCCATGCCTTAGCAAAAGCCTTGCCTTGCTTAAGCCCAGTTCCTGCAACTCCTTACCAAATATATCATACAGCTTTATGTAAGTATAGACCGTGCTTGGGGCATATTCTGTCTTTTGTCTTATAAACTCCCTAAAACTCCTTATCCCATCCACCCTATAACCCTTTGCAGACTTCAATTCTAAAATCTTCTCTATCTCCTCTACCTGCGGCCCACGGCGTTTTCTGAAAATCTCTTGCATAAGAAATATTATACGAATTTCTAAGCAGACATCCCCCTATAAAGCACATACATACTTGCGACTATGACAAAACCTATGAGAAAGGTGATGAGGGCGTCTGTTAGGTATCCCGCAATGAACTTCTGTGCTGCCCTTACCACCCAGAAGATCCCAGCACCATACATAAGAAGCTGAAAGAGAACCCTAAACAAGCTTACATCAACTCCAAATTTAAGGTCCTGCTTTGTAAGAATTTGCTGGCCTATTGGTGCAACAGACATGGGCGATGGCGGGCTTAAAGTTCCCTTCGGTTCGTAAGCTATAACCCGACACATATTATCATCTGTTTGATAATATTCAAATCCGTTGGGAGAGGGAAGTTGTAGAAAGACCATTCCATCGTCTGTCGTCAGCATACGATGCCTTGACGCTATGTTTCTCAGCTGTTCCATCGTATATTTACAACCCTCGGTTTTTGTAATTCCATGCTTCTCCCTCATTTCTTCGATTGCTCTCTTATGCTGTCTCACCAACTCATCTATAACGCCAGATTGCGGGTCGGAGGGCGTCTGAGTCTGCCCAAAAACCAAATTAAGTAGAACCACCAGAAGAACCACCAAAACAACCATCGCTATCCCCCGGTATGGTTCCAGACCCCAAAGACTTCCTCATTGCCTCCGCCTGCTTCAACCTTAGCAAAGCTTCATCCAACTCCCTTTCCAACCTCCTCAGGGCTTCATCTAAATAGACTTTCATGAAAGTTTCCTCAATGTAGTTGTCTATAGCCTTCAAATCCGCTATATATGTGATATTACCTGGATTCTTATCCACATTCCTCTGCAAATAATCCCTCATCCTCAACAGCAAAATCATAGTAGGTGTCATATCTCTCACGCTTATCCTATACTTCCTCTCAAATTCTTCAAAATAACGCTTACTGGCCTCCCACGCTTCCTCTTGCCCCATTTCAAGCTTAATCTCAGACTTCAACTTCTCTATCAACTTCTTGTAATCCTCCACAAAGGTCTCAACATGCAAATTCATAACATCTATCATGGTCGCTGGCCTTCTCTGCCCAGTCTGAGAGTCCGCTATCTCAACTGTTCTAACCCTCAAAAGCCCATTTGAATCCATGCTTATATCAGGCAAAACCATATACAGAAAATACTTAACCCTCGTTTGTAGGTCCGCATCAGCTATCTCCCCAGTAGTAGGTGCCCTATTCACACCCAAATAACACCTCGCTAAGCTGCGAGGAGAGATAAAACTTAAATATTTTTGTGCTTCCCTCTCAGCTTCCTCCCTATTTCCATTGGGCGGCATGAACAAATCCACCAAGCTGGCACTGTTTAAACACGCTTTGTAAGCCCTATACCACTCATTAGGATCGCTACTTTTCTTTACATCCACCTCATCCGCAGAAATCCCTAACCTCTTAGCTATACACCTCTTAATCAGAAAGCTATCCTGATAGTTAAACTCCTTTATTGCTTCCATCGCCTGAGAACAGGAAAACCCCCTCAACTGGGCTACAAAGTTTGATAGCGTGTTCGCACCCAAAAGCACCTCCTTAGCAACGGGTAAATACGTGGCTAACGCATACAACGCCAACGCAGTCCCTGCACTCTGCCAATTGTTAATAAACTCCTGAAGCCCACCCAAGTTTGCAATACTTGACAGCCCAGCAATAAAAGAAGAGGCTGCATTTAATCCACAAGCGCCCACAGGAGGAGTTAGCCCCCCACCAAATTTCCCCTGGAAAAGAGTTAAATCCCCAGGACCTCCACCCTTAGGCAACCCCAACCTATCATACAGATCCCCCTTCACCTCTATCCTTATATCATCACCAACCGCCTGAAAAGCAGGGGTAAATAACATCAAACCAGCAAGAAAACTTGCTACAGTCCTCCTCATGGCAAACCCTCCAAAAAGTTAATGGCGGATTGAGATGGATACGCCCACAAGCCCACCCACTTCCTCACCTCCTTCCCGTCCTTCATAAAGATTAAGGTGGGCGTCGCTTGTATGCCAAAATCCCTCACAAACCTTGCATTCTCAGGAAGCAAAGTGTTTACCCTCAAAAACTGCTTCACCTTCCCATCAAAAACTCCTAAATACTGTTCTGACGCCCTGCAGTAAGGACACTGAGGGCTGTAAAAGTAAATCACCGTATAGTCCTTTAGCTTCTCCATAAGCTTTGCTTCCTTTTGGGATTGTAAAGCCATCAGCCTGCTTGCCAAAAGGTTTGCCCTCTCCTGCCTTTCTGTGTAGAACTTGTCTAAAAGTTCCACAAGCCTGGGGTCCTCTGGGTTTTTGTAAAAGGCCCTCTCCAAAGGATTGGTGGTTTCTGGAAACCACTCCTGAGATTTCCTGTATAACTCCTCATAATACTTTTCCCTGTCATCCCTCTTTACCTCCTCCCTCTTCTTCTCTTTTTCCTCTTCCCTTTTCTCTCCCTTTTTCCTAGTTCCAAAGTAGTCTACTCCGCTGTCAAACCAATACGCCTGCACACTGGCAGAAACCGACAGCAAAGCTAAAAGTAATCCCAGCATCCTCATATTATAATTTTATACCCAAACACACCCAGGCACATCCTCATAAAGCATGTAGGCATACAGATACCCAATAAAGTCCTCTAAAGACGCTATAACAAATTCACCTCTCAGAGTTCTCTCCCTCACTTCTTTTGCCTTTTCTTCCCAGTTTCTTTCCTTGTGAAGTGGGAGGATTTCGTTTTCAAAGAACCCCTTTAAACTCATTCTCGGCACCGCATCCTTTCTCCCAGCGGGTCTTCCTACACGGACAAAGTGCACGCATGGGAGGTCTTCTTCTTGGATGAGTTCCTCCTCTTGGCTTTCCGAGGATTGAGGCTTTTCTCTTCTTTGAAGGGTTTTTAGCTGCTGCTTTAGCCCAAGCAGGAAGTAGAGTTCTTCCTTCATTAGGCTTATTGCCAACAAAAGCAGGTCCATCACTTCCCTAAACGGGGTGTCCTCCTCCTGAAGGAGAAGCTTAACCTCCTCCAAAATCTCCTCTACGCTTTGGGTTTCCACAGGAATTATTTTACCCGAAGGACACTTTCCTGATACTTGACAGATAGTAAATTTTGTTATAAAATATTAGATAAGGAGGAGGCAGGCATGGAGGTATTAGAGAGGGAAAGATTAGAGAGGGTGATACTTGAGGCGGCCAACTCTGTGCTTTTGGAACAAGATTATGTTCTTTCCACGTGGAAAAACTTGAGGATGGCCCTTGGGTTAAGGAAGGGAATATATGAGGATGAGGAGTTTGTGGAGGAGGTGTTGTGTAGGCATGCAAAGGAACTGCTTGAGGTTTATAGGCAAATTCCAGAACCTGACGAAGGGAGTATTTCTGAAGAGGAATTGCAGAGGATAAAGGAGGAAGTGAAAGAGGGAAAGGACAGATGGGTGAGGAACTACAAGGCCAGAGAAGGAGTAAGAAGGCTTTTGAGGGAAAAAGGTTATAGGATAGTTGATTCCTTTGTGGAGAGGATGGTTAAGAAGGTAGAGAGGATGTTGAAAGAAGAACTGCAAGGCGTTGGTGTTTAGCGGGTTAATGCCTTCACAAGCTTGCTATCAGGTCTAAGACCTTCTCCTTCTGGGCCTGGGCATAAACTTCCAAGGTAGTTCTCACGGAACTGTGCCCCAAAAACTCCTTTAGCACATTGGGAGGGATATTTTTCATAGCCAACCAAACAGCGTAGGTATATCTGAACCTGTGAGGATGCACATCAATTCCAAGTTCTTTAGACAGATCAAAAAAGAACCTATACACCGCATCCCGTGAGAGGGTAAGAACTTTTACAGACTTTGGGAACTTGAGGCTATAGGTAAAGAACGCCTGCCCTTCTTTTAGGCTATCAAGCTGTTTTCTAATAACATCTTCCCACTCCCTCTTCCAAAGAACCAGTGGAACTTCTCTCTCCTTTGAGAACTTGCCCTTAACCTTGACTACAAAGACAGACCTTTCCTCACCCTTTTCGGTGATTAGTCTTCTTTCTTTGAAGTCGTCTTTTTTCAAAGACAGTGCTTCTGAAATTCTTAGCCCTGAGGACAGCAAGACCACACACAGAACGTAATACACAAAGGGTTTAGGTTTAGTGCGGATGTAGGAAAGGATTTTCTCTACTTCTTCTTCAGTGAAATATTTCCTTGCCTTGTTTTCAAATTCCTTCTTTTTCTTGAGTTCTCTAAAGGCTTGTTCTGAGAATTCATAGTGATAACCTCTTTCCCTTAGCCACGCATAAAAAAGCCTTACCTCCCTCAGCACCTCCAAGGCACTTCCATGAGACAACCTCTGGCGAAGTTTTCCGTAGAACTCAAAAAGTTCCCCCTTTGAAAAGTTCCTCAGTTCTTCCAAATGCATTAGCAGATACTTCTTCTTCTGTATGGTCTTTGGATCCCTTGCCTTTGAGATTTCTTCAAGATAAAGTTCAATCAGATACATAAGAAGTATTGTATAATCTATTCACTCAAATGGAACTTGTTGTTCAAAAGCTTACCTATGGTGGGTATGGAGTTGGAGAGGTTAAGGGTAGGAAGTTCCTTGTCCGATATGCGGCGCCTAAGGAGTTGGTGGAGGTAGATGTTCTAAGGGAGACGAGGATATACACGGAGGCGGTAGTAAAGAGGGTAAAGATAGAGGGAGAGGGTCGCAGACAGGCACCCTGCAAATATTACATGCAGTGTGGAGGATGCCAGCTTCAGCATATAGAGTATGACCACCAGTTAAGGGCAAAAGCGGACATTCTATTGGACGCCTTTGAGAGGATTGGGAAGATCAAGCTAAGTTCTGTCAGCGGAATACTTCCCTCTAAAGAAGAGTTTGGCTATAGAACACGGGTTCAGTTTAAGGTCCAAGGTGGGCAGATTGGTTTTTTTGCGTGGAAAAGCAAGGGCCTGGTTCCTGTGGAGGAGTGTTTGCTGGCACAACCAAAGATCAACCAGCTAATGCCCTCCCTGAAAAAAATCGCTAAAACAGTGGAAGACCTTCAGGAAATTCATGTTCTTTATTCACCTTATGAAGATGAGTATCTTTTGAAGTTGGTAGGCACGTCCGCTGTCCAATCCCAGAAACTAAAAGACATCAAAGAAAGCCTTTTACCCAAAGAGGTGGTAAATGTAGGAAGTTATGTTCTTTCTGAGGGAAAACCTGTGAAAACTTCATCTTTTGGAAGAGAATTTACCTACTTCAGGAGTGGGAAGTTTCTCCTTAGGGTAAGTAGCGGTTCTTTCTTTCAGATAAATCATACCCTCTACGAGGATTACCCTAAACTGGTGGCGGAGGGAGAGAGGGTAAAGAGGGTTCTTGAACCTCACTGCAGCGTGGGACTTTTTAGCCTTTGGCTTTCAGAAAAATGCGATGTTCTTTTTGGGTCTTCCGCAAACCAAAGCGAGGTCAAGGATGCTATCTACAATGCCAAGATGAACCAAATTTCTAAGGTCTCCTTTGCCCACCAAAAAGCGGTGGAAACCCTCAAGTCCCATATGGGAGAGGTTATAGACCTTTTGGTTTTAGACCCGCCCAAGGAAGGACTTTCAAAGTTTGACAGGACTTTCATAAGCCAAAACAAGCCAGCGAGGATAATCTATAAATCCTCTGAACCCACCACCTTAGCAAGGGACTTAAACACTTTGACTTCCTTGGGCTATGCTATTGAAAGCGTTTATTTGGTGGATGAACTGCCTCAAACCTTCCACATATCCGCAGTGGTTAAACTGATGCTTTTGGATGCCATCTCTTAACCCGCCTTCTCTTGATTATTTTAGTTTTAGCGGTGCGACAATATAAAGGTAATCATTGCTTGGCTTGAAAAGTGCTTGAAATTCTGGTTCTACCAAAAGCAACTCCACAGTTCCCTCTTTTTGGGTATCTGTGAATGCTTTTATGAACTTGGGATTGAAGCCTATGGTCATGGGTTCTCCCTCTATAGCATCTTTTATTTCCACCTCGGCTTTAGCGTCTTGTCCGTTAGCTAATAGCATCTTTACTCCCTCTCTTCCTATATGTAGGATTAAGCTTTCACCATCTCCAGCACCGCTTACGAAGGTTCTCAAGTCATCTATACTCAGCTTAACTTTCGTTTTGATGTCTGTGGGGACTACCGCTTCGTAATCAGGATACCTTACCTCGTTAGTCTTTATAGCCACTTCCCAACTACCGCCATTGCCCGCCAAAAAGGTAAAACCCTCAGTGTGCCCTATCTTTATAACCTCGCTTTTCATTAGAAGCTTTTCAAGGACAGGGAAACCGCTACGGTTTATTTTGATGGTTTGATTAAACGGAACTGCTTTTCTCATTATAGCAAGCCTATACCCATCGGACGCTACAAGATTGGCATATTCCCCCTTCCCATCCACCAGCATGCAATTTAAAGACCAGCTGTCTTTGTCCTCTTTGCTTGCCGCAAAGCCTACCTTCTGAATACCTTCAAGCAAAACAAATGCTGGTAAGGTTTCTGTATAGACCGCCCGAGGGAACTCTGGAAAGGGAAAATCTCCAATCTCTGCTTTCAACCTGCTTTTTACATTTCCCGCCTGAACCACCAGCCAACCTTCATCTAAGTGCAGCCTCAACTCCTTCTCCTTAGATGTCTTAACCGCTTTTAGCAGTTCCTTCAATTCCACAAAAAACTCCCCTCCCTTAGCACCTACCTCCGCAGGAACTTCTACCCTCAAATACACATTCCTATCTGTTCCCCGCAACCTTATCCTGCCATTGCCCGCGGACATCCCAATATAGCCCAAATACCACACACGCCCTTTCCCCACCACCTTGCTAAATACTGCTAAAACTCTGCTAAACTCCGCCTTGCTTACCCTCACTTCCATCCCAAAACCTCCTTACTTATTATTTTACACCAAATTTTGTTATCTGTCAAGTCTTATCTTACATTTTGATTTGTAAGGTAAGACACAAGGCTGGCTTTAAGATGGAGACTTCTTGCGGAGGCGGGTTAAACACTACCTTTTAGGTTTGCGGGATACGAAATTTGGAAAATCTTTTTTAGCTTCGTGCATAGCCTTCCAGACGATTTTGAAGAGGTAAAAGGAAGGCCTCCAAAGAATATCCTTGCCTCTGTAATACTCATCTAAAAGCATCATCACCTCATCATACGCCCTCTCCACGGGAACCTCCCGCTTAACCCCCTGCAAAACTTTTGGTTTTTCA
>Ga0308418_1000717_pt1 | contig 18448 bp, 15 predicted proteins | sample HotsprSampleR4cd_FD_203517 | JGI IMG/M metagenome (GOLD analysis project Ga0308418, IMG submission 203517) | Hot spring phototrophic mat microbial communities from Mushroom Spring, Yellowstone National Park, Wyoming, United States - 20090729_R4cd ... | reverse complement strand
TTTTTCTTTTTCGCCCGCCTGGACCGGCTATTCGACGGCATTCGCAGCCCTTCGGACGCGGGCGATCCGGCCGCACCGGTGGCCCGCACGCTGGCCTCTCTCGCAGGGGCGAGCTTCCTGGCCGTGCTCGTCACGCTGGCGCTTCCGCCCCTGATCTTCGGCGCGCGGCTGGAACGCACGCCGCGGGTGAACCTGTTCCTGCTTTACTTTCTCAGCCTCGGCGCCGGTTATGTTCTCGTGCAGGTGGGGCTGATCGAGCGGCTGGTCCTGCTGCTCGGCCATCCCACCTATGCGCTCACGGTGGTCGTTTTCGCCATGCTGGTCTTCAGCGGCCTGGGCAGCTTCTTCAGCCGCCGGGCGATCCGCGGCGAGGACCGCCGCCTCATGCGCGCGCTCGGGGCCGCCGCCGCGTTGATCGCGCTGGCGGCGCTGTCGGCCGGCCCGTTCATCAGCGCCGGCGCCCGCTGGACGCTGCCCGTCAGGATGCTGGCCGCGGCGGCGTTCATCGCCCTGCCGGCCTTCTTCATGGGGATGGCGTTTCCTTCAGGACTCGTGCGCCTGGCCCGCTGGCGCCCGCTGGCGGTGAAATGGGCCTGGTCGGTAAACGCCGCCGCCAGCGTTCTCGGCTCCTGCGCGGCGGTGCTGATCTCCGTGTCGGCGGGGCTTCGCGCCACTTTGCTCGCAGGCGCGCTTCTCTACCTGGCCGCCATGCTGCTGGTGCTGCTCACGCGCGAGCGCGCGGAGACCGCCCGCTGAGGACAGCGGCCGTCAGCGGCCGCCGTTGCCCTTGCGGGCCTGGTTCGAAAGCGTGTGCCGCATCGCGTTCTCCAACGCTTCGCAAAAGAAATAGTCGCCCCACATCACGCTCTCGTTCACGCCCAGGTTCTTGTGCATGTGGTAGACGCCGCCTTTCAGGATGCCTTCCCACTGCGGGTAGTCGCGGGCCGTGTATTTCTCGCAAAGCGTGCGCAGGATGTGCAACGCGCTGGACCAGTAGTAAAAGCCTTTCACCGGGTCCGGCAGCATGCGGCACAGGCGCAGCAGCCCGCTGGCCGCGATCGCCGCCGCCGAGGTGTCGGCCAGCTTGCGCGAATCCTCGGGCGCCTGGAAGTCCCACGGCGGCACGCCGTCGCCGTTCGTGTGCGTCAGGTAGTAGTCGGCGCAGCGCTCCGCCGTGTCGAGGAAGCGCGGGTCGCGCGTATACTCGTAGCAGCTTCCGAAGCCGTACAGCGCCCAGGTGAGGCCGCGCGACCAGCAGGAGTCGGCGCGCCAGCCCTGCTGCGTGGAATGCCGCAGGAACGCTCCGGTCTCCAGATCGAAAATGCCCTCGTGCGCCGTGGAGCCGTCGCCGCGCACCAGGTAGCGGCGCGTGGTCAGCGCGTGCCGGATGGCGATGTCCCGCAACCGCCGGTCGCCCGTCTCGCGCGCCGCGTAGAAAATGATGCCGACGTTCATCATGATGTCGATGAACAGCGAGTCCTCGCTGACGAACGAGCGCAGATACTGCCCCTTCTCCATGAACCGCAGCGACAGCGTCTTGCCCGCCTGGATCAGCACCTCGTTCAGCTTCGGGTCCCGCGTGGCCTGATACCAGCGGTAGTAGCTCGACAGGAAAATGAAGCCGAGATCGTGCACGTCGCGGTCGAACTGCCGCGGCGCGAGCGGGCGCGTGTACTCGATCGCCTTCTCCATCCAGAACCCGTCCTGCGCCCCGCTCTCCGCCTTGCGGCGATGGAAAATCCACATCAGGCCCGGCAGAAACCCGTCGCACCAGTGGGTCCACGCCGGCCCGTCGTGTTTCCACTTGCCGTTCTTCGTGTAGACGGGGTAATACCCCGGATGCTTCTCGATCAGGCGCGCCACCTGCTGTTCGGCGAAATCCAGCGTCCGCTCGAACAGCCCGCGGTCGATTTCCGGTCCGAACTGGATCACGGCTGTTCTTCTCCCCGTGTCTCCAGCGTACGCCAAACGGTCGAATACCCGCTTGGGAGCTTTCCCCTCTGCCCGCTCACCAGCAGGATCGCCGACCCCGGCGCCGCCTGTCCCATCTCGATGGGGATCGTGCGCAGCTGCGGGCGCACGTTGCGCAGTGTCAGCTCGAGCGACCGCGCCAGGTCCGGCGCCGTCAGCTCCGCACGGAACTCGCCGGATTTGTTCCCGAAGGCGAACGTCCCCGGAGCCAGCGCCACAAAGCAGTGGCTCACCGGAAAGTCGCGGCACGCCATCTGGTCCAGGCGCAGCGTGACCCGCGCTCCCTTCGGCAGCCAAACCTGCCCGCCGCGGGTTGCGTCCCGCGCCACTTCAAACACCACCGGGTCTCCCATCGCCGCCCTGGCCAGATCCAGCGTATCCGCCAAACGCATGCGGACCTCGAGCCCGGCGGGAAGCCGCCACCGCACCGGCGGCTCGGCCGACGGCGCCTCCGGCGGCGGCTCTTCAAACACGAGCCGCGACTCGCCCTGGTACTGCTTGCATCCGCTGAACACGGCCCGGTTGCGGCTCTCGCCCCCGTTCAGCCCGACCAGCGTCATTTCCATGGAAACCGGCAGCACATGGCGCGCGCCGCCGATGTCCATCGGCGCGTAGTCGATCACCTTGTGCCCCTCCTTCAGCGGCAGATCCGGGGGGATCTCGTCGATATGGATTTCGATCCGCGCAATCTCCAGCGTCTCGGCGTCGTTGTACACGTGGCCCTGGTATCCCACCGGGCCCTCCGCTTTCTCGATCCGCATGATGAAGCGGCTGTCCGCCATCGGGACCCGGTAATGGAACACATGCACCTTGCGGCCGCGCAGCTCTTCCGTGCCCTGGTAGGTGAACCGCGCCGCCCCGCCCAGGTAAATGCTCTTGGCATGCAGCGCAAAATCGCCCGTGCCGATGGCGCCCCCGCCCACCATGTCCCGCAAATCCCGCTCCTCGAACCGCGGCGAGCCCGGCCATGCATACAGCTCCTTGCCTTCCACCAGCGCCACTTCCAGCCGGATGTTGTCGACAAACCGGAACCGCTTCGACCCCGGCTCGCGCTGCGACCGCTCGATCGTCTGCACGCAGGTGAAATCGGGCAGCCGCGCCAGGTTCTCGCTCACCACGTTGCGGATCCGCGCCAGCAGCACCGTCTCCGGCTTCAGCGGCGCCAGCGGCTCGTAGGGCGCCTGCCCGGCCGCCGCCCACGCGCAAGCCCACAATGCCAGCGCCCGCCTCATACCCCAAGTATAGGAAGCCGCGCCTTTGCTATTCTCTCGGCTATGGCAGTGAAGATCACGGTGTTCAACAACGGCCCCATCCGCATCGAGGGCGAGCCTGACGAGTTCGTTCTCTGCGACGCGCAAGGCAAGCCGTTCGGCCTCGGCGGCCGCAAGGCCGTCTCTCTCTGCCGCTGCGGCCTGAGCGCCAACAAGCCCTTCTGCGACGGCAGCCACGCCCGCCAGGGGTTCCAGAGCCTCTGCGAGGCGCGCGAGCTGCCGCCCCCGGCCCCGAAGCCCTGACCGGCGCAGCGGACGACAGGCAGGCCGGCGGCATGGATCTTCGCAAGCGCCCCCTGTGGGGCTACCTGCGCTCATGGCTGTGGATCATCCCTGCCGCCGGCATCGTCACCGCGGTTCTCGTCACGCTCGCCGTCGCCACCGCCCCGTGGGCGCCCGCCGGCCCCTGGCAGACCCGCCTCTACCGCCTGTGGGCCCGCACCGTGCTGGCCATCTTCGGCGCGCGCGTCCGCGTCACCGGCGCCGGCCGCCTCGCGCCGGGCCGCAGCTACGTCATCGTCTCCAACCACCTCTCTCTGGCCGACACGCCCGTCATGCTCCACGCCATGCCCGTGCCCTTCCGGTTCCTCGCCAAGCGGGAGCTGCTCGGCGTGCCCTTCATCGGCTGGTACCTGCGCCGCGCCGGCCACCTCACCGTCGACCGCCGCTCCGTGCGCTCCTCCATCGAGAGCCTGAACGAGGCCGCCCGCCTCCTTCGCGAACATTCGCTCTCGGTTTTGATTTTTCCCGAGGGCGGCCGCAGCCGCGACGGCTCGCTCCGCCCGTTCAAGGAGGGCGCGGCCTGGCTCGCCATCGCCTCCGGCGCCGAGGCCGTCCCGGTGGCCATCCTCGGCGCCGGCCACGTCCTTCCGGCCGGCGACTCCTGCATCCTGCCCGGCGACGTCGAGGTCCGCATCGGCGAGCCCGTCTCGCCCGCCGGCCTCACCCTGCGCGACCGCGCCGCCTTCACTCGACTGCTGGAAGAACGCGTGCGCTGCCTGCTTGCCGGCGCAGATACTCCACCACAATCGACGTCAGCTCGCTCATGAACGGACGCCCGTTCTCCACCAGGTTCTGCCGCGTCATGATGTCCAGCTCGATGTCCGGGTGCACCCCGGCGTTTTCCAGATAATCCGTCGGCGGCAGGCCCGGATGCCGGTAAACGCGCGCCCGCGTCCCCAGCGAATAGCTCAGCGCCACCGACGCCTCCGCATAGAAACCGAGCGGCGACTCCTGCGACAGCCCGCCGCCGCCCGCCGTCGGCATCCCCACCACCAGCGCGCGCCCCGCGTCCTGCAACACCGCCGGAAAGCTGTCCGCCGCCGACGTGGAGAAATCGTCCACCAGCACCACCATCGGCTTGTCATAGGCGATGCTGATCCCGTCGCCGAGCGTGGCCGGGTACAGGTCCAGCGAGATGCCGCACACCGGCAGCGGCCCGGTGATGCCGCGGTACTCGCCATAAGCCGTCTCCACGTCATGCAGGAACGCTTCCAGCATCCAGCGCGTCACCGGGTCGGCGCCCGAATTCTTCGCGTCCTCCACGTCCTGCCGGAACCAGTCCACGATTTCGAGCGTTGGCCGGATCTCGTCGCCCGTGGTGCGGAACGGGTACGGGATCAGCCGCCGCAGCAGCTCGTTCACCAGGCATTGGTCGCCGCCCGGGTTCCGCATCACGTCCACGATCAGCCCGTCCGTGTTCGCCTTGTGCCAGACGATCTCCGTCTCCGCCTGCCGCAGCATCGCGGTCTTGTCAAACGGCGATGCAGGGAACTCGGGCAGCCGCAGATACCCGATGCGAAAACCGGACGCCTCGAACCACCCGGAATAGATCCGGTCGGAATAGCCGCGCCCCAGCCGCGTGACGAAATTGTCCGGCAGCGCAAACACCGGCGACACCCGCCCGAAGCCGCGCAGCCGCTTGGGCGCCGGCAGCCGCCGCGCCGCCGGAATCGAACGCTTCACCCCGCCGGCTTCCTGCCCGCCGTCCTCTGCCGACAGCCGCGCTTCTCCCGCCGGCCTCTTGCTGCGCAGCGCCGGGTCCGGGACCGGTCCGATCCGCTCGAGCGGCGTTCCCTGCTTCCGCCAGGCGATCCGGTATGTCTCCTCCCTGCCCGTCGATGCGCGCCGCACCACGACCTCCGCGTAGTCGCCGATCCGGTGCGCGCGCGGCAGCACGGATTGCTGCCGGAAGGCGATCTGCTCGATCGCCCACCGCCGCGTCGCCCGCTCGTTGGCGAACGATTGCAGCCGGGCCACATAGCGGATCCACTCCTCCGGCGTCACGCCGTCCACGGACACCAGCTCGTCACCGGCTGCGAACGGGAATCCGGACTCGGGCAGGGCCGACCGGTCCACATACTCGATCAGCGCCTTGCCGTCGTACAGGTCCACGTAGATGGGCAGCTCGGCCGAAAAATTGCTCGGCAGGAAATAGCCCGAGTGCAGGTCCCGCAGGCTCGCCACATATTCCATGCAGAGCTCGAAATACTCAAGATCGTCCCGCACCGATTCGAGCCGCTCCAGCCAGGGCTTCAGCTTCAGCGCGTCATAGCCGAAGGCCTCGATCTTCCACGCATAGGGCGCGTAGCGCTTCGCGACGGCGGCCGCAATCTGTTCGAAGTCCGTGCGCCGCTGCGCGGCCGTCATCTGCGCCGCCGCCGGCAGCGCCGCCAGCAGCGCCAGCGCGGCTGCGGTGGCCAGGCGTCTCTTGTTGATAGAATGTTCGCTTGCCGTTGCCGCGGCTTCGGGAGGCAGTGTGAAGTTGTTCGCCATGTTGCTCCGTTTCTTCAGCTATCTATTCTCTCTTCTGTTCGGACTCTTTCTGGCCGGCATCGCCGCTGTGCTCCTCATCACGGGAGCGAAGAACTACCGCTTCGACATGGTTCCCTGGTTCAAGGGCGAGACGGTCCTCTACGTGCTGCTCGGCGCCGGGATCCTCGGCGCGCTGGCCGCTGTGCTCGCTCTCCTGGGCAAATGGAAGCCGTTGCTGGTGGCTTTCACCTTCGCGAGCTTCGTGCTGCTCGTCTACGGTTTCTTCGTCAGTCCGGTCTACCGCTTTTACGGCCCCGACCAGGCGAAGTCGGTCGCCTGGCTGTCTTTCGCCGCGCTGGGCGCATTCATCGGTTCGCTGATGCAGTATTATCCGGCTGCGCGCCGCCGCTGAAGGCGCGCGCTCAGCCCCACAGCTCGTGCACCGGGCCGTACTCTTCTTCCTGGTTGGTCGGCACCAGGGCGAAGCCGCGGCCGAGCGGATCGTCGTAATAGACCTTGGTGTAGTCGATCCCAAGCGCCGAGTAGATGGTTGCCTCGATGTCCTCCGGGCGGATGTCGCGCTTCTTCGACCAGCCGGGGTCGACCGTGAAGGCGCCCGTTTCGTTGGTCTTGCCGATCACCGTCCCGCCCTTCACGCCGCCGCCGGCCAGCAGCACCGAGTGTTGCGGGAAGTGGTCGCGCCCGTTCTGGCTGTTCAGCGGCCCTACGGTGCGTCCGAATTCGCCCATGCAAACCACCAGCGTGCGGTCGAGCGCGCCGTCGCCCTTCAGATCGCGCAGCAGCTCGCCCATCGCCAGGTCGAACGTCCGCGCCAGCGAGTTCGCATTCGACGGGTTCAGCGCCCCCGTGTAGATGCCGGAATGGTTGTCCCACCCGCCCACGTTGATCTGGATGAACCGCGCGCCGAGGCCCGACCGGATCAGGTTGCGCGCCGCCAGGCACGCCCGGCCGAAGGCCGTGTTGCCGTAGCGCGTCTGTTCCTCCGTCGAGAACGTGAACACGCGCGTCACGTCGTCGTTGTACATCAGGGCCCGCGCTGCCAGGTTGAACTGTTCATACTCGCCGACTACCGGGCCGATCGGCTCGAGCGCCCGCATCTCTGCATCCAGCTCCAGCAGGAGTCCGTAGCGGCGGTCGAAGCCCGCCGCGCCGATCGGCGAGGTCGAGTTCGGCAGCCCGCGTCCGGCCGGCGAGACATAGAACGGCTCGGTCCACGGATCCAGATAGCCGCGGTTCGGGCCGCCTCCGGAATTGAGAGAAATGAACGGCGGCAGCACCGACTTCGGGTCGCCCAGCTCGCGCGCCACCACGCTGCCGATGTGCGGCGCGATTTTCGAAAGCCCGGACAGCGGGTTCCGGCCGATCTGGATCCACGTCTGCATCAGCCCGTGCACCACGGCGTGCGTGCGCGCACTGCGGATCAGCGCGATCGAGTCCAGGTGCTCGGCCAGCCGCGGCAGCAGCCCGCGCGGCCAGCGGATGCCGCCGTACGAGGTCGGCTCCATCTCCGGCAGCGTCCATGGGCCTTCCTTCAGATCGAAGGTGTCCACGTGGCTCGGCGCGCCGGCCATGTTGACGAAGATCACGTACCGGGCCGTGCCTTTGACCGGCGCATCGGCGCGCGCGATCGTTTCCAGGCTCCGCCCGGGCAGGAAAAAGCTGCCCGCCACGGCCGCGCCCAGGTGGCGGAAGAACACGCGCCGGTCCAGGGCCGGACGGCGCCAGAACGGTGCGAATGGCAATTCGTGCGTCATCGCTCGCGCCCCTCCCTCAGTAACTGAACAGGAAATCGGTCTTGTTCATCAGCGCCCACGCCAGGTCCTCGATCGCCGCGGCGCGCGCCTGCGCCGAGGAAGCCTTCTCCAGCGCCTTCACCGCCACGCCCCGCTCGTATTCCGTCGGCCGGCGCGACAGGAACGTCAAAAACATATCTTCCACGATCTGTTCGTTGGACCCGCCGCTCGCCAGCGAGGCCAGGTAGGGCGAAGCCGCCGTCCCCGCAGCCCGCGCCCGGTTGTTCGTGAACGGCGAGTTCATCAGGTTCAGCCACATCAGGATGGAGCCGTCCTGCGTCCGCGGCAGCGTGTCGCGGTTGCCGCGGCTGAAAGCGTCCAGGAAGGCGCGCGCCGTCCCGTTCGAGCGCGGCTCGCTCGTGTCGGGCAGCTGCGCCGCCCAGACGAACGGCTCCGCGAAGCCCTGCACCATGTAAGGCTGCGGCAGTTGCGTCGCCTTGACGATCGCGTCGTGGATTTCCTCGGCGTGGAGCCGGCGCGGGATGCGCCGCGCGAACAGCGGCGCCTTCGTCATGTCCCACTCGCCGTCGTAGCGGGAGCTCAGCTGATACGTGGTGCTCTGCGCCATCAGCCGCAGCATGTCTTTCAGGTGGAAGTCCGTGCTGCGCGCGTACTCGGCCAGCTTCTCGAGCAGCCACGGGTGCGACGCCTGGTACGTCCAGCCCTCGGGAGGGGCGACCCGCGGGTCCAGCCGCGCCGGGTCCAGCCCGTCCACCGGTTCCGCCAGCGCCAGGTTGAACATCTCCTTCCACAGCCGGTTGGCGTAATTGCGCGCGAACATCGGGTCGTCGATCATCGACTTCACGAACGACTCGCGCCAGTTCCCGCTGGCCGGCTTGCCGTCGCGCCAGGCCGGCGCGAGGTTGGTCACCGTCCGCCCGTCGATCAGCGCCGGCGCGCGGTTCGGCCGGTTGCCCGCGTTGGTGTTGAGCACGTAGAAGCCGTTGGCCCGCTCGCTCACGTCGAAGGACTGGTAATAGTAGTCGGTGGTCTCGGTCCGCCGTGCCGCCATCGTCAGGCGGGCGAAGTGCGCCGCCATCTGCTGCGCCTCCACCCGCTTCACCTTGGCGCCCCAGGCGGAGACCATGTCGAGGTGGTACTTGCCGTCGTGGCACAGGAGGCAGTCGTAGTGCCCCATGCCGAGGAACGTCGTGGCGGTCTTCACCAGCAGCAGGTCGTAGGTGTCCTGCGCCGGGCCCATCGGCGCGAAGCCGCGGATGAGAAAATTCGTGCCCGCCGTGCCGGCATCGAAGTTGTTCCCGTTCGCCGTGATGATCTCGGTGGCGATGTCCCGCCAGCTCTTGTCCTCGACAAGAGCGTTGCGGATCCACCGGTAAAAGGCATTGCGCCCGTTGATCTGCTGGCTGCGGTTCTGCGCCGTAGCGGCGTTCTGGAACAGGTCTCCCAGCCACAGGCTCCACTTGTCGATGAACTCCTGGCTGCCGAGCAGCCGCTCGATCGCCTTGTCCCGCTTGGCCGGGTCCGCATCCGCCACGAACGCCCGGATCTCGGCCGCCGAAGGGATCCGGCCGGTGAGATCGAGCGTGACACGGCGCAGGAATTCCTCGTCGCTTGCGAGCGGCGCCGCCGGCACGCCTTCGGCCTGGAGCCGCGCGAAGATCTCCTCGTCAATGAAGTTGCGCACCGGAAGCTCGGAGGCCGGCACGGTCTTCGCCGCGCGCGATTTCGGCAAGGAGCGCGCAAACTCGAGCGTCCGCTCAAAGGCCTGCCGCCGCGCCCGCAGCCCGCGCGTCTGCACTTCCTCAGGCGCCGCAATCCAGGTGCAGTTTTGGCCGGAAACCGTGGGCCAGCTCTCTTCCTGGGCGTTCACGCGGCCGGCGGCCGCTGCCATCCAGCAACTCAGGAGAAACCGGAGCATGCGTTGCATCGGGTCACCCCTCCCTTGCTTCAAACATCATACATCCGGAAACGATCGAGCCCCACACAAGGTTTACCCCGCCGGATAGAAATTTCCGCCTGAACACCCTGCTCGGGCATTCGCCCAAGGACCTGCCCGGGCGCACATCGGCATGGCCGGCAGACAGCGGATCGCCGCCCGGCCGCCGCGCAGGCGGCTGCCCGGAACCGGCCATGCAGCACAGGCGGAGGAAGACTGCCGCGCGCGGGCCGCAAAGCACGCCTCACCGAATCCGGGACCGGGAAGAACCCTCACGCTGCCGCCGGAAAGCTCCTCTGCGAGACGTCCGCTGAAAGGGGGCTGCTTGGACGGGCCCTGGTTTTCCTGCTTCCAATCCCGTCCGCCCCGGGGCGGCCCGGCCTTCCACCGCAGCGGACCGCGCGCCGGGAATCCGCTGGCGGCTGCCGCCGAGACGAACTTTCCACCAACCCCGCGCGAGAATCGGGAGACCGCAGGCGGCCGGGAGAATCGATGCCGTTTCCGGGCGTGGAGTCCTCTTTCGCGGGTTGCGGCCACCGCGCGGGAATCCTTGTCTTGAAGGAGTTGCGCAACAGCCTGAATCGAGTGTCCGCCGCCGGACGGGTCCTTTCCACCGCTCGTTAGGGAAAATTCCCCTCTCTTTTCAGGCTTCTGGAGCTGCGAATTCAGGTTGTCCATGTAATGGAAACTCCTCACTTTCGCGCTAGCATCAGCGCAGGAGCTCAACGGAGGAATTTCCCTTACCGACCGGGAACTCCAAATTTGTACCGATATGAAACTCGGTGTTCCAGCTTGGTGAGGTTGGCATGAGACTCCGAAGCCAGCGCGAATCGAAACGGGAAAAACCAGGCCCGCTGCCCGTGCAGCCTCTGCTGCCCTGGAATGAGGCCGCTCCGCTGGCATCATCGCAAAGCCTTTACAATCTGTCGGTTGCAGTTGGCATGAAAGCGGCGGCCGGCGGCTGCGGCGGTTCGGCCGCAAGTGGATCGGCGATTGCTCCTTCTGCCGCGACCGGCGCCGGACCAGAAACGGCCGGCGTTGGCAAGGTCCCCGGAAACGAAGCCGACGCCTCCGCCAGAGAGGCCGGCGCGGGACCGCAATTCGGCAGGAAGGATGATGCGATGGCGGCAAGAGCGACTGCGACGGCAACGGCGAGGAAGAGCGGGCGGCCGGCGGCCAAGGCGGAAAGGAAAAAGGAGACCAGTCTCGAGCGGCGCGACCGCGTGGTGATGGAGCACCTTTCCTTGGTCAAGGCGATCGCCTTGCGGGTGCATGAGGGGCTTCCGGTGCATGTGGAGCTGGACGACCTGGTGCATGCGGGCATTCTCGGCCTGTTTGATGCGGCCACCAAATACAACCCCAACAAGAAGGTGGCCTTCTCGAGCTATGCCAAGCACCGCATCAAGGGGGCCATCCTCGACAGCCTTCGGCAGATGGACTGGGCTTCCCGCGACATGCGGCGCCGCCACCGGCAGGTGGAACAGATCACCCGCGACCTGTGCGCGGTGCTTCACCGCCAGCCGACGGAAGACGAGCTGGCCGAACGGCTCGGCGTCGGCATTTCCCGTTGGAGACAGATGGCGCTCGATCTGCGCAACGTGGGGCTGGTCTCGGCATCCACGCGCGCCCAGGAGCAGGACGAACTCCCGCCTCCGGACTATCCCGGCGCGCCCGAGACGCAGCCGGATCATATGTGCGCCCGCGAGCAGATGCGAGCGCGCCTCGAAGAGGCCATGCGGGTGTTGCCGGAGCGCTACCGCAAGGTGGTGATCCTGTATTACGCCAACGAGCTCACCATGAAGGAAATCGGCGGGCTGTTGGGGATTAACGAGAGCCGCGTGTCGCAGATCCACAAGTCGGCTCTCGAAAAGATGGCGGCCGCGCTCCAGCAGAGCGGCATCCCCTCGGCCCGCGCCTTCTGACGGTGTCTGGTCCGGAGCGCCCGATCGCGGGCGCATGGCCACGACGGCGGACAGCGTGGCCTGCCATCCGATGGTCCCTCGTCCGCAGCGCCCGATCGCGGGCGTGCCACCGACGTCGACGGAACATCACGAATTGCTGGCTCCTCTTTTGGAGCGCGGCGCGCGGCGAGCGGCATCCCGCGCAACCGCGGCTCCGCTCGCGGCTCTGAAAGCGCGGCAGCTGCATTGGCTGCGCCTTCAGCGTGAAGCGGCGCACGATGCGGGCGGCATTGCGATCCTGAATGCGCGGCAGCCGCGTTGGCTGCCCCTTCGGAGCCGCGAACGGGGGCCGGAATCCGCCAGGACTCCGGCCAGAGTGAGCGGTCACAGCGTTTCGCCGCGCGTTCGGGCCAGACGGCAAGACCCCTCGCTTCCGCCGCGCATCAGCGCTGCTCCAATTGCAATCGCGCGTTTGAATCACTTGCTTCCGCCGCGCACGTGCGCTCGCCCCCTTTTCGTGGCGCGTTGGAACCGCTCGCTCCCGCGGCCTTCGGCCGCTCCGCTCGCGGCTCTGAAAGCGCTCCGCTCGCGGATCCAAAAGCGCCCCGACGCAGCGCGCCTCAGCCCAGCTTGCGCTTCAACAGCTCGCCAACGGCGGCCGGGTTGGCCTGGCCGCGGGTGGCCTTCATCACCTGGCCGACGAAGAATTGCAGCACGGTCGTCTTGCCGCCCCGGTACTGCTCCACCTGCTTCGGATTGGCGGCGATCACCTGGTCGACAATCCCTTCCAGCTCGCCCGAATCCGACATCGCCCGCAGCCCCTCGCGCTCCATGATCGCGCGGGCGCTTTCGCGCGTGGCGAACATCTTCGGCAGGATTTCCTTGGCCAGTTTGCCCGTCAGCTTGCCCTCGCGGACCAGGACAATCAGCTCGGCGAGCCGCTCGGGCGCCACCGGGCAGGTCTCGATGGTCAGCCCCTCCGCCTTGAGCAGCCCGGCCAGGTCGCCGGTGACCCAATTGGCGGCGGCCCGCGGATCGCCGCAGCTCCTCACCACGGCTTCGAAATAATCGGCCAGCTCGCGCGAACCGGTCAGCACCTGGGCGTCGTAGTCGCGCAGCCCGTACTGCTCCACAAAGCGGCGCCGCAGCTGGGCGGGCATTTCCGGCATGGATTGGCGGATGCGTTCCAGCCACTCGTCGCTGATGACCAGCGGCAGCAGGTCCGGCTCCGGGAAGTAGCGGTAGTCGTGCGCCTCCTCCTTGCCCCGCATCGAGAACGTCTCGTCCAGGTCCGGGTTGTAGAGCCGCGTTTCCTGCACCACCGCGCCGCCGGCCTCGAGCAGCGCCACCTGGCGCGAAATCTCGAAATCAATGGCCTGGCGCAGGAAGCGGAACGAGTTGAGATTCTTGATCTCGACCTTGGTGCCGAATTCCGGCGCGCCGCGCCGCCGGACGCTGACGTTGGCGTCGCAGCGCAGGTTGCCCTTCTCCATGTCGCAGTTGGAGACGCCGGCAAACTGCATGGCGAGCTTCAGCCGGGTCAGGTATTCGTAGGCCTCTTCCGAGCTGCGGATGTCGGGCTCGCTGACGATCTCCGCCAGCGGCGCACCCGTGCGGTTCAGGTCCACGTAGGAGTAGCGGTCGCTGTCGCGGTACCCGTCGTGCGTGCTCTTGCCGGCGTCGTCCTCCAGATGCAGGCGGCGCACGCCGATGCGCCTGGCGCCGCTGCCGGTTTCGATCTCCACCCAGCCGTGCTCGGCCAGCGGCTGGTCGTATTGCGAGATCTGGTAGCCCTTGGGCAGGTCCGGATAGAAATAGTTCTTGCGGGCGAACACGCTGCGGCGGCGGACCTCGCAATGCAGCGCCAGCGCCGCCCGGATGCCCAGTTCGACGGCGGCGCGGTTCAGCACCGGCAGCGCGCCCGGCATGCCCAGGCACACCGGACAGACGTTCGTGTTCGGAGCGGCGCCGAATTCGTTCGGGCAGGCGCAAAAGATCTTCGTGCGCGTGCCGAGCTGCACGTGCACCTCGAGGCCGATCACAGGCTCGTACAGGGCCAGCTGTTCGGGCGTGGCCAGCAGCGGCGCGGCGGTGCTCATGACTCTGATTGTATGACCCGCGCCTCGCCGGCCGGGAAATCGGCCGCGCGCCGCCCGCGGATCAGGCGGAAACCGGAATGCGGATCTCGATCTCGGATCCCCGCGCCGGGTGCGAATTCACGGTCAGCGATCCCTCCAGGGCGCGCACTCTCCGCAGGATGCTTTGCGGCCCCAGGCGCAGCAGCTCCAGCTCTTCCAGCGTGAAGCGTCCGGCGAACGGAAAGCCCGTGCCGTCGTCGTCGATGCGGAGGACGATCTGGCCGTCCTGCCGGTCCAGCGTCACGGCCGCGCGCGAGGCCGACGAGTGCTTGCGGATGTTGTTGAGCGCCTCGCGCACGATCTGCACGATTTCCGGGCGCGCCTCCAGATCGTCATGCATCGCCGCCGGCGCGGCCTTGAACGTCGTCGGAATGCCGGAGTCTTTCTGGAACAGGGCCGCCGTCGACCGCAACGTGGCAGCCAGCCCCGCGCCGTCCATCTCCACCGGCCGCATGCCGCGGATGAAGGTCCGCACTTCGGTCACCAGCCGGCCGGCGATCTCCTGGAGCTGCCGCAGCTCCTCCATGCCCGCCTCGTAGTTCCGCGCCAGCATTTTTCGCACGATCTCGAGGCGCATCTGGATGGAAATGAAGCTCTGGAGCGGACCGTCGTGGAGGTCGGCGGCAATCCGCTCCCGCTCGTCTTCGCGCGCCCGCATGGCGTCGAGGCGGTACATCACCGCCTGCCGCGAGGCCGCCGCCAGGCGCTCCAGCAGGCTCTGCCGCTGCAAGGCCACCACGCATCCGAACATGCCCAGAATCAGCAGCAGCGGTTGAAGCCGGTCGGCGGCGTCGAGCTTCATGCTGTTGACGAAGGCGAGAGTCAGCACGGTGGTCAACAACACGTCCCGCCACTCGAGCATCGTCGAAGCCGCAAGGAACAGGTACAGCGCCGCAAACGCCTGCAACCAGAAATTCTCCGCGCCCGCCAGCGCCACGCAGAGCAGGAACGTGGCCACGTCCAGCGCCGTGTTCACGATGCCGCCCCTGTCGATCCGCTCCGCCGCGCGCCAGAAGATGGACACGAGGCTGTAGACCGTCACCACCGAAAGAATGAAGATCCAGGTCCCCGCCCCCAGGCCGCGTCCGGCCAGCAGGATGCCGAGGCAGGCGCCGGTCACCATGGCGCGCAGCACGCTCAGATAGCGCCGCCACAAATACGGCAGCACCATCTGGTCGGCGTGGATCATTCCCCGGCTATCTCACGTAAAGATACAGCGTGTGCGCCCGCCCCTCCCCGTCGTCCTCGATGTGCTCTTCCTTGACGGGCGTCCAGCCCGGAATGCCGAAGTCATGCGCCACCACCCGCGCCCCTTTCTTCAGCTGCTTCTCGAGCAGCGGGCGCGCCTTCTCGACCGCCGACGGCAGCAGGTAAATGGTGATCAGGTCCGCATCCGAGTAGTCCTGCTGCAAAAGATCCCCGTGAATGATGCGGGCGCGCTTCTCCAGGCCGAGCGCCCGGATGCGGGCGGTGGACTGCTTCACCAGGTCCTCGTCAAACTCCACCCCGACGGCGTTCGCCTTGAACTTGTCCGCCGCCATGATGACGATCCGCCCGTCGCCCGAACCCAGATCGTACATCTTCTCGCCCGGCTTGAGCCCGCCCAGCTTGAGCATGCGCTCCACAACGGACTCCGGCGTCGGGTAATAGGGCGCCAGCTTTTCCCCTTTTTCCTGGGCCCGCACCGGCAGCGAAAGAGCCAGCGCCGCGCACGCGGCCGCAATCCGCAACAGCATCATCCGTCTTCGCTCCTTGCCTGATTATGGTACGGCGTAGACCCGAACCGGGTTGCTGCGAACGCCGCCGGCTTCCACCACCAGTTCGTGAATGCCTTCGTCGAGCAGCGCGGGCAATTCCGCCCGGACCACGTAGAACCCTGCATAGCCCGGCGCGAGGGTCGCCCGCTGCACCTGCAACTCCACCCCGCCCAGCCACACGCGCACCGGCGCGGCCACGGCCGGCGGGTTCTCGAGCGGCGCCGGCAGCCCCGCCGGCCAGGAAGGCGTCACGCGCCCCAGGCCGCTCATCAGGATTTCCAGCACCATGCCGCCGCGCGCCGGGTTCATCAGCTCGATGGGCGCGCCGGAGTCCGCGTCCAGCAACATCGGCGTGCCGTCGCGGTCGACCAGGATGGCAGGCGCGGCCGAGGCCAGCGGCAGCCCGAAGGAGTAGCGCTGCTGCCCCGCCTCCACCGTCACCTGGACCGAGGCGCCGTTCAGCTCGAACGGAAGCTGGATCTGCGACTCTCCCTCCTCCGCCGCCAGCACCGGCGCCGGTTCGGCGTTTGCAGAGGCGGCCGAGACGCGCGCGCCGACCACCGTCATCAAGGCGCCCGGGGCGGCCGGACGCTGGCTGAAGTCCGCGCTGTGCACCAGCCGCGGCGCGCGACGCCGGTGCGGCGCCGGCGCGGCGAAAACGCCGTAGCCATCCACCGCAGCCAGCAGCGTGTTGCCCGATTCGTCCAGCCGGACATCGCGCACTGCATTGCGCGGCAGGCCGGCCCCCAGCGGCTGCCAGGCGGTCGCCGGCCCGGGGGCGCGGAGATCGGCAAACGTGACATACAGCCCGGCAGCGGTCGCCGCGTAAAGGGCGCCGGTGTCCCGGTCTGCGGCGACGCCGTACACATCGCCCTGCGGCAGGTTCGCCGTCAGGTCGTCCCAAAACCCGCCGCCGTTGAGCGTTCGCAACAGGCGCGGCGCGTCCGCGTCCCCTTGGGCCAGCGCCGCCAGGGCGAAGTTCCTGTCGCCGGCCTCGGTCCAGATCCGCAGAACCGCCCCCGCCCCGGCCGGTTGGCTGATCCGCCAGGTTCGCCCTTCGTCAGAACTTGCCAGCAGCCTTCCGGACGCATCCCCCAGGTAGAGCGCCCCCGCGGCTTCCGATACGGCGGTGATCCGCGCATTCAGCTCCTCGCTCCAGCGCTGCCGCAACCGCTCCTCCCGCGCGACCGCATCGCCGGAGGACGGGAACCAGCCCATCCTTTGCCCGGGATACCACTCGTACTCTTCCAGCCGGCCTTCCTGCTCCACCGCGATGCGGACGCCGCGGCTCCCCGCCGGGGCGGTCACGATCCGGCGCACCGCCAGAGCGGGCAGCCCTTCATTCATTCCGTTCCAGGAGCGGCCGCCGTCGGACGAAATCCAGACGCCGGTTTCCGCCGCCACGGCGATGCGCTCCCGGTTGCCCGGGTCCACGGCGACGTCCCGGATGCGGCCGCCCAGAATCGACCGGCTGCCGAGCGCGGTGAGATTGCTCCAGGTGCGCCCGCGGTCTGTCGACCGCCAGAGATGTTTGCCGGCAGCGTACCAGGCCGAGCCGGCGGCGCGAACCAGGGCGTTCGGCTCGGGCGGGGCAATGTCGGATTCCGCCGCGGGAGGCGCCTCGGCCGCGCCGGGCCGCCACGATTCCCCGTTCCGGCTGATGAACAGGAGGCCCGAGGGCAGCAAGGCGTGAAGCGCGCCGTCCGGGGTGAACCAGATCCGGTCCACCGGGCCCCCGGCGGGCGACGCGAGTCCGGCGACAAGGGACGTGTTGCCGATCTGGCGCCACGCGGGCGCCTGCGGCGACGCCGGAACAGCGAAAACCGCCAAAACGGCGAATGCCGCGATTGTGGCCTTTTGACTCACGCCTGCGTCCATTCTACCCTGATTGCATCGGCGGAATTGCCCGTCCGCTTCACTCAGGTTGTTGAGAAATCTGTTCAATCCGCTGCCGGACCTCTTTTTGCAAAGCAGGTTTGGTGGTAAAGTAGAGCTTTCGAGGTCCCGATGTTGCGGGCCATGCAGATGTGGAGTGTCCGCGGGGCGGCGGCTGCCCTCCTGGCGCTGGCCTGTGCGCCCTTGGCGCGCGCCCAGTTCTGGAACAGCTCCGCTCCTGCCGCTGCCGCCACTGCCGTGGTGGTGGAGGGCAGCGTGTCGCTGCTCAAGGACTCCTGGCTCTGGGCGGTGAATGCAGGGGACCAGATCCAGCCCCAGCAGATCATCGTCACGGGGCCCGACGGCTACGCCGTTTTCCGGGTGGCGGACGGAAGCACGTTTGAAGTCTTTCCGAATTCCCGCGTCACTTTCCGGGCCAACAGCGGCAACTGGCGGGACCTGGTGGACGTCTGGCTGGGCCGCATCCGCGTCCAGATCCAGAAATTCGGCGGCGCGCCGAACCCGAACCGCATTCATACGCCGACGGCCGTCATCTCGGTGCGCGGCACCGTATTCGATGTCAGCGTCGATCCCGCCGACGAAACCACCCACATTGTGGTTGAAGAAGGGCAGGTGGCCGTCGAGCACCGGCTGATGCCGCGGGACGGCGATCCGAAGATCCTCAATGCGGGCGAAGAGCTGGTCGTGTACCGCAACAGCCCGCTTTCGGCCATGAGGCGCCTGGATCGCGGGCGCGTGCTGCAATTCATGGCCGATGTCGTCTGGCAGATTCTGGTTCGGACGCCCCGGCTCCCGGGAGGCGGGGGCGGCGCCCCTGGCGGCGTCCCCGCGCCGCCTCCTTCGACAGGAGGCGGGTTGCCGGGAGACACGGGCGCCACGCCTCCGCCTCCACCTCCGCCGCCGCCTCCACCGCCGCCGGGCAACTGAACCGGCGCCGGCGCGCAGCCTTTCCGCCCTTCTGGCAACAGGCTTCCCGTACGGGTACACTGGCTACAGAGTGTTCGCGCACATAGCCTTGCTTCTGTCGCTCGCAGCCCCTGGCCAGGATC
>Ga0308418_1000715_pt1 | contig 18474 bp, 14 predicted proteins | sample HotsprSampleR4cd_FD_203517 | JGI IMG/M metagenome (GOLD analysis project Ga0308418, IMG submission 203517) | Hot spring phototrophic mat microbial communities from Mushroom Spring, Yellowstone National Park, Wyoming, United States - 20090729_R4cd ... | reverse complement strand
TTGATTTTAATGCCTTCTCCCGTGAGAGTATTATTTTGAATATCAAACAACGGACTTACATAATCCAAATGCCAATTTAATAAATCATTATATACTAATTGCAAACGAAAAGGGGCTTTAGGTAATTTATATGCTATGGCTAAGCTGGTATTTTGAGGCAATGATAAATCTTGACCTTTAATATAAGATTTCCAAACCTTACCGATATTATATGCAACAATAGAGGCAGAAAAAAACTCTTTATGATAATTAATTCCAAAATCAATAGCATTGGCAAATGCGGATGAATGAAGATAATACGAATAAATGTTTTTCAATGTAATACCATAAGAAAAACTGGTATCATTAAAAGGAGCAGTATAAGAGATATTCAAAGACACATCATTAGCATAAAATTTTCCTGTTTCTCTATCGTATTCATCGTATCCATCAAATTTTCCATAATTAAAATATTGCAATGCACCTGTAATTACTGACTTGTTTTTCAAACTATGAGCATATACTAAATTCCCAAAATTCATATCTGCCACATAATTGTTGTAAGTCAATGACAATTGCTGATGGACATAAGGACTTATAGAAGCAGGGTTAGAAAAAATTAAATTCACGTCATTATCATAAATACCTGCTGTAGAACCTCCCAGTGCAACAGCACGAGCAGGAACAGAGATATTCAAAAAACGAAAGGACTGAACACCTACACTATTACTTTGTGAATAAGATGCCCAAACAAAAACACTATTCAAAACAATAAAAAATGAGACCCGCATAGAATTTTATTAAAAAAACGACAAAAGTAAGGAATTTATTATTTTAAGAGTATAAACTTTAAATTTTTATCAATAAAAACACTATTGTCCAAAATAACTGTTAATAAAAAAATTACAACATTGATTATCAATGAATTAAGTTTTAAATTTTGAGAGTTTTGAAAAGGCACTCCCTCCTCTTTTTTTATCACTGCTTTTCATTGCTATTATTGATATTTTTCATATAGTATCAAAAAATATTTTGGATAATAGTGCAATAAAAACATAAAATTCATTATTATTTGCAGAATTGTAAGATTTTTAACATACTTGCCCTGCGTTTATTAAACTCAAAAATGAGAAAAATTTATTTATACATTACAATTGTCTTTTACATACTCAATAATTTTTATTCGCCTATAAAGGCCCAAGATATTCACTTCTCGCAAATTCAAGAATCTCCGCTTTTCATTTCACCCGCATATACGGGCTTTTTTAATGGGTATTTTCGGGCTATTGCTAATTATAGACATCAATGGTCAGCAATGGGCAATCCCTTTAAAACAATGGCTCTGCAGGTAGATGGTGGATTTTTTAAAAACAAAAAAAGAAATGCGTTTATCGGTGGTGGATTAACGGTGTATAACGATGTTGCTGGAGTAGCGAATTTTTCTATATTAAGCGTTGGTTTTAATATCAGTGCTATATTAAAAGTGACGAATAATTCTGCTTTTTCTGTTGGTTTGTATGGCGGTCCTGTAACGAATAATGCAAACTATCCTAAATTGATTTTTTCCAAACAATTTGATGGTGAAAAATTTGATGAGACCTTGCCTTCGGGCGAATCTTATTCATTTAGAAAATTTACTTATGCCGATGTTGGAGCAGGTATTGCTTATGAATTTTCAAGTAAGAAAATCAGTGAAGAGAGAGATTACATTACGGCTGTAAAATTTGGTATTGGAGCGTATCACATTAATTCTCCCAAATTAAGTTATACTACTTACACCGATTATTATAGATTGCCCGCCCGTTTTACTTTTCACACCTCTGGATTATTTGATATTACAGGAACTGCTGTAAGTATAATGCCCAATATCTTATTTCAAATTCAAAAACCCGCAACAGAATTTAATTTAGGAACACATGTTTTATATCGCTTTAAAAACGGCACAAAAATCACAGGAGAAAAGAAGGAAATTAAAGCAGGACTGGGAATTTATTATAGAAACAAAGACGCCTTTATTGCCCAATTATTATTTGATATGGGACCATTTGCCATTAATTTAGCATACGACTATAATATCTCTACCTATAAAATTGCTACCAAAGGAATGGGGGGATATGAAATTTCTTTAAGGTACAATATCCTTGCAGATGCCTTGTTTGCTAAAAAGTCAGAGTATAAAAACACAAGAAAGTAATTTTTAATCACCATGAAAAAAAATCAGGGAATCTTAATAATAGCAATACTCATCGTATTGTCATTGATTGCATTCTATGTCAAAAATAAAAAGGGAAGAACTTCTACACTTGATGAAGAAGCCAAAAACTTCAAAGTAGAAGACACTGCTTCTATCAATAAAATCATTTTATCAGATAAAAAAGGCAATACAATTACATTAGAAAGAACAAAAGAAGGATGGACAGTTAACAAAATCTACAAAGCAAGACCCGATGCTATTCAAACTTTACTTTATACAATTAGAATGGTAGATGTCAAATATCCTGTACCAAAATCAATGAAGGCAGGTGTTTTAAGAACAATGGCAGGATTTGCCACACAAGTAAAAATTTACTCAAAGGATAAACTCATCAAACAATACTATGTTGGACACAATACACAAGATTATGAAGGCACATTTATGTTACTTACCAATCTTGATGAAGATAAAAACTACGACGACCCATTTATATGCCATATTCCTGGCTTTACAGGTTTTTTAAGTGTTCGCTATTTTACTAATTTAGAAGAATGGCGAAGCAAATTAGTGATTAATGTAACACCTCCCGAAATAAATTATGTAGAATACAAAAACCTTGAAAAACCCGATTCTTCATTTAAGATTGAAATTATTAGTCCTAATGAATTTGCTGTATACGATGGTAAAGGGCAAAAACTGAATGTCAATCCTATTAAAGTCAAACAATATCTTGCTTATCTTCAAAACCTTAATGCCAATGCTTTATTAACCCATACAGAAAAACATTTAGTAGATTCTATTGCCCATATTCATCCATTTGCCATATTAAATTTAGCATACAAACAACCGCCTCATATCAAAACTTATTCTTTCTATTACAAGCCCTCTACTCCCGAAATAAATAGCAAATATGGTAAAGAATATAAATACGACCCCGACCACTTGTATATTCGCTATCCTGCTTGGGAAACAAAAGAAACTGAAACGGCCTTGATACAGTACTATGTGTTCGGAAAACTATTCCAAAATTATAGTTACTTCTTGAAGTGAAAGTTTTTATAATAAAATCAACCTACACTTTTGCTTTCTTCAAAATATCTACAAATTGGCGAACAGTAAGAGCATCCTTTACATCATAATCACCTATTTTTGTTCTTCGTAGTGCGTTTAAATAAGATCCACTATTTAATGCTTTTCCAAAATCACGAGCAATAGCACGAATGTATGTGCCTTTACTACATTCTATTTCAAAATACACATAAGGCAATTCTATTTTTATTATCTCAAAACGATAAATTTCTATGAGCTTTGGTGAAAGTTCTAACTCTATATTCTGACGAGCTAATTCATAAGATCTTTTTCCTCCCACACTTATAGCACTATAAACAGGCGGCACTTGCATTTGTTTTCCAATAAATTGTTGGGCTGTATTCAATATCAAATCTTCTGTAATATGATCTATTGGATATTGATTATTTACAGGCAATTCTCTATCATACGATGGCGTAGTAGCCCCCAAATAAAAGGACCCTGTATAGATTTTTCTTAATCTTTGAATCTGATCTATTTGCTTTGTTTTCTTTCCTGTACATACCACTAACAATCCTGTGGCTAATGGATCTAATGTGCCTGCGTGTCCAATTTTAATTTTTTGCCGAATACCTCTTTTCTTTTCTTCAAAATCTAATACCGCTGGTTTAATGTAAGCAATCACATCAAAGGACGACCAATTTTCTTCTTTATCAAACAACAATATTTCTCCACTAATAAAATCAAACATACACTAAATAATCTGTAATGAAATACCCGAAAAATATAGTATAAGAATAATTGTACCTACCACAATTCTATACCATCCATACACCGAAAATCCTGTCTTTTGTAATAAACTAATAAAAAACTTTATCGCTAAAAGAGCAACGATAAATGCAATAATATTGCCCAGAACTAATAATTGTATTTCAGTAGCATTCATTTCTGTATGATGCTTGAAAAAATCATATAATTTTTTGGCAGTAGCCCCAAACATTGTGGGAACCGCCAAAAAAAACGAAAACTCTGCTGCTGCTTTTTTTGTTAACTTTTGAAACAAACCACCAATAATCGTTGCTCCACTTCTACTCACCCCAGGAAACAAAGCAATGCATTGAAATAAACCAATCTTAAAAGCATCGGTATAAGATAATTGTGCTTCACTCTTAAAATTATTTTGAAATAGTTTATCCGAAAAAACAAAAAAGACCCCTCCTAATACAAGGAATATTGCCACTGTTACAGGACTTTCTAAAGCATTATCAATCACATCACTCAACAATACCCCTGCCACTGCCGAAGGAATAAACGCTACTAATAACTTTAAATAAAATCTCCAAAATGCCGATGATGATGAAAAATCAAAGAACTTTTTGAAATACAATACAATTACAGATAATATCGATCCTAATTGAATCGCTACTGTAAATAACTTTACAAAATCAGTAGGTTCTATACCCAATAGAGCCGTGCATATAATTAAATGTCCCGTAGATGAAATGGGCAAAAATTCAGTAATACCCTCTACAATGCCCAATATCAAAGCATCCAACCAATTCATTGTTATCAAAAAAATTTTTTGTGAATTGAAAATAATTAATCTTCTTTTTTGAATTTTTTCATAACGCCATAAGTAATAACTAAAAAACCTGACACTATGATCACTGGTGATAAAACAATTCTGCGAAAACTAAATATCTCGGGATTAAAAACATTTGGGTCATCACTACCACCACCTATCATAAGAAGGTATCCAAGTGCTACCATTACTACTCCAATTAATATCAAGCGATAATTTGACTTGTTGAATGTTTGAGTTTGCTGTGACATAGTTTAAATTTTAATTAATGAATGTTGATTATTAAAAAATTAAAAAAACATATTAGTGAAAAGTTTGAAAGTAGAAGGAATGTTTTTATAGTTGAGTGATTTATAGTTTTGATACCCAATAACTTTCAACCAATAATCTCTTCTTTGTATCCTTTGTGATTTATTTAACTATTTGAGTATAAATAAAAATAAAATTAAAATTTATTTTTTGATAACGCCCAATTCTTTACCAACTTTTTCAAAAGCAGCGATGGCTTTATCTAAATGTTCTTTTTCGTGTGCAGCAGATAGTTGCACTCTAATTCTTGCTTGTCCTTTGGGCACCACAGGATAGAAAAATCCTATCACATAAATACCTTCTTCTAATAGTTTATCTGCAAAAATTTGAGAAAGTTTAGCATCATAAAGCATTATAGGAACAATAGCACTTTCCCCATCTTTTATTTCCAATCCTATTGATTTAATGCCTTTCTTAAAATAATTAACATTCCATTCTAATTTATCTCTCAATGCAGTGGTTTCACTTAATAAATCAAATACTGCAATAGATGCCCCTACAATATGCGGTGCGAGAGAATTACTAAACAAATAAGGACGAGAACGTTGACGCAACATTTCAATAATTTCTTTTCTACCTGATGTGAAGCCACCCATTGCTCCACCCAGTGCTTTTCCAAGCGTTCCTGTAATAATATCTACCCTACCCATTACATTTTTAAGTTCAATTGTTCCACGACCTGTTTTACCAATAAAGCCCGTAGCGTGGCTATCATCCACCATTACAAGAGCATTGTATTTTTCTGCCAAATCACATATTTTATCCAAAGGTGCTACAATGCCATCCATACTAAAAACACCATCTGTAACAATGATCCTAAATCTTTGTGCTTGTGCTTTTTTTAATTGTTCTTCAAGATCATTCATATCGCAATTCTTGTAGCGGTATCTTTGGGCTTTGCACAATCTAACACCATCAATGATAGACGCGTGATTTAACTCATCAGAAATGATAGCATCTTCTTCTGTAAATAAGGGTTCAAATACACCGCCATTAGCATCAAAGGCAGCAGCGTATAAAATAGTATCATCTGTTCCCAAAAATTGAGAAATCTTTTTTTCTAACTCCTTGTGTATATCCTGCGTTCCACAGATAAATCGTACACTGCTCATTCCGTATCCTCGTGTATCTATGGTTTTTTTGGCGGCTTCTTTTACTTTTGGATGAGATGATAAACCCAAATAATTATTAGCACAAAAAATAATGACTTCTTTTCCATCTATTAATTTTACAACGGCTCCTTGTTCAGATGCAATAATTCTCTCTCTTTTGAATAATCCACTTTCTTCAATTTCTTTTAATTGCTTTTGTAAATGATCTTGAAATGCACCGTACATAAATTTTAATTTGTGGCAAATATACATATTATTGACGAACAGATTTAAGAATTTGGGATTGGGAAATTTAATAGAACATTAATGCTATTGATATGAACAAAAAAATGTTACTGTTCAGGTTAATTTTTACCACCAAGAACACATTAGTAGAAAGGTGGGAAGTATAAAGTTTGAAAGTAAAAGGAAATATTTTTCAACAATATAATGATATAACGTTTTAATACTTTCTACTTTTCACTTTTAACTTTTTACTTTTTTCCTCATAGGTGTCACCCTTTCAGGGCTTGAAATGGTGTGGATTTATTTTCACAGGGCTTTGCCCTGTGCTATTGTATTTTGCCCCTTCGGGGCTTAAACTCTTCCCCTCTCTTTTTTTATTTAACTCATCCCCTTCCCTTCTCTTTGTGAAAAAGAGAAGGGCAATATGAAAATATCCTTTTTCTAATCGTTCCCCCTCTCTAATTCAATTAGATAGGGGGAATTAAAGGGGGTGAGTGAAAATTGAAAAAAGAGAAGGGCAATTTGATAAATCCTTTTTCTCTTGTCAACCTCTTTAACTTGTTAGAAAGGGGGAATTAAAGGGGTGAGTTACTAACTTTCAACTTTAAACTTTCAACTTATTACAAAACATCATTACTCAATTTTTGACAAAGGATTGGCAGGATTTTTAATATCAGTAATATCCATCTTTATGCTTCCTACTAAAATTTTTGCTTGTACTCTTAATGGAATGTGATTTTTATCATCTGTAACCCACACCAACAAGTCCTCTTCTCTTTTGAATATCCTACCTCTTTGAACAATTGGACAAAACTTCAAACATTTAAATTTACCAATGTCTGTTTTAATTTCATCTTTTCCTAAATACCTCATTTTTAATGGCCAAAGTTCTTTATCAACAAAACTCATTACAGTAAAAACATCTCCTGGTTGGGCATTTGAAAAATCAATATTTCTCGCAGCATAAAATGCAGATATCATATCGTGTACTTCATCAGGTATTGGAAATACTTGATTATCTTCGGTTTTGACTTCTTTTTTGTAATGATTGAAAAAGTAATTTTGCGAAAACTTATAGCCACCTTCATCTACACGGCGAACAAAGAGCCAAGGCAAAAGAGCGTCTTTATCAATATAACTTTCGTATCTATCTCTTACCCTAAAGAAAAAATCAAACGCTCCTTTTGAATAACCATTACCCACTACGTGGTATACTTTTCTTCCACCAATTTCTTCTATCTCGGGCTTTACTTCTATGATGGCAACACCCGCATCCACAAATCCATAATGAACACGATACGATAAAACTTCACCAGGTTTGAAAGCAAAGTTTGTTTTTACAGGCAATGAAGTTCTGCCATTATCATTTGTATTTATTTCTCGTTCTGTCTTTTTTAATAGTCCAATTGTATTATTTTTTTCATCATAAAAAGCCCACAATAAGAACACAAAAACAATGAGAAAAGATCCTTTAATTGCCTTTTGATAAATAAAGCAAGTATTCATAATCTGATAATGTTTGTTGGATATTTTTACTCAAATTTAAGGCAAAAGTTTTATTCTTTAAAATTTTTAACAAAGTTACATATTTTCTACGAAAAATAGGATGATAATGTAAAAGTGGGATGAAGGATAAATTAAATGCAAAGAATGCAAGAATTAAAAAAGGATTGAAATAATTTTTTAAGATAAAAAATAAAATCATTAAGTAAAACAAGCCAATGAATGTAGAATACGCTAAAAAAAAGGAAGCATAAAACTCTACACTTTTAGCCGATTTTTTGGCTAAATAATGTGCTATTTGATAGGGAATAAAAAGAAATGCTTTTACAAATGAATAGACCGATGAATATACAATATAAACTATTGAAAAAACAAGCACTTTGATAAACAAAACAAAATTATTGACCTGATAATTCTTTAAAGTAGAAATATCTATATCGTATTTGTCAATGACATTAAATAAATGATTAATTTTTTCAGTAAATAGATTAAATTTATCTGAATGGTATTTTGAAGTGTAATTGATACAATCTGCTATTTCTTTTTGGACAATGAATACGTGGTTTAAATTATTAGAATGTAATTGTTTTTTTTCAATCAAAGATTTTTCAAGGACTTTGCAGGTCTTTTCAAAAATTTCATCATTATTAGGATTTTCAATATGTACAATAAGAGGTAACATTTTTTGATACAATTCATTCATCATTGAAAGCATTGCTTGATTAGGATTTTCAAGATATTCAGACATTCTATTTTTTACACTAAACGGTTCTCCAACGTTGATAAATAATGTAGATCCAAGTTTATCTGGTTGAGAATAATTTAAACAAACAGGAACAATCATTATTTCTTTGTCAGGAATTTCTTGTTGAGCCGTAAAAATAAGCCGTGGGACGCCTTTTTTAATAGGTCTTAAACGCTTTTCTTGAATACATATACCTTCTGCAAAAATCATTACTTTTTTATTTTTTTTCAATAACTTGTATACAAGTTTGTAACTTTCATTATTTTTTCTGACCCCTTCTGCACCTGCATCTTGCATTCTAAAAATGGGAATAATTCCGATACTTTCTAATAATTTACTCACTAAACCTGGCTTAAAAGCATCACCACGAGCCATATACCGAACCCTTGGGGGATAAACCATATAACTAAAAGCAATAGGATCCATAAATGCATTAGGATGATTGGAAGCAATAATCATTGGACGATTATTTTTAAAAAAATGAACATTTTTAATTTGTATCTTCCTATAAAAGGCAGGTATCGTAAAAGACAAAAGATATTTCAAAATATGCCACAACATACTACTATATTGAATTTAAAGGCAAATATACATTAAAATAAAAGAAAGATTGTATTACATTGTAAACCTTAAAAACTAAAATTCAACAAAACAATTATTTCATTTTATTCAAAAAATTAAAACCAATTAAAAATTGAGACAAGGGCTTATTCATAAAGGGATAATACGCTAATGCATATTCTATTCTTACAACATAAAAAATTTTATCAATACCAAATGAGCATTCAAAATAATTATTCAATAAAGAATTATACAAATAATGAGCAGTGATTACTTCTTCTAACTTGAATTTCTTCAACAAAGGCAATTTGCCAATAAGCAAACCATTTAAATTATATTCACTATGGGCTTGAAAAAAATAATCATTAGTGCTAAAACTAAAATAATTTAAAACTCTAAATGTGTTCCAATTATTGAGTATTATTGTTTGATTGCCTGCAAAATGCCGATAATCCATAAAATACATTTTATTGGATGTCAAAAATTTTCCTGCATTGACTTCCCATTTCAAATCACCAAAATATCTTAAATCAATTTTATCTTTGATTTTAAATTGCAAAAGATCATAATCTACCATAGAATTATTAAATGGAATAGCACGAGTATATTCTAAATAAAGTGTTGGATATTTATTTCGCCACACATATTTTTGATTTGGATAGGTAGTATAACGTTGCTTGATATTGTATTTCAATTTTACATTAAATAAAAAAGCAGAATGTGTTGGAAATTGAATGCTATCACTATAAGGATAAAGGGGGTTATTAGAAGTAAAATAATTTTTGTGGTCAAACACTTTTAAAGAATAGGTGTTTTTTAATGCTGAACGTTCTTCAATACTTGTACGAAAATTTAAGTATAAGCCATTCAAAATTTCTTGACGGTAATATGCTTCAATAGATTTTTTCAGATACAATTTCAAATAATTTCTATAATCTGACAATGTATATGCTGTATTTACAATTTCAGAGATACTATAGTTGTGATTGTATGGTTCAACATAATATCGTACAGAAAGTCCATATTTTCTAAAATTAAAAGGATTGTCCGCATATTCAAAGTTAGTTTTATACCCAAATAATTGATTAGCGATACCATATCTAAAATTATTCACCCAAAACCACGACTTTGTCTCTTCTTTATTTTGCTTATTCATTGAAGTATTCAAAGAAATGTTTATTCCTTCTATCGTGTTATATTGAACCCCCGCATTAAGCACACCATCAACATTAAATTTAAAATTATTTTTGGATGAACGATAAGCATAACCCGTAAATAATTTTCCGAAACGAAATTGATTATGAATTTTATCTAAAGAATCCAAATAACGTGGTGATGTTGTTATTTTTTCAATACTATCTTTTTTAATGTAATCTCTCCTTTCTTCACTTGATAAGGGAATTGGACGCACAGCATTCCAATAGTTAGAATCGTTTTTTATAGCGTCTTGTTCGAACTTTACCATTTCATTTTTGAAGAAATTTTTTGGTAATGAATCGGCTTTTAAGAAATTGTAATCTGTAACAGATGCAATAAAATAACCACTTCCTTTTATACCAAAAAGATTAAAATTAAAAATATATTGAATAGAAGTTGGGAAATACAAACTATCATTGATTTTTGTATTCATTTGCTTTAACCATAATGTATCTATAAAATTTAATTTGGCTTCTTTTGTTACATAAAAATCATAACTATGAACACGCCAAGTATTTTCTTCAATATAAATAAAACCTCTTACACAAGGATCGGTTGAACTTTTTGGAAATACTTCAATTTTATTGATTAAATGACCATTTTCATAAAACGTTCCGATCATTTTATATTTGTAAAATAGCAAAGCATTTTCACTAATTGGTGATATAAATGGACGATTAGAAATAAAACTAAAATCCCAAGAATTTTCATAAATATTCTTTTGCATAGGAATGTATCTATTAAAAGAAAATCCTTTACTTTCGCCACTCACACGACTGGCTTTGATAATTTCTTTTTTATTATTAGGCGGTGTAAAGTAATATTGACTTTTGGTTTCTGATAAATAAAATATCCCTTTATCAACATCATTATTTCCCATCTTGGTTTCTACTTTCATTCCAAATATCCTATCAGGCAAATCCTCTAATTTTTGAACACCTTTAATATACACTGAACATTCATAAGGGGATTTATTTAATTCTTGGTAATGTTTTTTTCTGGTTTTAATGGCATTGCGAATAACTGCATAAGCAGGATCTTCTTTGGCATTGACAACAACTTCTGACAAAGTAATTTGTTCAGGATGCATAGTGATGATGATCTTTTGATTTTGAGTCAATTGGATGTTGAGTTCTTTTCTTTTATATCCAAGATATTGAACAATTATTTGATAATTACCTTCTTTTAATTTTAATTCAAACTCCCCTTTTTCGTTTGCATTTGTGCCTTTATTAGTATTTGCAATGCTTATCGTTGCAAAGGGCAATGGTTCATTTTTATCATCTATAATTCTGCCAGATAGAGTATATTCATTCCATTGTCCAAACAAAACAAAGTTTGAAATGATTAATAAAATGCAAATTACATTTTTCATAGAAAATGGATATCTGCTGCAAAAGTAATTAAATTATTACTTATTTTTATACGCAAGTTTTCACCTATGAAAAAAAATTTATTTATTAGTTCATTAGTCGTTAGCATATTTTTTTTTTATCAATGCACAGATAAAAATTATTGTGTCTCCTATGATACCACCCAAAAGGAACACATTGTTATCCAACAACAAGATATTGATTCTACAACTTATAAATTTATCCTTCCCTACAAAACAACTATCGACAAAGATTTAAATGTAATAATTGCTCACTCCTCTTCTCCAATTGAAAAAAATTCATACTGCAATAATTTAGCACAACTTGTATTTGAAAGTATGCAATGGTATGCGGACTCATTATTATCACCCACTTCCAATTTTTATGTATTGATAAATTATGGCGGGCTTCGTGCTAATATCCCTGCAGGTAACATACTTAAAAAACACATATTTGAAGTAATGCCTTTTGATAATAGCATTGTGATTTTAAAACTCAATGATGAAACACTCAAACAACTTATTTCTCAAACTCAATCAAATGATAAACTATTATTAAAATATAAAAACACCACACCTACATCTATTCTTGTAACATCGGATTATTTATATCAAGGCGGCGATGGATGTACATTCTTAAAATCCGCACAAAAACTAAATTCCAAAACGTATTTCATTCGTGATGCTATCATTAGATATTGTTCATTAAAGAAAGAATTATCTATTCCTTGCTTTCATTGATTTTCAAAGAACAATTATTATCGCTTTTTAATTCTTCATTTAAATTGCCTTAAATCATTATCAAATAAAATGCAATAAAAATTTCATTGAAGCATGAAACCATTCATTGATAGAAGAACGTTCATCAAGTATTTTTTAGGAAGTGCTTATTTATTAAGCAATACTGAATACCTTGCTAAAGTATTGGAAAAACAAGGTAAAAGCAAAACATTGGTCATTTTATACACGAATGACCAACACAGCAGAATAGAACCTTTTCCTGACAACGACCCCAAATATCCAGGAATGGGTGGCTTTGCAAAACGTGCTAAAATCATTAAAGAAATTCGTCAAGCATACAACAACAATGTTTTACTTTTAGATGCCGGTGATATTTTTCAAGGAACTCCTTATTTCAATTATTATCACGGAAAGTTAGAATTTCAACTAATGAGTCAAATGGGCTATGATGCTTCTACATTAGGCAATCACGATTTTGATCTGGGCATTGAAAACATTGTTCAACAACTTCCTTATGCTTCTTTTGATTTCATTAATTGTAATTATGATGTTTCAAATACTGCATTAAATAAAAAGATATTGCCTTACAAAATCATCACAAAAAATGGACTTAAAATTGGCATCACTGGTGTAGGAATAGAACTTGAAGGACTTGTATTAAAAGAGAATTATGGCGATATAGTGTATCATTCGCCTATTGAGAAATTGCAAGCCATAGAACGATTTTTAAAGTTAGAAAAAAAATGCGACTACATTATTTGTTTAAGCCATTTAGGTTATCAATACAAAGACAATAAAATCAGCGATTTGATATTAGCAGAAAATCTTTATTACACCGATTTAATTATTGGTGGGCATACACACACGTTTTTAAATCAACCAACATCAGTAAAAAATAAGAACAATGCTGAAACTCTTGTTACACAAGTAGGTTGGGCTGGTATATGGTTGGGGCAATTAATAATAAATTTTTCTGAATGCAACAAAAAAATTTTTCAAACAAATGAAAATCATAGAGTTTAAAATTTAATTTTACGAACGGCTTGCATCTCAAAGTTCTATTACAAAAATTTGCAGTGCTAATTAACTACACTATTTACAAATCAAGTATACTATAATAATCTCAAAAGAATTGATTATGGCAGAAACCTTATCAACTAAAAAGAAAGCAGAACAAATCTGGAAAAAATGCCTCCACTTTATCAAAGAAAATATAAATGAAAAAAATTATCAAACTTGGTTTGTGCCCATTAAACCCATTGAATTTTCTGATAACAAATTGCTAATTCAAGTTCCATCAATGTTCTTTTATGAATTCATAGAAGAAAATTATATTAACCTTATCAAAAAAGCATTAGAACTCCATGCAGGAAAAGATGTAACTTTAAATTATTTAATTGATGTTAATACAACCTCAAACGATTCTCAATCTAAAATTAAATTGCCTAATGTTAGTGTCAATACAAAAAATCCTCCTGTCAATGTAAATAATGGATCTTCCTCTTCTTCTACTAAAATCAATCCTTTTGCAATTCCTGGGATTAAAAAAATCCAAATTGACTCACATTTAAATCCTAATTATAGTTTTGAAAATTTAGTTGAAGGAGAGTGCAATCGTTTAGCAAGGACTGCGGCTTATGCAGTAGCAGAAAAATTAGGACAAACGGCTTTCAATCCATTATTCATATATGGTGGCGTTGGTTTAGGAAAAACACATCTAGCCCAAGCCATTGGTATAGAAGCAAAAAAGAGATATCCCGATAAAATTGTATTGTATGTTCAAACAGACCGCTTCACTTCTCAATATACCGAAGCGGTTAGAGAAAACAGACAAAATGATTTTGTGCACTTCTATCAAATGGTAGATGTATTAATCATCGATGATATTCAATTTTTAGCCGGCAAAGAAAAAACTCAAGAAACTTTCTTTCACATATTTAACCATTTACATCAATTAGGAAAACAATTAGTTATTACCTCCGATAGAGCACCTGTTGATTTACCCGATATGATGGAACGTCTTGTATCCCGCTTCAAATGGGGACTTCAAGCCGATATAACACCTCCCGATTATGAAACTCGTAAAAAAATTCTTGAGAAAAAAATTGAATTAGAAGGTATTCAAATACCTGATGAAGTTATTTCGTATATTGCTCAAAGCATCACTACAAGTGTAAGAGAGTTAGAAGGGGCTCTTATATCTATTATGGCACATTCATCCATCAACAAAAGACCCATCACTGTTGAATTAGCCAAAGAAATCGTAGATAAATTTGCAAGGAATATCAATCGTGAAATTACCGTAGAAATGATTCAAAAAGTGGTGTGTGAATATTTTAATTTAAAACCAGAAGAATTGAAAGCCAAGACACGTAGAAGAGAAATTGTTCAACCTCGCCAAATCATTATGTACTTTGCTAAAAAATACACCAAGGCATCTTTACAAGTTATTGGAGCAATGTGCGGTGGAAAAGACCATTCTACTGTTTTACACGCTTGCAGAAATATAGAAGATCTCAAAGACACAGACCGCCAAATCCGAACATATATTCAAGACATTGATAAAAAATTAAACTTAAGCATTTCTACTAAACCACTATAACATCCCACACTTAAATTGGTCTTTAATCAATGCCCGAGTAATTTAATTACTCTGGCATTTTTTTATTTCAATTTTTGTTACTTTCCAGTTTTGACTTTCCACCTTTCACTTCCCACCAACACTTATCATTCATTTTTTTCTCATCTTTTCCTTAATAACACCAACAATAATCGGCAAAACAGATACAAAAATTATCCCAAAAATTACCTTTTCAAAATTATTTTTTACAACAGGAATGTTTCCAAAAAAATAACCTGCCAAAGTAATAGATGTAACCCACAACACAGCCCCCACAATACAAAAACCAATGTACTTAGGATATGTCATCTTGCCTAATCCTGCCGCAAAAGGTGCAAAAGTCCTAACAATCGGAACAAATCGTGCTATAATGATGGTCTTTCCTCCGTGCTTTTCATAAAACTCGTGTGTCTTATCCAGATATTCTCGTTTTATAATTTTTCTTAAGTAGGGAATGTCAAAAACTTTTTCTCCCACAAATTTTCCAACAAAATAATTTACATTATCCCCAATAAATGCGGCTAATATAAGAAGTGGTATTAAAAATTTAATATCCAATATACCCATTGATGCTGTTAGCATTCCTGCTGCAAATAACAAGGAATCGCCTGGTAAAAAAGGCGTGGCTACCAATCCTGTTTCACAAAATATAATCAATGCCAATATAAAATAAGTACTCGTTTTGTACTCCATTAAAATATCGGCTAAATTTTTATCTAAATGCAAGAAAAAATCAATAAATGAATGCATATTACAAATTTTTATGATTTTACATATGAAAGTGTTTGAATGGCTTTTTCAATTCTTTGTTGAACTTTTTCAAATCCTAATATCTCCAAGATATTGGCTAATGATGGACCCGACGATACGCCTGTTACTAATGTTCTCAATAATTGATATTCTATTTTACCTTTTTCTTTTGTAAATTGTTCAAATGAATGATGGATATTTTCTGCAGTAAATGGCTTTGTCTCCTTCAATAAATTAAGTAATTCCACAATAACACTTTGATTTTCGGCAGTCCATTTCTTTTGAATAATTTTTTCATCATAACTGGATGGTTCAATAAACATATACTTGCCCATTTCCCAAATATCTTTTACAAAATATGCTTTTTCCTTCATCAATTCACACACCTGTGCCACATAATCTTTATCGGCTTCTATATTATTTTCCTTTAATATCGGCATTAATAATTCTGCTAATTCGTATTTATCTTTCTTGCGAAGGTATTGCTGATTAAACCATTTTGTTTTTTCAGGGTCAAATTTAGCCCCTGCTTTATGTACTTTCTCTAATGAAAACAATTGTATCATTTCTTCTTTGCTCAATATCTCTTGATTATTACCAGGATTCCATCCCAATAGGGCTAACATATTGATAAATGCTTCAGGAAAAAATCCACTTTCTCTATAACCAATATAACTTTCACCTGTACGCTCATCGTACCAATTCAGCGGAAACATTGGCAATCCTGAAGTATCTCGTTTGGATAATTTACCTTTTCCATCGGGCTTAAGTATTAATGGCAAATGTGCCAATTGTGGCATATCCTTTTCAAGTCCTAAATATCTATAAATCAATACATGGGCAGGGGCACTGGGCAACCATTCTTCCCCACGAATCACATGACTAATTTTCATTTCAATATCATCTACAATATGTGCAAGATGATACGTAGGCATTCCGTCCGATTTAAGTAATACCTTGTCATCAATCGTAGAAGAATTAACCACTATCCATCCACGAATAATATCATAAAAACGAATCTCTACATTGCGTGGTACTTTCAAACGAATCACATAAGGCACGCCGCTATCCAATAACTTTTGTACTTCGTCGTGGCTCAATGTCAAAGAATTTCGCATATTCATTCTCGTAATGTGATTGTATTGTGGTGATACGACTTTTGCGGCTTCCAAACGCTTACGCATTTCTTCCAATTCTTCTTCGGTATCAAAGGCATAATAAGCACCGCCTGCTTCAATGAGTTTTTCAGCGTATTTCCTGTAAATGCCCGTTTCTTTTCTTTCACTTTGACGATAAGGTGCGTAAGGACCATCGCCAAAACCCACGCCTTCATTGGGCTCAATGCCACACCATTTCAAAGATTCAATGATATAATCCTCGGCTCCTTTAACATAGCGATTTTGGTCAGTATCTTCAATTCTCAAAATAAAATCACCATTGTGTTTTTTAGCAAACAAATAATTAAATAATGCTGTTCTTACCCCGCCCATATGCAATCCTCCTGTTGGACTGGGGGCAAATCTCACACGAACTCTTTTTTCAGTATTCATATGTTTATTATTAGTGGTTAATAGAATATCTTTTTATTTATTTTTTGGGCATGCCCCTCGCTTGCCACAGCAAAATGATAATCTCTATTTCCATCTATTCAAATAAGTTTTTAAGACGACAAATTATGTCGTTCACCATTTCATTGGCTGTGGCTCGCTCGGGTCGGGCTGCTACGGGCTTCGCTATCGCTTCGGTAATCCTCGCCTTATCGTCATCGCGAACGAAGTGAAGCGTCCGTCATTGCGAATGAACGCAGTGAGTGAAGCAATCTCAAAAAGAATTCCCACTATCCAATACGAGATTGCTTCGGGCTTTGCCCATCGCAATGACGTTGATTGCTTCGCCCTTCCTAAAAAAGGGCTCGCAATGACGATGACTAACGAAGGCGAGGCAGTACCGGCTTCGCCGCCCTCCGCATCCCTCACGCAACTCACCCCCTTCCCCTCTCTTTTGAAAAAGAGAGGGCCGATACGAAAATCGTTTTATTCAATTGTTCCCCCTCTCTAACTTGTTAGAGAGGTGGAAATAAAGGGGGTGAGTAAAACTCCGCATCCCTCACGCAATTTAAAATGTGAGAATGATTAAATTAGTCAAAGCGGCTGTGCCGCCCCCTCTCTAATTCAATTAGAGAGGGGGAATTAAAGGGGGTGAGTGAAAACTCCGCATCTCTCACACAAACTTCAGTTAAAAGTCAAAAGTAAAAAGTTTTTTGCCAATAAAGAGTTTAACCCACTTAATATCACAAGAATATTCCTCATTTTTTTTTCATTCCACTTTCCACTTTCAACTTTCTACTAATAAAAGGGGGTGAGTAAAAATAATTTAATCAAAAAGATTAAATAATCTCAATAATACCCCATCTTCAATTTAATAATCCGAATGCTTGACTCGTCAAAGTGCCGTATTAATATAGATTTTAATTCTTGATTATTCTCGCTGTAAATGTATTGATATTCTTTCAATTCTTTATTATTTTTAAACTGCTTTTCGGACTCTACCCTTCC
>Ga0308418_1000712_pt1 | contig 18495 bp, 20 predicted proteins | sample HotsprSampleR4cd_FD_203517 | JGI IMG/M metagenome (GOLD analysis project Ga0308418, IMG submission 203517) | Hot spring phototrophic mat microbial communities from Mushroom Spring, Yellowstone National Park, Wyoming, United States - 20090729_R4cd ... | reverse complement strand
TGCTGCTGATGCTGCTGATGCTGATGCTGCTGATGCTGATGCTGCTGATGCTGATGCTGCTGATGCTGATGCTGCTGATGCTGATGCTGCTGATGCTGATGCTGCTGATGCTGATGCTGCTGATGCTCAGCAGTATGCTCAGCAGTATCAGTAGTATGCTGCTGCGCACTGCTGTGCAGCAACGTCGCAAGCGTATACGCCAGCGTCGCCAGCGGCGCGCTTTCCAGCACCGACAGCATCAGCAGCAGCCAGTCGAACGTTGTGAGAAACTGCGCAGCACTGCTCAACCCTTCCGGTACGCGCGCAGCATAGTCGGCGAGGACGTTGAGCGTGATCGCGGTGAGCACCGCCGCCCGCGCCACGCGCGCCGCCAACCGTTGGCGCTGCCGGTCTGCGAACGCCGCAAACGCCAGCGACAGATACGCCAACTCAATCCCGACCGCCGCCAGCCAGCCCGCCAACTCGCCGCGCGTCGGGGCGAGGGCGCGCTGGACGCCCAGCGCGGACGGGGCGCTGAGCAACAGAACCGATAGCGTTGCGAGAATGCGGAACTTCACGAGTACATCTCCTTCACCGTCACAACATCTCTTCTTCTTTTATTTCTATAGCGTGTTGTGACAAACACTCGCCTAAGCGTCGCAGAATCCCTCCTCGCAGAAGTCGCTTTGGTCGTCAAGCGCAGCGCCCGCCCGCAGCACTACAATCTCGTCTTTCCCCCGCGCCCGCCGCTCATCGTTGATCCGACGCTCCAACACCGCCGCCATCTCACGCAACATCGGGTACTGCTTGAGCAGTTCCGCCTGGCTGCGCACCGATCGGTACGGGCAGAACCAGCACGACGATTTCGGCGGCGTTGCAAGCCCGGCGCGTTCGAGGATCGCGCGGCAGTCGTTGCGGGTAAGGCGCTCGTCTACCAGCGGGTAGACGTTTTCGATGCGCGCAGAACCGGAATCGCGCATACGGTGGAACTCGTCAACGCTGATCCCCAGCATCAGTTGTATCTTCTCACGCGCGTACTTGTCGTACAGATAGCGTCGGATCGGTTCCACCTTGTACTGCCGTGTGCATTGGCGCTTGAGCATAAACGAGCCGTCTCGTGCGCGCCACGGCGCGGGCGTAAACGCCGGACGCGCAAGCATATCCCCGTACAGATCGCGCTGGAGGATTGTGATGCTGCGGTTGTACGCCTCTCGCAGCCAACCCGCGAAGTACGCGACGTACTCGCGCGTTGCGGGCGACTCTGCGTCCAGCAGATCAACGTGTACGATTTCGTCTATTTGCCACCCGCGCTGCATTGCGAGTACGACCAGCGCCGTACTCTGCACCCCGCCGCCGTATGAGATGATCGTCGCCATCACCGCTCCTTTCCGTTGTCAATCCTCGCTATTCAACCGCGCCGCGCGCGCCCAGTCCGAATTGCGGAAGCGCAGACCAAACGCGCGCGCCTGCTCTCGACTGACACCCGCGCGCTGGAGCGCCGCCAGCGCCGCGAGCAGCGCATCGTCCCCGCCGTCCCCGTCCCCGCGCTCGGAAAACCCCCCAAAATCGGCGATTTCGGCGCTTTTTGCGGGTTCGGGACGGTCGGGGACGGGGACGGATGCGTTCCGTCCCAGAGCATCAGAAAGCCTTGGGACGGTTATGTCCCCGTCCCCAGGCATCAGAAAGCCTTGGGACGGTTCAATTTCGTCCCAGCGCTTGCTGACGCCCTGGGACGGGGTCTGACCCGTCCCCGCGCTTGCTGACGCCAAATCCGCCCCCTCGTTCCGTCCCAGAGCATCAGAAAGCGTCGGGACGGGCATCTGCGCATCGGTTGTCACAACATCTGCTTCTCTTTTATTTATACGCGGTGTTGTGACAGCGCTTGAGAGCAGCGTCTCCAGCAACGCCGCATCGTTGCGCGCGTTGATCAACCCGTCGAAATCCCCGACCAACGCGGGCGTGCGGACGAGGAACTGCTCGTTGTTGTGGCGCACCACAAACAACCCGCGCTCGCCCGGCGGCGGCGGCAGTTGCGAAGGTCTGAACAGCAGCGCCTTCGGGTCGCGCACTCCTAGAGCCGGAGCATCTTGACTGCCGTCCACCAGCGCGCCGGAGATGAGGGTTGATAGGTTCATTCTCCACTCAAGCCGCTTGCCGGTGGGCGTCTGCATTGAGACGATAACCCGAATGCCCAACGCCCGCGCTTTGCTGACCAGCGCGATCAGCAACCGTTCCGTTTCGTCAACGGCATCAATAATATCCGTCGCCAACACCACCAGCAGCGGCAGCGGATCGGGCGCGGTCTGGTTGTACTCCTCGACGCTGCGCACCCCGGCGCTCAACAACAACCCGAACCGGCGCTTCGCCTCTTCGTTGATTGCGCCGATTGCGTCTAAGATGCGTCGCTGCCCCTCGTCGCCGTAACCCCCGGCGGGCGGAAACAGCATCTGCGGCAACCGGGCGAGGTTGGGCGTCAACCAGTCGCCTTTGCCGTCGAGGATCGCCCAGCGCACATCGCGCTCGTTGAGCAGCGCCGCGAACCACAATCGCAAGAGATGATCCTTCCCGCACCCACTCGTACCGTACAACCCAATATGCAGCGCGTCGCTGCCGAAATCCAGCCAGCGGAACCGCCCGGTTTGGTCGCGCCCCAGCGGGACGGCGTACCGCGCCGGGCGCGGGTCGGCGGGGTTGAACAACGAAGGCGGGGGAAGTGTCACAACAGTATCTTCTTTTTTATTTCTATACGGTGTTGTGACAGTGGCTGCGGCGGCAGTGGCTGCGGCGGCAGTCGCAGCCTCGGCGGTCTCATCAACCGTCACAACAGTATCTTCTTCTTTATTTATACGCGGTGTTGTGACAGCGGTCGGCAGCCAGCCGCGCTGTTCGAGTTGCCGCTCGACCCGATACGCGGCGTCGTTCAGCGCGTGGTAAACACGCGCCGCCGCCTCGCGGTTGGTCGCCGCCGCCAGCGCGAGGAACGCGAAGACCCCCGCAATCGGATCAACGCTGAACGCCAGCGCGACGCCGAACAACATCAGAAATACCGCTTTGCCGCTGACGTTCACCGTCCGCCTCCTCCTCCTCCGCCGGGCGCTCTGACATTCGCTGCCAACAGCAGCGCCGTTACTGCGCACAGAATGGCGAGGAACTCAAACGCGAACGACGCCGCAAACGTCCAGCCGATTTTTGCCATCACCACCGCCGCGCCTTGCAGCGCGTCCGGCAGCGGCGCAAACAGTCCGCCGCGCTGCCATACCTCCACCAACGCGACCGCTTCTCCGAAGTCGGTGACAATATCAAAAAAGATGAAGAAGTACACCATCCACTGGAGCGCCCGAATGTCGCGCTGCACCAGCCCGACCGTCGCCAACTCGATCAGCGTCGGCAGCAGCGTGAGGAACAGCGCAAATAGCGTCAACCACTCCGCGCCCGTCGCCAGTACGTCCGCCGCAATCGGCTGGATGAACCGCCACGTCGGTACGAGGTCGTAGCGGTACGCCAGTGCTCCGAACACATACGCGAGAATGAAGAAACAGACCGACGCCACGCCCGCCGGAACCCCGCGCACCCCCCGCGCCCAATCGACGGCGCGTTTGAGGTTGTCGCTGAGGTCAAGCGCGCTCAGCAGCCCGTCAGCAACGTTGCTGTTGACGAGCGCGAAGATGACGCCCGCCGCAATAAGCCAGGCAATTATGTCACTCATACCACATCCATTTCTTCTGTTTGAGCGTCCATTTCCCCACGAGATACGCGCCGGACGGCGCTTTGTCCCCCGGCGCGTATTCCGGCTTCGTTGATCCATCGCGCACAAACATCACAAATACGCCCGCCGCGCGCGTCGCCGGGTCGCGCTTCGCTTTGCGCTCGCAACTATAAACCGCACTCGCCCACTCCTCCAACTCCTGATGTGGGACTTCCTCAATCTTCCACCACATTTCGAGGTTTCCTTTCTAGCGCTTTTGCTAACATTTGCACCACCGTCTCGTGCACGTACCCCCACCGCAAACACACCGCCGCCAGGTCGCGGTAGGGTTGCTTCAGTCGTTTCGCCGCCGCGTGCAGATCGGTGTAGACAGTCAGTACGGCGTCGTCCAAACGCCAACACAGCCCGAGACGCGCTTCCGGCGCAGCGCCGGGATCGATGTATCTTTCCCCGACCGCCGCGCTCTCGTTGAGCGCCGGGATGTGGTAGCGTAGAAAATAACGAAGGAACGTCGGTCGGTACCCGACCGTCAGCATCAGTTCCGCAACCGCCTGCGCGTCGTTGCGCAGTTTGTGGCGCGTCCAACGCAGCAGTCGCGTCTCGTCTAATTCCGCGCCACGCAGTCGCGCTGCGAAGAATGACATCGCGGCGCGCAGATCGTCGTCACGCATCGTCGATCTCCTCACACAACCGACACAGAATGCGCGTTGACGGAACAACCCCACGCTGCATCCACTCCAGCACTGCCCACCGGTCGCGTTCCTCAAGACCATCCAGCGCCCGCAGCGTCCGCAACGCCAGACGCAACGACGCGCCGCGCGCCGCATCGCTCAGCGCGTCGTTCCAATGACGATAGATGAACTCGCCGAGCAACGACGGCGCACACTCGCTGTTCAAAAGATATTCCGCCAGCGCCTCCCGATCCGCCAACGCGCGCCGCAGCAACGCCCGCGCCGCGTGGCGGTCGAGCGGCGCATCGGCTGCCAAATGCGCGTACCAGCGTACAAAGCGTTCCTCTTCGTCACTCATCTACGCGCTCCTTCCCGACGAGTTCATCTAACACTCGCCGGGGCATCATTACCCACTCGCGGTCAACGCGCGCGCCGTTTTCGGTTCTGGTCGGCACGTCGTCACCGAACACCAAAACGAACAGCGGGATGCGCTCAAAGCGCGCCGCGCGGTCGATTGTCTGAAGTAGCGCGTCGAGTGTCGGTTTGGTCAGCATATGTTTCCTCGCTTTCACCTCAACTGCGTATCCCGGGTCGTTGCCAACGAACCCATCAACGCCGAAGCGCGTGAGGTGCCCCACGCGCCCCGTCGGCGTCAAAAGGCGGGCAAGCGACGGATCGCTCACCCGCCCGAATGTGGCTTGCAAAGCCCGTAATGCGTCACGCTCCTTTCGCTTCCACCGTGGCTCGCTTTTAGAACGGGACTTCATCTTCTTTCGTCTTCCGCTGCCGCGCGCGTACCGGCGCGATGTGCACAATCTCGTACCAGCCGCTAGGCTTGGTCTCGATTGTGAGTTGATACTCACGCCCGACCGCGCTCTGGACGAACTCCTCAGCAGCGTTGAGTTGTTCGTCCGTCATCACCGATACGCCGTACAACGCTGCCAGCGTCTTGTAGAGATTGGTAACCTTCCCGCCGTTTGGATGCGTCAACCGTTTTGGCTTCCGCACCCACTTTGAGACACGCAGCGGGTTCCCGTCATCGTCCTCGACCTCGAACTCAAACACAAAAACATCCTCAAGTTCCGGCTCCGGGCTAAGTCTGGTCTCAAACGTCGCCCGTTGCCGCTCTTTGACGCCCAGAAACCGCCCGATGTACGCGCCGTTCAACTCCGGTCGTTCGTGCCCGTCTTTACCGTTAGAAATGAGTTCCTTGAACATACCTTACTTCCTTTCTATCGTCTTCGGCGCAATCGCCTTACTCCGCAGTATACGCCAGAACGCCCGTTTTGTCAAGCGGTTCGCACCGCTTGCGGAACGGACACCAACGACACTCTTCCGTTCCCCAAGCGACCGCCTCGGCGATATACCCCTCCAACGCGAGCGACTGCAACCGCAATGCTTTATACAGCAGCGCCTCGGCGCGGGCGCGGTCGATCTCGAAACGCATCTCCTCCATCTCGCCGGTGTCGCGGTTGACCAGCAGCACCACACCCGTCTGCGCGTCGGTCAACGCAGCGTACACACTGATCTGGTCAACGTACTCTTCCAACTTCGACCGCGACGCCCACTCTTTTGCGCTGACGGTTTTGATGTCGATCACCGTCAGTGTGTTGTCGTCTTCGATCAGCAGCGCGTCAATCCGCCCGGAGACCGCGCCGCTCACCACCCGCACCTCTGTTTCAACGCGACCGGGGAACGCCTCCATCAACAGCGCTTCGAGATGCGCGTGGATCGCGTCGCCCAGCAGCGCCGACGGGCTATCTGAACGCGGCGCGTCCGGCTCGCAGCCTAACAGCGCGAAGGTGATGCGCCGGTCGCACGCAGAAATCTCGCTCGCGTACACCCGATCCCGCGCCGCGACCGGGCGACGCTTCGCAGAAACGACGCTGCGGATGGCGTCAACGAGCGGTTGCGGTTTCTGGATTTTGACGCCAAAAAATGATGTCATCAGTACTTCCTCCAGTTTCTAGAAATCGGATTTGCTTCCACAGCAGGCGGGCACTGCGTCATATACCGCTGCGCCGCGTTGAGCATCGTCTGCTCCAGCCAGCGCTGCGCTTCCTCCTCCGGCAGCGACGCGGGGACAATAGCAAGCGCCTCGTCGTAGATCGGCGCGACGATCATCCGTTCGATCCCCAGCGTCGCTTCAATCCCGCCCTCGCGCGGTTCGCAAAGCCGGAAGGCATCCGCCATCGCTTGCGCCATAATCACCGCATTCCCACCTTGGCAAGGGTGGTTCATCGCTTGCCGTTGGATCGCCCCGCGCTGCCGCCACTGCTCGTTGTTCGACGCAGTAGGTTTCGGCAGCGTGAACCACCGGCGCAGACCGGCATACGTTGTGATGTACCCGACGGTCGATCCGTCGGCGCGCCGCGCGGACTGCTCGAACGGCGCGCGGGCGGTATCCGCAAACCAGTTCGACAACACCGGATACACCGCTCGGAAGTCGCGGAAGAATTGCGCCGCCTCGTCTGCCGTTATGTGTAACTTCTTCGCCAGCCCGACGGGAGTGCCGCCGTAGAAGTATAAGAACGCAACCACCTTTGCGACTTGCCGCGTTGACTTCTTATACTTCGTACTGATGACCTCCATCAACCCGCTTTCGATCACAAACTGCACCGTTCGCCGGGCGTCCCACGCCGCCGGAATAACGTACCCTTCGACCGGCGTCTGCTGGAACGTCAGTGTGGTCGGCTCCGGCTCCGCAACGTCCCCGCGCCTGATGTGGAACATCAACGCCGCGGTAACGCTGTGATTGTCGCCGCCGGAACGGAACAACGCCAGCAGTGCGGGGTCTTCTGAGAGATCGGCGGCGATGCGCTGCTCCATCGCAGCGTAATCCGCATTCACAAAAACAAACCCTTCCGGCGCAACGAACGCGCTGCGGTAGTCCAGATCGTCCCCTTCGCCGCGCGGGATATTCAAGAGATTGGGTTCGCCGCACGCGAACCTGCCGGTGTCCGTCCCGGCTATCTTTAGGTTCGGATGTATCCGACCGGTCAACGGGTGGATGTGCGACAGAAACCCGCGTCCGTAGGTCGAAACGCGCTTCTGCCAGTGCGACCACCGGCGGTACAACTCGAAAAATCGGCGCTTTTCCGGATCATCCTCATATTCGCGTTCGACTTCGCCGAGTTCTTGTTTGTCCAGCGAGTTGATGTCAATCCCGCGCATTCTCGCCGCCGTCTTTACGAGTTCGCGCTTCGTCAAATCCTCCGGTTCGACGCCGAGGTACTCCGCAAAATGCTCCGACGCAGCGCGCAGCCGTCGCTCCGCCTCATCTGCTAACTCGTTCCAGCGGGCGGCGTCGATGCGCAGCCCGCAGTACTCGACGGCGGCGGTCGGGACGGTGAGGTCGACGAACAGCCGCACCGCGTCCAGAACGCCCAACGTTTCCGCGCGCTGCTGCTGCTTGCGCCGGATTGCGAAGAGCAGTTCGACATCTTTCAGCGCATACTCGACTTGCGCCGGGTTCGGCTCCAGTGCGTGCGGGTTGGCAAACGTCTCGCGAACACTTTTGTCCAACTTCTCACCGATCCAGCGTTCGGTTACCGCTGCAAGCGAATGAGGAACGTCGAGACCGAGCGTGATCACGCGGTCGGCGATAACGACATCCCATTCCACTTTCGGAAAAACGCCGGTGGTGTACAGCACGAACTGCACATCAAACGTCAGGTTCGCGCCGACGAGCGGTATGCGCTCGAAGATCGGGAGGAAAACATCCAGACCGACGCGCCGGACGTTGAAGCAGTAGGCGTCGCCGTCCGGCGTTGCGAACTGCACCAGAAAGACGCGCGAGGTGCGCGGGTCAAGTCCGGGGCGCACCGGGTCGTTGACGTAGTCGCCGGATAAGAGCAAGCGGGCGATGTGACGCATCACCCACGCCGGTACAACCTCGTCGTCGAGCGCTGCAAGCGCGTCATCCAGATCGTTGATGCGTCGCGCCGAGGTCTTCCCGCCGCGCGGGGCGTCGTTGAGGAGACGCTGTATGCGTTGCTTCTCGGCGAGGTGATCGACCGGCGGCGGCAGCGGGTCGGGCAGATCGTCGGGATCGGGATCATAAACCAAGCCCCACCGGTTGCGCTTGAGATACGCGAAGTACGCCTTGTACGCCGTCTTTGTTCGCTCTTTCGGATAGCGAAACAGCGGTTGCGTCTCGATGTCGAACGCAAGCGCTTCGCATTCGAGCAGCGATTGAACCGCATCACGCGCTTCGTCTCTGTCGTTGATGTACTTCCTCAACTTTCACCAACCTTTCTGAAATGTCGTATTCTCGATGTTTCCGCAGCGCCCCACGCCGCGTGCGCAGCCAGCGTGCGGTTGAGGGCGTGCGCAGCACATCGAATACTGCCAGTCCGTCGGTGAAGAGAATAGCAGCATAGACGGGGATTGTCAAGCGACGCGCCGCGTCGACGACGGATTGCGGCAGAATGGTGGTGCGGTACGCATCTGAGCGCACCGAGCGGCGCTTGACCTCCAGCGCGGCGACCGGTCGCTCGCCGTCAACGATCAGAAAATCCAGCGGCGCGTAGGCGTCCAGTCGCACCAGCGTCAGATCGAGACGCTGCGGGTAGAGCAGCAGCGCCGCCGCCTGCGCGATCAAGCGTTCGTAGGGCAGACCGAACGCGGCTTGTTCGTCAAAGGATCGCACCGCCGCCCCCTAGTGTACAGCAGCAGCAGCAGCCGTCACAACGCCGGACTTTCTTTTATTTCTATGATGTGTTGTGACAGCAGTTCCGAGAAACTCGTACACCGGCGCGGCGCGTTCCGCGTGCCGCTTGCGGATGCCGGTGGTGCGCAGGCGCGCCCGGTCAACGCCCGTCAGCCGGTAGACGCGCACGCGCTTCCCGCCGTCTGTGCGCTGTTGCTTCCCTTCGATACCGACGCCGATGCGGGCGAAGAGCGCGCCGATAAACGACATCGGCTTTCGGCGGAAATCTTCGCGCACCTTGATCCCCAGCGCCGCCTGGATCAATAATCGGTTCCGGTCAACGAGGTCAACAAACTCTTCGGTGATTGCAATTTCTGCACCCTCTTCGATCCGCAATCGCAGCGCCGTAATCAACATATTGAACCAGATCGCGAACAATGCGAACCGGTTGCGGTCTGCACTGAAGCGCCGCGTCGTTTCTATCTCGTCCAGCGCCTTCGCGATCTCTGCGTCCTCGACCGCCGCGAAGCGCTGCGCCGCGCCGTATGCGCCGCGTTCGTCATCTAACACCAGATCGGCGTCAACCTCGATACCGTACCGCTCTTCCAGTTCGACCTTCCGCTCTGCGTCGCGCTTTTGCTCTTCCGTCTGCGCGTCATCCGGCGCGGGCGCGTTGGCGATCCGTTCGGCGCGGGCGCGCTCTTGCGCTTCGCGCTGCTCGCGCAGCGCTTTCGCCAGTTCGCGGCGTCGGTCGGTCGGTAGGTTCGGCTTGTCGCGGTCGTCCCAGACCTCAACGCCTTCCGCCGCATACGCGCCGACGAGGTTATCAAAAAATGCGTTCTTCTGCGCTGCCGTCTTTGCTTTGACGACGCAGTACAGATCGAGGTAGACGCGGTCCCATTCCGTCGCCGGTTCCGCCGCGCCGGACGCGCGTGAAACGCGGAAGTCGTTCTCCAGTTCGCGCAGTTTGGCGAGATCGCGGTACGCCTCCGGTGATGTCGGTTCGTTCATTCGTTTGGTCTCAACGTACACGTTGATCTCGCGTTCGAGCGGGTTGCGGATGCGCCCCAGTTGCTGACGGAAATCATCCACGTCGCCCACGCCGACGCCGTTGCGCGCGATGCCGAACAGCGCGAACCCCCCAACGTCAATCGAGACGCCGGTGCCGACCGACGGCGAATAAATGAATACATCAACGTCTTTCAGAATATCGTTGATGCGCTCAAGCGTCTCGTTGTTATTCTCGCTCGTTTCCGCCGTAATCTTCAATATCCGCGCGCCCGGCGCGTACTGGCGGTAGAACAACTCCGCGCGGTCGGCGTCGGCGCGGGTGTTGCACGCGAGCGCGATTTTCCACGCATTGGTTTCGTACCACTCCAGCGATTTCTGAAGTACGTCTTCCGGTGATGGCAGCAGTACGAGGTGGTCAATTGCGCGGTGGGCGTACTCGTTTTCGACGTAGGCTATCGGTTGGTCGGGAAACGCAGTGTTGATGAACGTCAACGTCGCCTCGCCCACGTCGGCGTCGGCGAGAATGATTAGCCGCGCCTTGCGCAAGTGCTCCATCAGCGCCCCGACCGCGCTGACTTTTCGGCTCTTTAGATTGCGGTCGTTGACGATTGCTTTCAACACTTGTTCGATCTCGTCAATGATCACGAGATCATACGGCGCGTCGGTCTCGATCTTGTCGAGACTGTGGATGGTCGTTGCGACGCGCGGGGCGTTGGTGATCCACTTTCCGTCTTCGTAGTACGGCGTGAGGTTCAGGCGCGCCGCGCTCTGGCGCACCAGCGAGACGCGATGCCCCACCGACAGCACGCGCGGGTAGCACTTCGCCGCCTCCGCCAACCACTGTGTTTTGCCCGTCCCTTTTGCGGATCGGATCACGACGATGTTGGGGTACTGGTCGTCGGGGTCAATCTCGATGTCGAGGTAGCGCTGGTTGATACGCATCGCGTCGGGTAGTTCCGGCGATACGACGTACCCGCCGCGCAGACCCGGCACTGTACCCTCAAAACCGTACTTTCGTGCGAGGTTGACCAAGACGCCGATCCCGCTCTCGACGTGATCGGGCTTCCGGTGCGCTTCCCAGTTGTACGTCCACTTGTCCAGCACCTCAGCCGCGTCCTCTTCCGACAGCGCGGACTGGATCGCCCAGACCGCTGCCAACCACATATTGTACTCCAGACCGTCGCCGGGGATGTAGCGCAGCAACGTCTCGATTGTCTCGCGCGTCGCTGCGCCGCCGACGCGCTTCGGCGCAAGGAGCGGACGGCGGGCGAACGCGGCGAAATCGGCGAGGTCGTAGTAGCGGTCGCTGTTGCGGATGACGGTGACGGGCTTCTTCTGCGGTCGTTGCTTCCAGTTGTACGATCCAACGACGCGAATCGACCGCGCGGCGTCGCCGGTGTTGTCGAGCGTCCAGCCGCAGCGCGCCGCCGCGATGCGCAACTGTGCTTCGACGCCCGCCTGGATCGGGGCGACGTAGTTGACCCACTGCGGTTCGCGCAGAACCCACATCGGCATCAAGCCGTTGCCGGTGTGGATGATCAACGTCGGTTCCGGCAAGCCGCTCTCGGTGAGGAGTTTCAGCGCGTCGTCTTTCGACGCGGGGAGCGCGTCTTTCGCGTGCGCGTCGGAACGGATGTCGATGTCGGCGGTGATGACGCGCTGGTAGTAGGCGATTTCGGCGGTTCCCGACGAGCCGCGATCCGGGCGGACGTACTGCGATGCGCGTTTGATATAGATGTCGTAGTTGATGTATTTCTGTATGTGCGCGACGATCTCGGCGCGTTGTGAGAGATTGAACGACTGACAGACAAAACGACCGTCGGTCAACTTGACGCTGACGGTCGTATAGGCGGCGGTATCGTCGCCGTAGAGCAAGTCGAGGTAATCCGCAATTGAGGTAGACATATTTCCTTCCTCTCTCTTCTAAGCCGGAGGTCTGTTGACCCAAGCGTTAGCCTAGCACACAAGTTCCCATCTGTCAAGGGCGTTCGGTGAGGATTTCGGTTGAGATTTCACTCTTGACAGACGGCGCGGTGTGTGGTAGAGTATGTGTGTGACAATCATCTATCATAAGAAGGAGGCTACTGATGATCACTTCAACCAAAATCAAACGACTGGAAGGTAAAGAGTTGGTGCACATCGACTCGCTGTGCGAAGCCGCGCCCGCAACGAACCGGTATTTGCAGCGTCCGCTCCACTATCATATGCTCGTCGGGACGCACGTCCCGGACGAGTATCAGATTCAGTCGGGGGCGCTGGCGGTGTTGCTGCTCCGCGACCAAAACGTTTTGGAGATCGAAATCTGGCAAACCGATACCGCTCTCTGGGTCACCAACGCCTTCGTGAACGTTGGACGCAAGCAGCGTTTACGACGGGGTGAGGGCAACACACCGCTGGAAGCGATGATCGAACTCATCACCAACATCCAGCGTTACTAGCCAGCACCCCATCCACCTTCGGCGCTCCGCACCAAATGCGGGGCGCTTTTCTTTTCCTTATTGACAATCCCGCGAAAGCGGGGTATACTGTGCGTGCGACAATTCTATTCAGAAAGGAACCACTCTTATGGCATCCCTCACCGTACAAGTCGAACGCTGGGAAGGAACGGATATGGCGTTTGTCCGCTCGCGCGCTTCCGACGCGCCGGAAGCGGACAAAGACGTTATCCGCCCGATTGACTATGACATCTTCAGAGATACGTGCCTTCCCGCCGACTACCAACTTCGCGCGGGGGTGTTGGCGGCGCTGATGATGCACTATCCGAAGCAGGATATACTACTCGTTGAACTTCGGGCGTTCCGAAACGGCCCACTCTGGACAGCGGAAGCCCAGATCAACGAGGGCGACCAAATCGTTTACCGCCGGGGCGTCGCCGCAAATCCGGTCGAGGCGCTGGCGTCCCTCGCAGTCGACATCCAGCAGTACTAGACGCCCCGCCTCCTTCGCGCCTCAGCGCCTCGCTGAGGCGCTTTTTCTTTTCCTCGCTTTTCCCTCTTGACAACCGCGCCGAAGTGCGGTATACTACAAGCGTAATCGCAATCACACTATAAGGAGGTCAACGATGAAGACTATCTATCACACAAAAGACGTTTGGATGAACCGATATTCGATCACAATCAAGCCCAAACCTGGAACGTCGTTCGCGCGCGTTTGGGTGCGTGACAACGCGGCTCCGGAGAAGGACGATACGTATGAAGCCTACTGGGGCACGAAGGATTTTCTTGCCGAAACCCCTATTCCAGCGGTCGACCGCCGGGAAACGGCTAAGGCTATCGCATATCTCATCATCTATTACGGTCTCGTTGATATCACAATTTTTGATACGAGAGACGGGTGGGGCGTACACATCACCCTCTGCCCCGAACTTGAAAACATCTACCTTCGCGGCGAGGGCGCAACGCCCTACGACGCGATCCGTAGCAGCAATTATCCGCCGCCGCTGCGGGGTGTGTAACACCCGCCGCATCACCGAAAACGCCTCAGTGAGCAACTGGGGCGCTTTTCTTTTTCCTCGCCCGTCGCCCCCGCTCGATCCGCGTCACCAGCAGCAGCACTACCGCCGTCGCTGCGACTTGCGCCGCGTCGGGGTGAACGAACGCGAGTGCGAACGCGCTGATAAGCAACAGAACGTCGAGTTTCATCTCCGCCTCCGCTCCACAAACCAAGCGATCTTATCGATCAGCGCCGGTAGCAGTGTTGGCGCAACGACGCCCGCGATGAACGGAACGTAGCCGGAATAGCCGACGAGCGTCCCCGCCCCCGCGCCGACCAACACGCGCCCCAGCGCGCCCAACTCGACGCTGTGCTGCTCTTTGTCGTAGCGCGGGAGAAACACCTCGCCGTTGGTGTCGGCGAGGTATGCGGTCGCCGCGCCGATTGCGCCAAAGACCGCGTTCCAGACGTAATCGAGCGCGGTCAGCCCGCTGTGTCCCGCTGCCAGCAGCCGGAAGATTTCAATGATGTCCATCTCGTTGCTCCTCTCTCTGCCAACGCCGAACGAGCGCCACAACGAAATCCGCGTAGCGTTCCGGCGCGTTGCCGTCGCTCGATGGCGCGTAGCGCAACAGTATCTGACGCAGTCGGCACAACCCGCGCCGCTTGCAGTAATGCTCTTTGAGCAGTTCGCACCAGTCGTTGAGACCGTCCGTCCAGCGCGCGTAGACCGCGAACGGGTGCGGCGTCTGCGCAATCATCCGCTTGCCGCGTCTGAGATTGCCCCAGTTGCGCGTGCGCACTGCGACGCCGCGCAGCCCGTAACTGCTTTCCTTCGCGAAAAACGCTAATGCGATTGCGCGATCCGCGCCCCAGTCGTCGAGCGCCGCCAGCAACGCATCCGTCTCAACGAACGCCGGGCTGCGTGCGCTGCGTAGCACGCGGCGGAATGTCGCGGCGCTGATGCTGTGTTGTGTAAAGATGAGCGGGTTATCCTCGATCATCACTGCCTCCCCCGCAGTGCGGACTAAACCAGATGCACTCTTTGTCCTTATGCTGCCCGATCCCGCTGCGTCGCCAAACGAACCGCGCCCAACCAGGCGGAAACAGCGCGTCGCTCTCGGCGTCGCCGTAGCCGCAGACGGCGATGCGCAGTTTGGGGTTGTCGCCGTTGGCGACCGCCCAGCGCGCGGCGCGATGCCAAACGTCTGCGCCGTCGGTGTCGTAGTCGTAATCGCGCAGATGGCGCGGGTAGGGCGGGTCGAGCAGAATACCGACAACGCCGAGGTCGTGGCGGTTCGCCTTTCCGACAACGACTTCAAAATCATTCCACATCACCCAAACGTTGCGCAGTCGCTCGGAAAGCGCGGCGACGTACTCGAAGACGCGACGTTCTTTGACGAGACGGGAAAGCACCCGATGCGATGATGTCAGACTACCGCGTATCCTTCCGTTGCCTCGTTCGTACATCAGCCGCCCGTCTCGCGCCGACCACCCGCCGGGCTTGATGAGCGACGGGTCGAGTTTATACGCCATCACATACGCCCACCGCGCTGCTAGAACCGGATCGTAGTAGTCCGGGTCGCCGCCCAGCCGCGCAACGAGTTCGGGCAGTCGGTCTCTGATGTAGTGGTGATACGCGATCAACTCCAACTCCGCGCGCGGGAAGTCGAGATGACGCGCCAACTCCTCAGGCGCGTACTTGACCGCACGCAGATAGTTGACCACGTAGCCGTCGAGATCGTTGACGATTTCGTACCGCACCGGCGGCGATGCGAGTATCCAACTCGACGATCCGGTGAAGGCGTCGATGCGCGTATCGATATTGCCGAACCTCCGGTTGATCTCCGGCGCAATAGTGTATTTTCCGCCAACGTAAGGGAACAGTTGTCGCGGCATTTTCTTTCTCACCTCAACACAGTTACGAAATCGTCGGGGTTGAACGAGACGGTGTACGTCGTTCGTTCGCGCGTGATGGTGCGCGCAGTGATTTTCGCGTTGCGGAAATACCCCGGCACAATCGCGTAGTCGCTTACGTCCGCAGCCCAGTTCGGAACCGCAACTCCTTCGCGCGTTATCAACTCGTAGCGCGAATTGTCGAGTTCGACCGTTATCGGAGCGATCTGGCGATCCAGCGCAATCGCCGCCTCGTCGCGCCGCGCGTCTGCAGTCGTCTTGCTGCCGTATTCGCCGACGCCGGCGACGCGCCGGGCAAGTCGGCGGCGCGATTCGAGCGATTGTATCGTTGTCGTCGCGGTCAGATGATCCGTCCAGTAGCCGCGATATTGTGCAAATATGCGGCTCGGCGCTTTCGAGATGTCAACGACGCGCGGCGTTTCCGGGAAGCGCCAGACCAGTGTACTATCCGAGCGAAGGTCGATAACCGGGCGCGGTCGGTCGCGCAGGAAGCGCTTGAGATGGTACCTGACGGACGAATAATCGGTTCTGACGTGCTCGATAATTTCGCGTAGGTTTGCGTTCGGGTTTTCTATATCAACTATCGTTTGAGACGGCAGGTAGATGTCACAACATCCGCCGCGTGCGATCAGCGCGGTAGAGAGCAATTCGGCGTTGATTCCACCGGCGCCGGGGTCGTTGATTCTCGCAAGAAACGCAACAGACGTCGCCCCTACGGTCGTTTCGTTGCCGGACGCCCGCACGCCGACGACCCAGCCGTAACACGTCGATGCTGTGATGACCCCTTCGTTGTTGATGCTGGAGAATGCGCCGAGCGTCAGCGTGTACGTATTCGGTTGTGGAATAGCCGTCACCGGCGCGACCCATACGCCGGTCGCCAGACCCGTTGTAGTTACTCCTACATATAGACGCTCGTTTGATGTGATCGTTGCGTAGCGTTCCGGTTGAGCGTACAAATACGCGACGAAGAAAAGCGTTGAATTTGAAATTGTAAACGTTCTCTTTGTTACTATCCGTATAGATATAAACAAATTGCCTGGAATAAATTCATACTCCCACAGGTCGGGGCGCGAATTGTAGCCGCTGTTGGGCATAAACCCAGAACTGACGGGCTTCCATTTCGTCGTAGTAAACACATTCTGCACGACCGAAATCCGCGCCTCGCGCTGTAATGCGCCGAACCCCAGCGCGTGCCAGGTGATGCTGCCGTCACGCGCTTCCTCGATCCGCTCGATCTGTCCGCGCCAGACGGTGCGCGAGAGTTGCGTGCAATAGACGATCAACTCATCGCCGATCTGCGTCATCACGCCGGAGCGCGCATAGCCCGGCGGCAGCGTGACGCGCCCGCGCTCGTCGCCGTCATCAGACGTTGAGAACTCGTAGTCCGCGACGGTGAGCGGGACGGGGAATTGTTGATGCGGTTCGGCGATTGCAACAAGCATAGCCGCCTCCTCACGCGAACGCGGCGGGTTCGATTCGATACGAGCGCACGTCCAAGTTGGCGGATGCGCCGGTGAGGTCGTTGTGATTTGCCGTCGTCATACCGAGAAACACCGTAATGTGACGACTCGAAACAAACCCCGGCGCGCCGTAAATCGTTCCGATCGGGACAGTTGCGAAAGGGCGCGGAAGGGCGTATTGCGGATCGTACATATGAAACACGATGAGCGTCGGCGGCGTGACGATGTTCCAGACGGAAACGCCGTCGGATGGGATGAGGATGAGCGGCATTACCAGCGTGTTGCTCGGTACGTTCTGGACTTCGAGGGTCACCGTGATCGGTGCGCCGTCGCGGGTAATGAGCGCGGGCATATACCACGAGCGACCTGCCGTTATCGTTTCCGCAATCTGCGGCTGTCCTTCCCAACCGATGAGATAACGCGCATTTGCCGCCGGTGTGGTTGGACAGAAAATCTCGATGAACAGGCGGTATACGTCTGCCGGGATGGTCGTGGAGATGGGGTAGGTGATCGTTCCGCTCGTCGCAGACGAGAACCGCGCGCGCGTCAACGTCGCCCAGTTTGCGTTCCACGTCTCCGTCGTAATCCCGCTTGAAACCGACGTTGTATTGATCGCCTGGATACGGCTTCCCCCTGTTGCGCTCCCCCGCTCCTCGGCTGCAAACAGCGCATTGTAGAGACCCGGCATATTCGAGATGAAACAATAAAATCCGTTTTTGTAAAGATATTCATCGCCTAATCCCGGCAGCGATATAGTTCGACGTTCGTATGGTCGCAGTGACGAAAATGAATTCAGCAAACTCGTAGTACTGAGAAACGGAGCGACCAGCGTTCCCGTCACCCGCACCCGCGCGATCACGCCGGTTGCGGTCGTCTCGACGCTCGACAGAGTGACGGCTGCGTCACGAAGGTGCGCTGCCAGCGTTGCACTGCCGCTTGCGTCGTCGATGATCACTTCCGCGCCGCCCGCAACTGCGGGAAGGTTGTCTCGCCGTCGCTGCGCGTAACTGTACAGTTCGCGCGCGAGTGTGTTCACCGCGTTTAATGCGTCCTGGCGCGTTGCGCGCCGGAACGCAATTTCCGCCGTAAACGGTTGCGGGTCAAAAAGCGCATTCGCGTTGAACCCGACGCCGGGCGCGTCTTGATTAGTTGCGTCAACGATGATGTTCGTATCCGCGTTGAACACAAGCGTTCCGATCTTCCGTATTCTCATCACACCCTCCCGAAACGCGCTAACCGCGTGAGGTTATCGATCTCGCTGCGTACCAGAGTTGCAACCCGCCGCTCGTCCATTCCCGGCGCAGCGTTGACGGTAATGCCGCCGACGTTGACCGTTGCCGACGCCGGAGGCGGTTGCGTCACCGCGTCGCGCGTGAGCAGCGGCAGCGGCGCTAACCCCTCGGTCAATCCCCGCAGAATACCTTCGGCGAGCGGTACGCCGACCTCGCGCGCCGCGACGCGCGACGGCGAGTGAATACCGAGCGCCCGCTTCGCCGCGTCAAGCGCCTCTGCCGCTGCTCTCGCCGCTGCATCCGCCAACCAACGCGCCGCGCTCTCCACACCGCTGCGTATTCCGTCGATCAGCGCCGCGCCGAGCGACGCCGCGCCCGCAATCGCGTGACGGAACGCCTCTTCGAGACGCGGGTACAGCGACTGAAACAGCGACGA
>Ga0308418_1000709_pt1 | contig 18526 bp, 21 predicted proteins | sample HotsprSampleR4cd_FD_203517 | JGI IMG/M metagenome (GOLD analysis project Ga0308418, IMG submission 203517) | Hot spring phototrophic mat microbial communities from Mushroom Spring, Yellowstone National Park, Wyoming, United States - 20090729_R4cd ... | reverse complement strand
GCTGTCGATCCGCTCAGGTTTTAGACGGCGGTTGGGGCGCGCCGTTCTGGAGTGCGCCGTCCATCAGCGGGCGAATCAGATCCATCGGGATGGGGAACACCACCGTCGTGTTGCGCTCGCCCGTGATTTCCGCCAGCGTCTGCAGGTAGCGCAGTTGCAGCGCGGAAGGCTGTTGGGCGATCATCTGCGCGGCTTGCACGAGTTTCTCAGCGGCTTGGTACTCGCCTTCCGCCGCGATGATTTTGGCGCGTCGCTCGCGCTCGCTCTCCGCCTGACGCGCCAGCGCACGCTTCATCTCTTCGGGCAGCACCACATCGCGCACCTCCACATTCGTGACCTTCACGCCGAACGCCTCGGTCTGCTCGTCGATAATCGCCTGCAGTTGCTGGTTAATCTTGTCGCGTCGCGCCAGCAGGTCGTCCAGCTCCGCTTGACCAATCACGCTGCGCAGGGTCGTCTGCGCAATTAGGCTGGCGGTCTGGATGTAGTCGGTGATTTGCACCACAGCGTCTTTGGGATCCATCACCTTGAACAGCACGACGGCGTCCACGCTCACCGACACATTGTCGCTGGTAATGGCTTCTTGGCGGGGCACATTCATCGTCACGATGCGCGTGTCCACAATCCGCGCCGTGTCGATAATCGGGATCAGGAAGATGATGCCTGGTCCCTTGACCCCCTGAAACCGTCCCAGACGCAGCACGACGGCGCGCTCCCATTCGGGCAGCACGCGCAGCGACGCTCGCAGCACGATAATCACAAACAAAATCAGCGCAATCGTCGTTGTCGAGAATGGATTGTCGAGAAAATTCATCGCATAGCCTCCCTATGTTTTATTCGACCCCCTCCTTAAGGTTCCCCCTGCCCGCAGGGGGAACCGAATGGGCGCATCCTCATCAGTTCCCCTCGCGAAGCGGGCGAAGCCATCCCCACACGGTTCCCCTCGCGAAGCGGGGGGAACCTTAAGGAGGGGGGTAAAACCGTACCCTATCTGTCCAGCCACCAGTGTAGTGTACCTCATCACAGCCACTTTTTGACCACCTCGGCGCACCGTGCTGCCGCGCCCTGATGTTTCTCGATCAGTTCGGACGCTTGCTGGGCGATTTGCTCGCGCAGTTTGGGGTCGTGCAGCAGGCGCAGGACGCCTTCGGCGAGTTGCTCGGCGGTCTGCACCTCGAACCCGACACCCGCCGCCTTCGCCAACTGCGCAATATCGCGGAAGTTGTGCGTGTGTGGTCCGAAGAAGACAGGCTTGCCGTGCGCCAGCGGCTGGAACAGGTTCTGCCCGCCCAGCGGCGCAAATGCTCCGCCGACGACCACCACATCGGCGACGCTGTATAGGCTTGCCAGTTCGCCGAAAGTGTCCACAATCACCGCCTGCGCGTGTGCGCCGTCCGACAGGGGCAGCTGGCTGCGACGATACGGGGTCAGCCCGCGCGCCTGCAGCAGCCGCTCCACCTCGCCGACGCGCTCCAAGTGGCGCGGCGCAAGCACCAGGCATGTGTCGGGCAGCGTTGCCCGCACGCGCAGGTAGGCATCCACCACCAGTTGCTCCTCGTCGGGCGTGCGTGTGCTACCCACCACCAGCACAGGCGCACCTTCGGGCAACGATAGGGTCTGCCGCCATTCGTCCGCCGTGCGGTCTAACGCGCCCAGCGCTTGGTCGAACTTCGTGTTGCCGCACACCTCGATGCGCGACGGGGACGCCCCCAGCGCGATGAACCGTGCGGCGTCGGTCGGCGACTGCGCACAGATGAAGTCCACGCAGCGCAACATCGCCGCGTAGATTGGTCGGGCGCGGGGGGCGCGACGCGCCGTGCGGTCGCTAATCCGCCCGTTCAGGATCAGCACGCGCCCGCCCCGACGCCGCTGCTCGGTCAGTAGGTTCAGCCACAACTCGGTCTCGAACAGCACCAGCGCGCGCGGCTGAATGCGTCCCAACGCGCGGCGCACGGCGAACGGCAAGTCCAGCGGGCAGTAGACGAAGTAGTCCACCACATCGCGCAGCGCGCCGAGGGCGGTCTGCTGCCCCGTCGGGGTGGTGGTGCTGAACACGAGTTCGTAGTCGGGCAGCAGGTGGCGCAGGCGCCTGACAACGGGCTGCGCCGCCAGCGTCTCGCCGACCGACACGCAGTGAATCCACACGCGCGGCTTGTCCGACGGCGGCGGCACAGGCACGAACCCAAGCCGCTCCGCCCAGCGGTCGCGCCATGACCCTGCGACAATGCGCCACAGCACATACGGAACCCACAACGGCGCAAGCAGCAGCAGGGCAAGGTTATACAGCGCGCGCATTATGGCTTCGCCCCCCGTGCGATTGCCTCCGCGCGGTCTTGTAGCGCGTTGATGGCGTGTTCCAACTGCTCTGCCAGCCGCGCGAAGTCGTCCTTGTCGGCGTCTTCGGGAACCCACACCGGCTCGCCAATCAGAAACGCTGCCCGCGCGAACGGCAACGGGATGAGATACCTGTCCCAAGTGGGCAGCAGGATTCGCGGGTGCGCGCCGATGCCTGCGGGGTAAATCGGCGCGCGCGCTTTCTGGGCAATCAGCAGCGCGCCCGGCTGGAACTTGCCGCTGGGTCCGCGCGGACCGTCGGGGGTGAACGCCAGCACCGCGCCGTGGCGCACCTCGCGCGCCGCCGCCAACGCCGCCCGCACCCCGCCCCGACTGGTTGACCCGCGCAGCGTGCGGAACCCGAAGCGCGTGAAGATTTCGTTCTGGATGTCGCCGTCGCGCGAGAGCGAAATCATCGCCAAGACGCCCCTACCGCGCATATAGTTCGCGGGGATGAGCGTGCGCCCATGCCACGAGACCATCACCGCGCCTGTGCCTTCCTGCAGGTGGCGTTCAATCGGTTCCCAGCCCGCCACATGCAGGCGCACGGTGCGTCCCAGTCCGCGCGCGAGTGTGTAGCCCAGCCAGCCCAGCCGCCTCGCGCGTCGCTTCTCCCGCTCCGAACGCTCAACCACCACAGCAGGGATTATACCGTCAGGGCTGGCACTCTTGGATGATCGTGCTGGCAAGCTGAATCCCAACGCGCACATAGTTGGACAGTTGCGTTACCTGCCCCTCATAATCGCATGCGTTGCGCCATGCCCTGAGTCGGTTGAGGTCGGAGGCGAGGCGAAGCAATCCCTGTTGCCGAAAATGTTCCCTGAGTCGTCTGTGGTCTTCCGAGCCTGCTTGCGGCGTGAACCCGAGCGCGTTCTGCGCATAGTTCCGCGCGCAGCCGAACGCAGCGTAGTAGGCACGGCTGACAGCGGAACGCTCGGCGGCTTCTTGGGAATAGCCCGCCGTTTGCATTCCCGCCAGCGCTTTCGCCAGCTCTAAATACTCGCGCCAATCGAAGTCGCTACGCATCTGGCGTCCGAAAATCGGTAGTGAGTTGAATCCATCCCGACTTGCCTGCAAGCCGATCCAGGTACTCCGCCTCTGCTGCTGCGATTCGTTCCATCACGGTGTCGTCGTAGCGGCTCAGGCGAACATACAGGGCAAGGTACTCGTCGTCGATTTCTGGGTCTCGGTACACCTCCAGAACCAGCTGCGCTTCGGGAAAGTGCTGCTTCGCCGCCTCGACCGCGTGCGAGACCACTTCGGCAAGGTCTACGAATTGCAGGAGGTACTCCCGAATCCGTGGTGTGTTGGTGAGTAGCGCGTCTTTGCCAACGCCCTCTAAGAGCGCGTCCACCGTCGCTGCGTCCGCCTCCACGACGGGCGCGCCTGAATAGTTGCTCTGCATCGCAGCATTCCTCCGCATGGGAATTCTACCCCTTGGGCTTCAGAGACGCCTAATCCCGCCGTTTGGGTAGGTCGGGCTTCTCGAAATAGGCGCGGTTGCGCTCGGTGAACACCTGCGCACGGAACGCCTCCAGCAGCCGCTCCGCTTCCGACAGGAACCGAAACGACCCCGTCACCTCGCCCTGCCAGACATCTTCGATCACCCAGTCGGGCACGGGCATATACACAATCGGCTCAGGCGCGGGGACGCGCACGCTCAGCACGGCAGGTCCGAGGCTGGCGTCTTGGAAGATGAACTCCAGCACCACGGCGTCGGGGGTGAAGTGGCTTGCGCCGACTTGGGGCTGGGCGCGGCGCAGGCACTCGCGCAGCGCGGCGGGGTCGTACTCGCCGACGGGGGGCGGGCTGCCCGCCTGCAACGCGGCGAAAATCGCCTGTACCTGCTCGCGCACGAACTCGCGTAGGCTCATTCCGCCCTCCGATAGCGCAAAAACAGCTCGCTCTCGTTCAGGTACGCCGAAATCAGGGTGTAGCGCGGGGCGCGCTCGCGGGGCAAGCCCGCGCCGTCCACCATCGTCGGCAGGTGCGCCCCGCCCTTGACGCGCGGCGCAAGCGTCAGGAACACCTCGTCCACCAGACCCGCCTCGAAAAAGTAGTAGTTCAGGTTGCCCCCGCCCTCCACCAGTAGGTAGCGCACCTCGTAGTGCGTGTGCAGGATGCGCACCACTTCGGGGATGTCCACGCGCGTCTCGCCGACCAGATGCACCGTCGCGACGCGCTCCAGCGCGAGTGTTTTGTCGGGCGGCAGGTGCGTCGGCGCGAACACCAGCGCGCGACCCGCTTCAGACTTGCGGAAGAAGTCGTGGTCGGTGGGCAACTCGCCGCTGGTGGTCACCACCGCGCGGTACAGGCGCGGGGGGTAGTTCATATGCTGGTCGGCGCGCAGAGTGCTGCTGCCGATGACCACTGCGTCGGCGCGGGCTTCCAAGCGGTGCATCAGCAGGCGGTCTATCGCGCTGCCCAGCCCCGCCGCGCTGCTGCCTGGCTCGCCTAAAATTAGCTTGCCGTCCAGCGTCGAGACGGTGTTCGTGAAGATGTATGGACGGTCGGGCGGCGGGGGCGGGAACTCTACCGTCTCGTAGAGTTGCGCGGGGTCGCCCACCCAGCCTGAAGTGTCCAACAGGCGTATCATCGCTCTGGGGGAATTATACCGCGCCGACTTGCCTCGCAATTCCACCCCCAAATTCGCCCCCGAAATTTGCCAAATCTGGTAATTTTTACAGGTCATCATGTTAAGAATCTGTGCTATAATGGGCTGGAGGCTGAAAGGAGGACGTGGAACGGTCTTATCGCCTCCGAACAATACCCTGATAGGAGGTTTATGTGATGAATCGTGTGGTTATTGGAACGATGCGCCGAGTCATGGGCGCGCTGACGGCTACTGTCGTACTGATGAACCTCGCGAATGCGGCTGGCGATCTCGTCTGGTTCAACGGCGGATTCGACAACCGAAACGGTCTCGCCAGCGAGCGCAACACGCAGGTGTCCGACGCTCGCGTCTACGATGACTTCTCCCTGCCGAGTGGCTACAACCAGGTCACGGGACTGCTGGGGCAGTTCTACCTCTCTGCTGGTTTGGTAAATGCTCCAGTCTACTGGGAGATTCGGCAGGGTGCTGCTCCTGGCACGGGCGGCACGCTGATTGCGTCGGGCACGCAGAGTGGCGCGACCTATACCGCCATTGGGAGCGGCTTCGGGTTCACTATCTACGAAATCCGCATGAAGCTGGATAACCCTGTCAATCTCGCACCCAACACCGTCTACTGGATGACGATGGCGCCAGTGGGCAACGGCTCTGGGCGCGCGTTTGTTACCACGACCAGCGGCGCGGGTGCGATTGGTTCCCCGACCGGCGGCAACAACGCCCTCTTTGACTCGCCACAGTTCAATGCCTCGTGGGTAGCGGTGGCAGGCGGCGTATTTCAGGACGCGACCCTAGCCAACTTCGCCTACGGCGTTCAGGCAGTACCTGAGCCTGCGAGCATGGTTGCGCTGGGCGCGGGTCTGGCGGGTCTGCTGGGTCTGCGTCGCCGACGGAAGTAATTTCCCCCTCTCCTAACCTCCCCCGTCAACGGGGGCTTAGAGGGGTAGGTTTTTTCTCGCGCGGTTGGCGTGGCGGGCGGGACGCCCGCGTTCCCAGCGTAGCGCGGGCTGGGAGCGCGAGCGTCTCGCTCGCATGGCGGCAGAAACGCCCTGCTCGGCGGCTCCGCGAGCAGGCACGCCTGCAAAAAACCTACCCCTTCAAGGTCAACGGGGGAGGAACTCCCTCTCCCGCCTGCGAGAAGTTTGGGGTGGGAGCGCAATGTAAATCTCTACGCACAGTCGCTCACCACCCCAACATCCGTATCACCTGCACGGTTGCATTCGGCTGCTGGCGCAGGCGGGCGATGTGCGCGTGGCACTCGCCCTCGTTGAGGGGCGGGGTGAGCGCGACCTGTTCGACGCCCGACTCCAGCGGCTCGGCGGGGTGGAACTCGGCGTTCAGCAGGCGCAGCGGCTCGCGCAGGGCGCATAGCGCGTCCTCGTCGGGCGCGTGCAGGCGTATGAAGTAGCGCATGGTCAGTGTCTCGATGGGCGCGGTCTCGCCCAGACGCAGTGACGGGTCGTCGTAGCGCGGCGGCTTGGGATGCCGGGCAACCTCGATGAGGTCGCCCAGCACCGCGCTGGCGGTCGCCCGCGCGCCCGCGCCGAAACCGTGCAGCGACATCTCCTGAAAGCCGTTGCCCTGCAGCCAGACGCCGCTGAACGCCCCGCGCACCACATACAAGGGGCACTTGCGCGGGATCAGCGTCGGGTGTACCCGCGCGCACAGCCTGCCGTCGGGCAGCCGCTCGGAGATGCTCAGCAACTTCAGCCCCATGTTCAGCCGCCGCGCCCACAGCAGGTCGCGCCCGCTGAGGTGCGTAATCCCCTCGCGGTAGACGCTCTCCAGCGGCACATACTGCAGGAACGCCAGCCGCGCGAGGATGGCGGTCTTGTATTGCGCGTCGTAGCCGTCCACATCGCTGGTGGGGTCGGCTTCGGCGTAGCCGTTCTCTTGCGCCTTGCGCAGGGCGCTCGCGTAGGCGGTCTCGGCGGGTTCGCCCGCGTCGAGGGCGCGCTCCATCTCGCGCAGGATGAAGTTCGTGGTGCTGTTGACGATGCCGACCACGCGCTCGATGCGGTTGCCCGCCAGTGCGCCTTGCAGCGCGTTCAGGATGGGCAGGCTGCCTGCGACGCTCGCCTCGTACAGCAGGCGCACGCCCTGCCGCCGCGCCAGCTGCAGCAACTCGTCGCCCGAAACCGCCATCACCCACTTGTTGGCGGTAATCACATGCTTGCCCGCCTGCAGCGCGTCGCGAATCAGTGTGCGGGCAGGCTCCAGCCCGCCCATCAATTCCAGCACCACATGCACCTTCGGGTCGCATAGGGCGCGTTGAGGGTCGGTCGTCAGCAGGTTCGGCGGGATAGCAACGGCGCGGGGCTTGCTCAGGTCGCGCACCAGCACATGGCGCACTTCGAATCGCTTGCCCGTCTGCGCCTGTAGCAAGTCGGCGTTCTCGCGCAACAGGGTCAGCACGCCCCCGCCGACCGTGCCCGCGCCCAGAATCGACAGTCGCACAATCTTGCTCATTCGGGCGGCTCCAGCAGCATCAGCGCGTCCCCCTGCTGCACCAGGGTAGCGTTTTGCGCCACGATGCGCCGCACGATGCCCGTCGTTGGCGAAGGCACTTCGTTGAACACCTTCATCGCTTCAATCAGACCAATCGTCTGCCCTTCGTACACGAGGTCGCCCTCTTCCACATAGGGCGGCTCGCTCGGCGAGGGACCGCGATAGAACATGCCTGTCATCGGCGCCTCAATCGGCGTCCAGTTCGGCGTCTCGTCGGCGGGCGTTGGGGACGGTTGCACGACGGCGACGGCGGGCGCGCTCGGCGTCTCGGCGCGCTCGATATGGATGCGCGTCTCGCCAACGGCAATCTCCATCGCCTGCAGGTGGTAGCGTTCCATCAGTTGCAGGCATCGCTTCACCGTCTCAATCGGCACAGGCACGGCGGGCATTATACCTGACGGGGCGCTTGCCGATAATTGAGGGTATGGCGTTGCCTGCACCTGACCGTGAACCGCGCGAGAAGCCGCCGCTGTGGGTGATTCAAGAGGCGTTCGAGGGCGACGAACCCGCCGAACAGCCGCAGGATGTGTATATCCTGCACATCCTGCGTGCGCTGCCGCCCGACCTTGTGCAGTCGCTCACGCCCGACCAGTACCAGCGGCTCAAGCAGTCGCTTTATGCGTATCACCGTCGCCACATGCTCGATGTGCGCGGGGTAATCCCGTTTTTGTGGACGCGCTACTACTTCGTGTTCCTGTTCGGCAAGGACACGCGGGCGGATTCGCGTGCGGTGGATTTCGAGCGGCGTGCGCCTGCGCGGTGGGCGCGTCTGGCGGGCTGGGTCGTGATGCTGGCGATTCTGGGGCTGCTGGCGCTGGGCTTTCTCGGCGCGGCGCGCCTGTGGCGCGGGTAGTTTTTATACCAATCGCGCAGCCAAAGTTCACAAAAACGAGTATGCCCGATAACCCCCTCCTTAAGGTTCCCCCTGCAAGCAGGGGGAACCGAACCCACGCGCCCCACGCGGTTCCCCTCGCGAAGCGGGGGGAACCTGCAGGAGGGGGGCAATTGTGAACTTTGGCTGTGCAGTTGGTATTACCTGATACCGTAAGCGCTAAGCTGAGTTGTTGTGGCAGGGTCAGATAGGCACGGTTCGCGGCTCTCGTGCAGCGTAGGGCAACCGACGAGGGTTCCCCTGCTAATCGGGCGTGATTATGGGGTTTTCTGCACGCGGCCTGTTCGGGAATTGAACCTCCACAGTCGCCGATTCGCGCTTGAACGCCACCTGTCCGCCCAACGCCGCGACCACTGAGCGCAGAGGTACGCGGACAACCCGCCTGCCCCACTCGTGATACCACGAGGGCGCGACAGGCAACTGTACCCGCTGCCCGTTCACAATCGCCCAGCGGTCGCCCACACGCATCACAATCTGGCGACCACTGCTCGAGTCCTTGATGGTAATGCGCTGCTGCGAACCGTCCCACGCCACGCGAACACCCCGAATACTCCTGAACCAATCCGCATCAATCATGAGTGTTCCCTGAGGGCGTATCAAGGCATCACGGGACACGATTCGAGACTCGCCGATGTCAGCGTTCAATCGGTAGTGCTGAAAAAACATAATGAAGATATTCTCTTTAGGCTCGTAATTCTCAAGACGCCAGACGATGCGATTGCCGACACGACGGTATCCTTCGGGACGAATCTCCAGATCAACGACATGGTCAAGACCGCTGAGTTCCACGATGATGTCCGAGCGACCAATTTTGCCCTTCCACGACGCGCCTGTGGTTAAGATATAATCAAAAAAGTCGTGTCCTGTACTGATTGCTCCCAAAGGCGCCCTGTAAACATTCCGTATCACGCGCGTCTGTCCTGCCCCGAAACGAACTCGTTTCAAGTACCATCGGAAGTAGCCGCCTGGGTCGACATCTCTTCTCTGTTCCTGGACGCGCACTTGGACGCGCTTACCATCGACATAGGAGCGGAAATATCGGAATCCCATTTTGGGCACGACGATATCGCCGCCGCCCGACTCGGGGAAGCCAATCAGCACGCTGGTCGCTTTGCCTGTATTATGCAGGACGAAGGTGCAGTCCACATCGGCGTACTCAGGGGTGATTTTGACTTTGACCACATGCGAGCGCAACACGATAGAGGGATGGTTCTCCATCGGTTTGATGACGCCGCCGATACCGACAACAGCGGTATCGTTGCACCACCCCAACACGCTCAGCGTCGCGAGCGCGACAGAAACGCAAAGCTGAAACGCTTTCATAGTGTGCCTCCGTAGTTGTTTAGGGTCGGCGATTCACTCACCGCTCTACAATTCTACTCGATGCGCTATCTTCCTTCCACATGCGCTTTCAGTCCGCGCACAATCGCTTCGGCGACGCGCTTCTGGAAGTCGGGGTTCACCAACTTCGCGCGATCGAACGAGTGGTTCAGGTAGCCGACCTCGATGAGTACGGCGGGCATTTGGCTGGTGCGCAGCACGGCAAGCCCCGTCTGGTACAGCATCGAGTCGGAGCGCACGCCGCGCGAGGGCAACCCGCTCACCTTCACGATTTCGTTCAGCAGCGCCTGCCCCAGCGCGCGGCTGTCGGCGTCGTCTTTGTGGTAGTAAATCGTCGTGCCTGACGCGGAGTTCGGGCGCGGGTTCGAATCGCAGTGGATGCTGATGAAAAAGTGCGCGTTCGCGCTGTTGGCAAGCGCGGTGCGCTCGTATAGCCCGACAGCTTTGTCTTCCGCGCGGGTGAGGACGACCTTCGCGCCCTCGCGCGACAGCAGTTCGGCGATGTGCAGTCCAATCGCCAGCGCGATGGTCTTCTCCTCGATGACCGTTTTGCCCTCGCGCCAGCGGGCGCCGGGCTGTGCGCCGCCGTGCCCAGGGTCAATCACGATGATTTTGTCGCGCAGTTTGCCGCCTGTGTTGCGTGGGGCGCGCAGGTTCAGCGTCACGCCCGCCTTGCCCGACAGCACCTGCGCGCCGACGCTCCGCGCCAACTCCAGCACGATGCGCACCATACCCCCGTCCAGCGGCGCGGCGCGCAGCACCCGCACAAACAGGCTGGGGTCGTCAATCGCCCGCTCGACGGGTTCGGGCAGGTAGCCAGGCACATCGACGGCGACTCGGATGGGGTCTTCCAGAAACAGCACGCGCGGGCGCGCGCCTTCAGGCAACGGCAAGGTCAGGCGCACCACACCGCTTGCGTCGCGCTGCAGCGGCGGGATTTCCAGCGGTGTTGGCGTCGGCTCAGGTGCAGGCTCTGCAGGGGGCGGTTCGGGCGTCTCGGCGGGCGGTTCAGGCGTGCTGGGCGGCGCGGCAGTCAGCGCAATCTGCCACTCGCTGTCCAGTCCTTGCGTGGGCGTGGCGGCGGGCGCGTCCATCTCCAGCACGAGGCGCACGGTGTGCGGGTCGAACTGCGCAACGCGCGCCGCCTTCACCGCGCCTGACGGCTCTGGCAACGGCAGCGGCACATCGGGCAGGGCGCACCCCGCAAGGTCAATCACCAGTCGGCTGGGGTTCTCCAGCACGAACGCGCGCCAAGCGACGGGCAGACTGGTCTTGAGGCGCAGCGTGTCGGCGTCAAGGTGCGCGTGCTGTAGGCGCGCCAGGATGCTGAGTGAACCGCTCGCGTCATCCCAGCGAGTGAAGCCGCCCAGCCGACGCACGAGGTCGCGCACGGGGATACACGGCGCGCCGCGCTTCGGCTCGATGGGCACATACGCTGTGGGCTGGTCGGCAGGGATGTGGGGGATACGAACGCTGCTTGCGCCTACCTCCAGCGGGACGCCGAGGCGCTCCAATTGGCTGACGGGTAGCCACAGTTCGCGCCCGTCCCACAGCGGCGGCGGGCTGAGGCTCAGCGGCTCGCCGCGCAGGATAAGCATCGCCTCGCGCAAGCCGTCCGCCCACGCAAGACTCAGCAGCACCGCCAGCCACACAACCGCTATCCCTCGCATGCGCCGCTCCGTCGGCGTTAGGATACCTAATGCGACATACCTATTTCCGAACGCAGTTTACTCGCGAGGCTCCCGATCACGAGAATACGGCTTTACGATTTGCAGGTCGGGAATAATACGGTAATTACCGAAACGGCGGGCGTTTCGGGCAAATTGCGAAGCCACTCCAGCGCGGGCGCGAACCCACGCTGAATGTCTACCATCACATCAGTGTCCAGCAGAAGCATCTTTAGGGCGGCGTTCTATAGTCTGGCGCATCTGGCGAACATACTCTGGGCTGTCGGGCAGGTCTGTGCGGTCTGACCACAATCCGACGAAGCCAATCTGAGTCAGATATTCGAGCAGGTCGGCACCTGTGTTGTCAGTGTGCGCCTGCTCTGCATCGGGCAGCACAATGACTCGCAACCGACGCCCCTGCAGTTCCGAACGATGCTCCAGTATCTCTTCCCAAGTACCTTCAAGCACCTGCCAACTCATCGTTCTACAGTGTACCTTGTGAGCCTCGTCCAGCGGATTAGGGCGTTTCTATCAAACTACTATCGCCCAGCATCAGGCGTAAGGTGCGTGGGCGACGCGCCCCGCCGCGCACCACCACATTTTTGCCCAGCAGGCTCCCCTCGATGCGCGTCTCGACCGACTCGACGCAGCTGCCCTCCAGCACGATGCTGTATTCGATCTCGCAACTCACCAGGCGCACGCCGTCGCCAATCGAGGTGAACGCGCCGATGTAGCAGTCTTCCAAGTGGCAGTTCGCGCCGATGATGGCGGGTCCGCGCACAGTGCAGCGGCGCAGCGTACTGCCCGCGCCGATGGCGACGCGCCCGTACAGGGTCGTCTCCTCCAGCGCGCCCTGCTGCGACGGCGACAGATCTTCCAGCACCAGCCGATTGGCTTCCAGCAGCGCGTCGAGGCTGCCCGTGTCCTTCCACCAGCCCGTGATTTGCTGCGATTCAACGGTGTAGCCGTGGTCAATCAGGTACTGTATCGCGTCAGTGATTTCCAGTTCGCCGCGCCATGAGGGTTTGATGGCGCGCGCGGCTTCGAAGATGTGCTTGTCGAACAGGTAGACGCCGACCAGCGCGAGGTTGCTTGGCGGGTGCTTGGGTTTTTCAATCAGGCGCACGACGCGCTCGCCCTGCAGTTCGGCGACGCCGAACTCCTGCGGATTGGGCACCTCTGCCAGCAGAATCAGCGCGTTCGGCTGCCGCTGCTGGAACGCCTGAACCAGCGGCTGGATGCTGGAGGTCACGAGGTTGTCGCCGAGATACATCAGGAACGGCTCGTCCTGCAGGTAGGGTTCGGCGGTCAGCACAGCGTGCGCCAGCCCCAGCGGTTCGGGCTGCGGGATGTAGGTTACCTGCACGCCCCAGCGCGACCCGTCGCCGACGGCGCGTTCGATCTCGGCGGCGGCGTCGCCCACAATCATGCCCACCTCGCGGATGCCTGCGTTAGCAATCGCCTCCAGCCCGTAAAACAGCACGGGCTTATTGGCGACGGGCACGAGTTGCTTCGCCATGCTGAAGGTGATTGGGCGCAGGCGCGTGCCCTTGCCCCCAGCCAAAATCAGCGCCTTCATTGCGTGCGTGGGCTTAGGTAGCCATACACGGTCGCGGCGAACTCGCGGAAAAACGCGGCGACGGCGGGCGCAGCCAACGCCAGCCACTCGGTGAACGCCCGCCACGATCCAAGACGCGGCAGGTAGTCGCGCCAGCCGCGCGCGGTCGGCTTGCCTTGCAGGTGCGTGTTCAGCCAGTTCGTCACCTCGCCGACCACCGTCAGCCAATCGGTCGGCGGGGGCACATGCCCGCCTTTGTACCAGACGACCTTCTTCGGTTCGCCTGCCGCGTTGTGCAGCGCCTTGTTCGACTCGACGGGCACTACATCGTCTGCGTCGCCGTTGATGAACAGCACAGGACGCGGGGCAATCCGACCGACCCAGTGGACGGGGTCGACGACATCCATCACGCGCAGCGCCTCTTGCATTTGCTGGGGGTTGTTGCGTGCGGCGTCGCGCCACATCGACAGCGTGCTTTTCTCCATCAGAATCTTCCAGTCGCCGCCCGCCACCAGCAGTATCGGCGCTTTGACCCGCTCGTCTACCCCTGCGAACATCGAGCCGATAATCCCGCCCATGCTCGCGCCGATATAGCCGATACGGTCGGGGTCAATCTCCTTGCGCGTCTGCAGGTAGTCTACGGCGCGGCGCAGGTCGATCACGGTCTGAATCAGCGCGTCGCGGGCGCGGTAGGGGTACATCCCGAAAAACGGGATGTCGTCGCTGGGCTTGCGCTCGCCGTGATACTGCGCGTCGATGGCGAACAGCGCGTAGCCCGCTTTGGTCAGCGCGCCCCACAGCATCTGGAACATCCGCTTGTCGCCGCCCAGCCCGTGCATCAGAATCACGCACGGCAGTTTCTCTTCGCGTGGCTGCTTGGGCAGAATCAGCAGCGCGGGCACGCGCTGGTCGCGCGCGCTGCGGTAGGTGACCTTGATGACGCGGTAGTCTGCCGTCTCTTCGGCGGGGGTCTCTTGCGGGCTAAGCGGCAGCGTCTTGTCGTAGCCGAAAATCAGGTCGGGGTCGTACTTCGGTGCGTTGGACGACTGGCTGCAGCCCGAAAGCAGTAGCCCCAGCGCCAGACCCAGAATCGCCGACATACGCCTTCGTGTTCGCATGCAAGTTAGGATACCTCAGTCGGGTATAATCGGTGTGGGGATGGCTCTGACGCGCGAAGATATTTTGGACGCCGTGCGCCAACTGCAGGAGGACGACGACCTGCTGTTGGAAGCCGCGCGCGCGTTGCTGGACGAGCGGGTACTGCGCAAGTTGGCGACCCGCGCGCCCGATGTGTTCGACACGCTGCGGCGGTTCATCTTGACCGAGGAGCTGCTGCAGCTGCCCGCCGAGTTCCGCGAGTTCCGCCAGCAGGTCAACGAGCGGTTCGACCGCTTGGAGACAGACTTAGCAGGCTTCAAGCAAGAGACGCGCGAGCGGTTTGACCGTTTGGAGGGCGACTTGGCAGGCTTCAAGCAAGAGACGCGCGAGCGGTTTGACCGTTTGGAGGGCGACTTGGCAGGCTTCAAGCAAGAGACGCGCGAGCGATTTGACCGCGTGGAGACGGTTCAGAACCAGCTCTTGGAAGATGTGCGCGACTTGCGCAACTGGAAAGAGGGCGAGAAAGCGCGCCGCGACGGTCTCGACTATCAGCGGCGGGTCATCAAACGCGCGTGGCGCACCTTCGGCGGCGGCGAGGGCGGCTGGCCCGACGAAAACCCAGAGGTCGCCTATCAGATTGACCAGTGGCTCGCCGACGCAGGCATCGACGGGAACACCATCGACCCGCGCAGCGACCCGCAGGAGGCGGACCTTGTGTGGTGGAAGGGGCGCAAGGTCGCCGTGGTGGAGATTTCGCTCAAGGTGAACGGCGACGATGTGGAGCGGGCGCGCCTACGCGCCGACACGCTCCGCCAAGCGGGGCTGGACGCCATCCCCTTTGTTATCGGCTTGGGGTGGGCGCACCCCGAAACCCCAGACAACGCTCGGAAACTGGGCGTCGAGTGGCGCATCGGCAGCGAGGTCTCCGACGGGCTGCGCGAATTCCACGCCTACACCCCGTAGCCCAGCAGGTACAATTCGCCTGCTATGCCCGCAACCGAGACCCGAACCGTGCTGGTGGGGCTATCCCGTGCGCAGTTGCGCGAGTGGGTGGTCGCGACATTAGGCGAGCCTGCCTATCGGGGGACGCAACTGGCGCAGTGGATTTACGCGAAGGCGGCGACAGACTTCGACGCGATGACCGACCTGCCCGCCGCGATGCGTGCGCGCCTTCACGAATGCGCCCTCGTGTCGCTCAACGCCGTCAGCGCGATGCAACGCGCCAAAGACGGCACGGTCAAGTGCCTGCTGCGCCTTGCCGACGGCAACGAGGTGGAGTGCGTGCTGCTGCCCTACGATGATCGCGTGTCGGTGTGTCTTTCCACGCAGGTTGGGTGCGCGATGGGCTGTCGATTCTGCGCCACGGCGCAAGGCGGCTACACGCGCAACCTCAGCGCGGGCGAAATCGTCGACCAACTGCTGCATCTCCAGCGGCTAAGCGAGCGGCGCATCACACATGTGGTGCTGATGGGCATGGGCGAGCCGCTGCTGAACCTTGAAAACGCGCTCGAAGCCCTGCGCCTGATGCACGACGAACTCGGAATCGGTTACCGACGGATGACCATCTCGACGGTGGGCATCGTGCCCAAAATCTACGCGCTTGCGGAGCGAAACCTGCCGATTACGCTTGCCGTGTCGCTGCACGCGCCTGACGACGAGACCCGCGCGAAGATTATGCCCGTGAACCGCAAGTGGGGCGTGGACACGCTCATCCAAGCCGCGCGCGACTACTTCGAGAAGACCAAGCGCCGAATTACCTTCGAGTACCTGCTGCTGCGCGGGGTGAACGACACGCCCGAACACGCGCAGCAACTTGCCCGCAAGTTGCGCGGCGTGCCCTGCTTGGTGAACCTGATTCCGTTCAACTATGTGCCCACGCCTGACGGGTTCCAGCGTCCCGAAGCCGAGCGCGTGCGCCGATTCCGCGCGATTCTCGAAGCGGCGGGCATCGAGACCACCCAGCGCGTGGAGCGCGGGCACGACATCGACGCCGCCTGCGGGCAACTGCGCGGCAAGCATCTCGGCAAGCCGATTCCGTTGGCAGTGCATGGGCGAGGATGACACCAACCGAAGGAACACGGTTTACAAAAACAAGAGCGATTGACGACCCCCTCCTTAAGGTTCCCCCTGCGGGCAGGGGGAACCGACTCCGCGCCCCGCACGGTTCCCCTCGCGAAGCGGGGGGAACCTTAAGGAGGGGGGCAAACCTAAGCTCTGCCAGCGCGGTGGTTATCGGAATGCTAATGCTTCTTCTGCTCTGCACAGCCTGCCAGCCCGCGCGCGAGACCGCCCAACCGCCGCCAGAGCCTGCGCCGACGCAGGAAGGCACAACCGTTAACCTGCCCGACGCGACCTACGAAATCGTGAAGCCTACCTTGGAGCAGCAGGATGAGCAGGGGCGCACGCTCTGGAAACTGCAGGCGCAGGCGCTGCGCGCCGAGACGCGCGACTCGCAGGCACAGGGCACGCTGACTCAGGTGCGCGGCTGGCTCTACCGCAACGGCAAGCCTGTGCTGGAGTTCACCGCGCCGTATGCCCGCGCCAACGCCGAAACGCGCGAAGTGGAGGCGTGGGGCGGCGTCGTGGCAACCTCCAAGACGAACGATGCACGCCTGACGGCAGGGCGCATCGTGTGGCAGGCGCGCCGCGACCGAATCCGTGCCTCCGAAGGCGTGCTCCTCCAGTGGGGCGAGTTCGAACTGCGCGAACGCGCCCTGCTTGTGGACACCGCGTTAGAAAAAGCGTGGAGCGGCGACTAAACCGCCCACGCCTCCTGCCGATAGCCCATATCCCAGAACATCCACTCGTAGCGGCTGGTCATCACGAAATGCGCCTGCATCGCCGCGCGCTGGGCGTCGGTGAGCGTCTCCGCCACCGAATCGGTCATCGTCAGCACCTCGCGCACCACACCGCCGAACTCCTCCGAGGCGTAGGTATCGATCCAACGCTGGTAGAGCGGGTTGGGCGAGCCGTGCTTCTCCAACTCCTTGCCGACCTCCCAGTAAATCCAGTAGCAGGGCAGAATCGCGCCCAGCGCCTCGTGGAACGGGCGCGCGTAGCACACCGCCAACAGGTAGTGCGTGTACGCTACGCAGGTGGGCGCCAGCGGAGTCGCGTACACCTGCTCAGGCGTCAGCCCGAACTCCTTGAAAAAGCCCTCATGCAGCGACCGCTCCACCAGAATCGCGTTTTTCGCGTGGTCGTTGAAGGTCACCAGCCAGTCGTCGTGGGGGGCTTTGGCAGCGGCGAGGCTTAGGCACTGCGCGTAATAACGCAGGTAGTGCGCGTCCTGCACCACATAGAACTGGAACGCCTCGCGCGAGAGGCTGCCGTCGGTCAGCCCCGTGAGGAACGGATGCGTCAGAATCGCGGCGTAAATCGGCTCGATAGACCGCCAGAGTTGCTCCGTGTAGCGCATACGCCAATTCTACCCCCGAAACCTGAAGCGATTCACAGGCTGGGGCGTCAGGCGGTGTGGAAAACCCTGCATGGGCGCACCGCGCTCACAGGGATCATTATGAGACGCGACCCACGCGAACGGGGATTTACGCTGGTGGAGATTATGATCGTGATCCTGATTATCGGGATCTTGGTCTCGCTTGCGTTGCCGAGCTGGATGAACGCGCGCGCCCGCGCCCAGACGCGCATCTGCGTGGCGAACCTGCGCCAAATCCACCAAGCGAAAGAGATGTACGCCTTAGCCACGCGCGCCCAGACAGGCGCGACGGTTTCGATGACCGACCTCGTGCCGCAGTATTTAGACCGCGAGCCGTTTTGCCCTGCGGGTGGGGGCGCGGCATACACCGTGAACGCCATCGGCACGCCGCCCCAGTGCCCCAGCGGGATCCCTTCGCACCGATTCGACTGGACAGGAGACTAACCTATGCGTGCCCGACGCGGTTCTGCGCTGACAGAGGTCTTGGTCGCAGTATTCATCGTGACGCTGCTGGTGCTGAGCATCGCCGCCATCTCGCCGATGAGCACGCGCATGCAACGGCGCGCCCAGCAGTTCACCTTCGCGACCAATGTCGCCCAGACCGCCTTAGAGCGCATCCGCACGCTGGACTTCTTGCAAATCACCGCGAACGGGCTCATCAGCGCGGGGCTGGCGCAGACTATTGAGCTGAACGAAACGAACCGATTCCGCGTGCGCTTCACGACGCTGCAGACGCCTGGCGGGGGCACGCTGAACCTCGCGAACGAACTGCGCAGTGGGTTCGGCACGATTGAAGTGGTGAACCTAACCACGAACAACAACATCTCGATCGGGCTGAAGACGGTCATCGTCACAGTGCGCTGGCAGGAGCCGCGCACGAACCAGTGGCAGCAGGTGCAACTGGCGACGACAATCGCCAGCCTGAAGTAAGCGAATCGCGCCGACTAAGGCGCATAGGTTGTACCGCGCCCCTGCAAGGGGAGGCTTGCAGGGCGCGCGTCTACGGGGAGGACAACGATGCATAGGGGTAGGGAACGCCGCGTTCGCGGCTCGATGATGTTGGAAGTCGTGATGGCGAGCGCGT
>Ga0308418_1000694_pt1 | contig 18687 bp, 10 predicted proteins | sample HotsprSampleR4cd_FD_203517 | JGI IMG/M metagenome (GOLD analysis project Ga0308418, IMG submission 203517) | Hot spring phototrophic mat microbial communities from Mushroom Spring, Yellowstone National Park, Wyoming, United States - 20090729_R4cd ... | reverse complement strand
TGACCAGCACGTTCGCCATCGCGTGGAGGGTGGCGCTCTTGCCTTTAACATCGCCCAGGCGTTCCGTGATGGCAAGGGACTGCTGGTAGAGGGCGAGGGCGCCGTCGAGGTCGCCGCGGGTGACCAGCACTCCAGCCATTTCGCGGAGGGTGGCGCTCTTGCCTTGAACATCGCCCAGGCGTTCCGTGATGGCAAGGGACTGCTGGTAGAGGGCGAGGGCGCCGTCGAGGTCGCCGCGGGTGACCAGCACCTCAGCCATTTGGTGGAGGGTGGCGCTCTTGCCTTGAACATCGCCCAGGCTCTCATCCAGGGCAAGGGACTGCTGGTAGAGGGCGAGGGCGCCGTCGAGGTCGCCGCGGGTGACCAGCACCTCAGCCATTTGGTGGAGGGTGGCGCTCTTGCCTTTAACATCGCCCAGGCTCTCATCCAGGGCAAGGGACTGCTGGTAGAGGGCGAGGGCGCCGTCGAGGTCGCCGCGGGTGACCAGCACCCCAGCCATTTGGTGGAGGGTGGCGCTCTTGCCTTGAACATCGCCCAGGCTCTCATCCAGGGCAAGGGACTGCTGGTAGAGGGCGAGGGCGCCGTCGAGGTCGCCGCGGGTGACCAGCACGTTCGCCATCGCGTGGAGGGTGGCGCTCTTGCCTTTAACATCGCCCAGGCGTTCCGTGATGGCAAGGGACTGCTGGTAGAGGGCGAGGGCGCCGTCGAGGTCGCCGCGGGTGACCAGTAGGTCGGCTTGCTGGTGGTAGACGCGACTCAGCAGCGCTTCGTCGTTGTGTTCCTGGGCGAATTGGTTCGCCTGTTCAATCAGTCGCCAGGCCGTAGCCGGATCACCCAGGCGGTTGAGTACCCACGTTGCCCGCCAGAGCGCCCAGCCCTGTTCTGCTATCGGCAGTGCGGCCAGCGCCTCGGCAATGTCGGGCAGCAGCGACTGCATCTGCTGCGCCAGTTCGGCACTGGCATTGATGCCGTGTTGAGAATCGTAGGCTTGATCGACTAGTGCCGCCGCCCACCGTCCGTAGCGAATACGAGCAGCGCTGAGATCATGAGCCTGGGCGTCCCTGCGGAGGACTGTGGCAATGACCGGTTGGATCGCGTAGGTGAGGGCGCGGTTATGTTCCTGGTCGTAGCCATGACCCAGCAGGAGCGAGGTCTGTTGCAGAGTTTCCAGTTGGCGGTGGGCCGGTTCGACCAACCACTGTGATCCCTCTGTCATCCCCCACACTACCGCAGCATGGAGCGGGGTAATCTTGGGATTGGCGATGATGGTAAGGCAGCGCAGTGCTTCTTGCAGCTTAGGGGGCAGCGCTGCCAGCGATAGGCGGACGCTTATCTCAACCGAGGTCTGCTGGTAGACCGGCGCTGCCGGATCCCTGGCTTCAGCCAACGCCTGATCCAACTGCTCTAGAAAGGCGTTCTCGGCATCTTGCCCGCGATCCCAGCGTCTGATCGTCAGCACCATGGCCAACGGGTGGTGATCAAGGGCATCAGCGAGTTGCCTGAGAAACGTCTCGCTGGGCGTGCGTTTGCTGATCCAGCGCCGCATCAGTTCAACACTGGCTTCCGGGTTCAGACCGGCCAACTGCTGCCCCGCCTCTATCGGTGGGAAGCACACTTCGCCAGGCAGTCCCACCGGCGACTGACGGGTGGTAAAGAGCATCCATGCGCCGCTGTCGGCCAGCTTGCGTACCAGGCGCTGGATGGCAACTGCCTCGTCGCGCTGTTCAGGCGCAAAGGGCGCAACGTCATCGGTAACGGTTTCTAGCCCTAGCCGCCAGAGCACTGTCTCGTAGTTGTCCCAGATCACCAGCATGCGGCGGCGTGAGCGGATTGTGGTTATCAGCAGGTCTTCCTGTTCCTGCTCATCAGCAGACCAGGACTTTTCATCCTTCACGTCGATACCAAGCGCCATTGCCAGTTGGCGACGCACGGTCGCGGCAGCGAGGGTGGCGTGCTCGCCAGGGAGAACCAGGCTCAGGGCAACGATGCCGTCGTCGAAGAAGAAGCGCAAGCGATGGGCCAGCGCTGCTGCCAGCGCTGTTTTGCCGATCCCGCCGGTGCCACGAATGGTCACAATCCGTTTCTGGTCGTGAACGAAGAGCCGGGCCAGCTCGTACAATTCTTGCTGGCGGCCGACAAAGGCGCCGGTTGCGTAATCGGGGGCGTTCAGGGCGCTGATTGCGGGGCGCGGCGGTTCAATGGGCGGCGGGGGCTGGTGCTGGTTCCCAACAGGCGGTTTAGGCCATTGGTAGCCCCGCGCCAGGTAGAGTACCGGTACAGCCCACGCCAGCGGCTCATTACGCCGATGACTCTGAAGCTGGAGGCGCGCCCGATAGAGGGCTTGCGCCGGATGGAGACCGGTAGCCAGAAACCGATAGAAGGTGCGAGCGACCGGTGCTGCCGCTTCGTCAAATACTAGGTACTGATTCCCCAGCACCACCGGAATCCCATGTTGCACCAGGGTTAGCGCCAGATTCGCCCCTGGCTCGATACTATCGGCAGTACGGCAGGCATTGAGAAAGGCCAGCATCACCATCCCGCGCAGATGGTTCGCCAGATCAGATGCCGTCTGCGGATCGAGCTTCCCGGCGCCGTCGTCAAAATACAGTACTGGCGTTCCATTGACAACTGCACCATGACCGGCAAAGTGAAGAAGGAGCGGCTCGATCGTCGCCAGCTCATCAATCAGCGCCGAGCGGGTGGGGGCAATCTGCTGCCAACGCAGGTGCAATCGCTGCTTCTGGAAATCGTCACGCAGCAGATCGAGTTCATGCTCTACCGGCAGGGGCGCCATGAGCTGCCAATCACACTGTCTTCCCTGCTCGTCGTACACCTCTTTCAGTAAGGGATTGCTCGCTACCACTACCAGCCGCCATGGCTGATCAGATAGCGGCGGTGCAGGAAGGAGTGCGTTTGGTACCTCTACTTCGCGTACCAGCAGGTAGCGCGTGATAAGAAACTCATTTCCATTGTGCAGAAACTCCCAGGGAATCGCCGCCAGTTCAGCGTCGGTCGTGTGCAGGGCGATCATGCTCTCGAGCTGTGGCGCAGACGGCAACTCGGTCAGCATCCGCTTCAGGTTATCGCCGCCGAGGGCGGCCAGTAATCGTTGACCGTATGCAACCGGGACCGGGTCGCTCGCCTGTTGGTGTGGTCTGACGAACGGGTGATCAAGGCGCAGTGCTGCTGGGTCAAAGGAGGCAATGTGCTCTCCGGCCACGTATACCTCAGCGCGGTTGTCGTCGGTGCGATGTAGGGTTATGGTTAGCGGCATAAACGGCCCCTGGATGAGCGAACATTAGCGTGATGTGTTCATTATAGCGAGCGTTACGCTGAACGGCAAGGGCAGGCGGGCTAACGCTCTACCTGATACCAATCCCGTTTGCTGTCACCCCCGCAAGCGGTATTACCCCCCTGCTTGCGGTATCACCCCCCTTCCCCCCGCAAGCGGGGGGATTGGGGGGTAGCCCGCACACGAGCGCGTATTGTGAGTCATCTGTGCCGTCGCCTGTTGTATACCCTGGCGCAATGAGGAACCATCACTTGGACCATCAGCAACCCATCGTCGCTACCGCAGCCAGGATGATCGGGTCATCAAATCCCTTACGGGGAGAGGAAGGGGGCCAGGGGGAAGGTGAGGGCCGCCAGGCGCGCTTCGCAGCACTGGTGCTGAAACCATAATGAAAAGTCTACGGCCGTGGCGCAATATTCGTCACCACCCCCATCACATAGCTGACCAACACCGGATCGCCAGCCTGCGGATTGGGATAGACACTCTCAGCACCAATCCGAGCACGGATGGGTTGTGTCTCACCAGTATGATGAAAAGTCACGTCGTAGAAAATCGTGCCGTGAATGTCAATACGCTGTACTTCAAGTAGTCTTGCTTCACGAGTGCCCGATATAATCATAGTTACTTCCTCACCGCAATGGTGCTCTCTGTTTCCGTTGTAAACCGCTCGCTGCCAATAGCTGTGTGTGCAGCAACCCAACCAGAATAGCGGCAGATTGTTCTGTCTTTCAACTGCTGGTTAGCCTCATTACTCTGTCTGCAGGGCGGCATTGGTTTGCGTCTGTCCTCTCAAGCCCTGTGCAAAACGCCGGATAAACTCGGCAACCTGGCGTGGGCGCTGTTGCTGTGGCATATGACCGCAGCCGGGTAAGATCAGCACTTGCACATTGGGCAGATTGCTACAGAAAAAATCACGTGATTCTGGGGGTAAAAATCGATCGGATTCACCCCAAATCAGGGCTGTCGGGACTGATACCACCCGCAAATCCTCTGGGTAGAGCATATCCCGCTCGTCGATTGTAGCGATGAACTGGGTAACTGGATCGCGTTGGAAAATTGAACGTAATCCATGCTCGGCCAGGTAGAGGGGCAAGGGCGGTCGGCCATACATCTGACGCAGCGCCGTGCGCACAGTGCGACTATCGGCCAGGCTGACGGTTTGCAGGAATGGTTCCCACGACTCGCGTCCGCGCAAGATCGCACCACCCGGCGCAAGCAGCACCAGACCTGTCACCAGCTCTGGCGATTCGAGCGCAACCCGAATCGCTATCCAGCCACCCATCGAATTACCGACCAACAACACCGATTTGCCGATCACGTCGCGGATCATCGCTTGTACGAACGCCACCTGCTGCGTGATAGTGGCGTAACGCTGACCTGGCGGAAAGCCACTTAAGCCGAAACCGGCCAGATCGAGGGCGTAAACCGGCCCGATCTCCGTCAAATGCGGCATCACAAACGACCAGGTCTGAGCACGGTCGGCGATCCCGTGCAATAACAACACCGGCAGATCACCACTACCGCGGGCCGGCATGACGTAGTAGTGGGCACGAATCCCGGCTAACTGTCGCTCGTGGCTGGTGGCCCCCAGACGCAACAATGCTCGATGACTCAAACCATAGATCAGCGGCACTGAAGCAACTGATAATGGCGTAAAGAAGCGGCCTAACATACCCTACTCCTCATCAGCATAGACACACGAAACGCCGGCGCCTGCGGTGCATATCAGCGGTTGTAGTTTTCGTCCGGTACGGATCGCGTAACCGTCAATCATCGCAGCAACAAATGCGTCTACCGCATCGGCAGCAACCAGCGACACAGTACTGCCACCGAAGCCGCCGCCCGTCATTCGGCTGCCAAAACAACCCGGAGCAGCCAGCGCCAGTTCGACAAGTATATCGAGTTCGGCGATACTGACCCGATAATCGTCACGGAGACTGATGTGGGAGGTGATCATCAATTGGCCCATCTTGGTCAGATCGCCAGCGGCAAGCGCATCGGCAGCGGCCAAGGTACGTTCATTCTCGCTCACCACGTGGCGAGCCAGTGGCAGGAGATCAGGTGGTAGCAGGTTTCCATACACTGCCAAATCGGCTGAACGCACATCGCGTAAGGCCTGAATCTTGCCTAGCGCCGGTCTGAGCAAGCGTACTGCCTCCTCGCAGCCGGCGCGCCGCTGGTTGTACTCCGATCCGGCCAGCCGGTGCCGCACGCCACTGTCACACACGACGACACAAGCCTGCGCCGGGATGGGAATCGGACGGTAGCTCAGATCACGACAGTCGATGAGCAGGGCGTGACCGGCTTCACCCAGCGCGGCAACCAATTGATCCATAATGCCACACTTGACCCCAACAAACGTATGTTCAGCTCCTTGCGCAACGAGCGCCAGCTCTTCACCCAGCAGGTTGATGTTATTCAGAAGCTGAAACGTATACCCGACTGCCACTTCCAACGCTGCCGACGATGAAAGACCACTCCCCGACGGCAGATCACTATCGATCATAAGATCGGCGCCCTGCAAGGGCAGATCACGTGCCTGCAACCCTTTCACAACGCCGCGAATGTAATTCACCCACTGCCGACGCTCATCGCGCACAACCTGATCGAGGTCAAACTGATCTTCCTCGCGAAACTTTATACTGAAAACCCGCACCACTCGATCCGGCCGTGGTCGGGCCGCTACGTAGGTAGCCCGATCCAGCGCCATCGGGAGCACAAACCCATCGTTATAGTCGGTGTGTTCACCGATCAGGTTAACACGACCAGGTGCACGGGCAATACGAGTCGGTGGTTGACCGAAATACTGTTCAAATGCACTGTAGAGCTTCGCAACATCGTACATCGCAATTACTCCATCGGGATTAGTACCGGTGCGTCAGAGAGATTGTGTCTGCATCCTAGAGCCTGATCAAAAACGTTTCATTGGGCACGTACCTTGCCCGTGTGCCTATGATGGGATGGGTTGCCAACATTCTTCCTCGCCAGCCTCTCACGTTCCCCCTTCCTCTCCCCATGGAGGAGCGGAAGGTGATTGGGGGAAGGTGAGGGACACCAAGCATGCGCCGCAGCACCGGCACTGGAAACCGTTAAAACCCTGTTCCAGCGCGTCATAGCATTTACCGTTGGCTACTATATCACTTTTTTGCCCAGAGGGAGATGACAGGTTCGTGATAAACCGTGTTCTTTCCTTCCCCATCGCACTAATCCGCTACCGGCCAAACTCTGATGGCGCTCAGTCCGACATCGATCAACCATTGACCATCAGGACTAAAGTGAAGCTGGTGTAAACGGATAGGGCTGCCGCTCAGAATGTGTCGCCGCTGGCCGTCTGTCAACCGACGGACAGCAATGGTCTGTCGCGGAGGGCCTGGCTCGAACCACGAGAAGCTATCAGATGGCGGCAAACGATCAGGGGTCGCCAGCCAGCGCCCATCAGGACTCACAGCTACGTGCATGCTGGAAAGGAAGAACTCTTCTGGTGCGGGACGATCTCGGACTGGATCGGGAAACGTAAGCTCGTATACGAGATTCCAGGTTGAGGTATCGTAAGAGCGGATCGTCTTCCCGCCTAAAATCAGGCGCGACCCGTCTGACGAAAAAGCAATGCTACCGGTTGGATAAGGCTGAATTTTCTGCTCGACTCTGCGCTGAGCGACATCGATCAGCCAGACGCCACGCGGGACGGCGCTGGCAACCAGATACCCTCCATCAGGACTAAAAGCTACTGTCTGGATCACACTCGCCTCGTTGTCATCGATCCGGATTGTATCAACTTGAAGTCGGGACTCGACATGCCAGAGCTGCACTTCCGGCCCGCGACTGTGGTGCGCCTCGCTTACCGCTAAGAGCAATCCGTCTGGCGAAAAGGCCAGACTCATCGGATAGATGGAACGATCCGATGGCCAGCAATCCAGGGTTGCGATCCGCTCATCACGCTCAAGATCGTAGAGTACAACCTGTCCCTGCCGACCGAGCGCGATCAACGTGCGATTGGGATGAACGGCAAGATAGCCATCTGTCGGGATGATTTTGAGAATCTGGTTGTTGGGCACATGCCGGATGGTGGTCTGATCACTACCGGCAACCACCAGTTGATCATTACCTGAGAAAGCGGCTGAACGGATGTCGCCAATCTCCCACACGGCTATCGGTTGTGTTTCTCCTCTGAACCAGAACATCGCTCCCCCAACCAGAACACTTATGAGCACCAATCCCAGCCCAATGACACCCAACAACCAGCGTATTCGTCGCATACGTTCCCCTTGACGCAAATGAGTGTTCTTACGAAAGGGATTGAGCTAGCCACCGGTAACGTAACCCATAACCAGAAACGCGATGACATCGGCTACCCGTGCCCGCCAGGCCGCTTCATTGTGGGCAGCACCGGGAAACCTACGGGTCAGCCAGTCGTGTCCGAAGCGGTAACCGGCCCGTATCAAATGTTGATCCATGCGCTGCTGAAACGGTTCATACTCGGCATCTAAACCAACTGTGCCATAATCAAAGTAGAAGCGATGCCGCCCCGGTGGCGGTAAGAGTGCTGCCAGCTCATCAACCAGGATGTTGCCACCCGCCGGCCAGTGGGTTGAGAGGCATCCGGCGCCAGCAAACAGGTCAGGATAGCGACAGACACCGTACAGTGAGATCAAACCACCCATGCTTGATCCCATCAAAAAGGTGTTCGCGGCATCGGGAAGGGTTCGATAGTGGGTGTCGATAAAAGGCTTCACCTCTTCTACCAGAAAAGCCAGGTAGGAATCGGAGACAGGCTCGCCACCCATCCGCTCAACAATCTGCGTCCACCCTCGCGTTGCCCGCAGTGCAGCAAAAGGTTGCTGTGGTGCATACTCGCGCCAACGTTGGTCGGTGCACCAGATGCCCACAACAATCGCTCCCGACCAATGATGCTCAACCCGCAACTGCTCGATAGCCCGATCAACTGCCCACACCTCACCATCGGCGCGCAACGCAGGATCGAACAGGTTTTGCCCGTCGTGCATATAGATCACCGGCAACGGTTGATCTTCCATTCCTGCCGGTATCCAGACATTGATTGGCCGTGACACGACATAACCACTCGCAACATGATGGCGATGTATTGGCATAATTGCTTATCCTTCGTCCGTATCCATCTCGATCACCAGAACAGGAATGTTTTTCCTTGCCAGGGTGTCAACTGATAAGTTAACACACCATCGGCCCGTGTCCCAATCCACAGAACGTTCGATTGATCAATCGCCAACGCCAGTGGTTCGGCGCCGGTAAACCCAGAATTGCGCGGCAGATAGTGATGCCACGTTTGTCCGTCGTAGCGCAGCAAAAAACCTCCGGTCGTTAGTGGACGAGCAGCGCCGACCCATAGCTCACCGGAGGCCGCCTCAAGCAAGGTGGTGATGGTCTGCGCCGGTAACTGACGATTGGCAGTGGTGAGCCATTCCCAGTGTACCCCGTTCCAGCGAGCCAGGCCATTGCCCAGGGTTGCTGCCCATACGTTTCCACGCTGATCGACCAGAATCGCTGCAACACCAGCACTGGCAAAGCCATCATCCCGCGCAAAATGTTGCCAGGTGTCGCTGGCCGGTATGTAGCGGCTCACCACACCGATGCCGCCAAACCAGACTGCACCCTTCGGATCAATAGCAATGGCGATCACCATCCCACCCTGTGCAGCCTGTGGCAACGGCTGCCACTGCCCATCGTTCCTCCGTACAGCTCCACCAGCATTCGTTCCAATCCAGATCGTTCCATCTGGCCCGCCTGCAACGGTACGTACCAATACCTCAGCGTGCAGTGGTAGGGGTGGGGTCTGCCATTCCCAGTTATTGTTCTCGCGTACCAGCGCCAACCCGCGATCACTTGCGACCCACAAACCGGCGGAAGTTTCGGTCAGCGCGTACACGTGGCCGAGCGGGAGATGATACCAGCGCGGTGGGTCTTCGCTAACAACCGGCGCCTGCCAGATCGTCACCCCGGCCTCGCCCCCAAGGGCAACCCGACCATCACGCAACGGCTGAATGGCGTAGATAGCGCCTGACGGTAAGCCGCCATGACCCGCCGAGATTGAGCGCCAGCCGATGCTGCCGATAGAGACTGTGACCAGGGCAGTAGCGTAGACAGTGGCAATGAAACCGATAAACAAACTTAACATAATCAATGCTGCACGTGGTGGACGAAGCGCCATTAACGTACTCCAACCCCAATAATCGTTGAAATCGTGCAGCCATGTGACGAGGCGCATAATAACCGGTGCTGCCAGCCTGACAATTGGCACCACCAGGGTCAACGTATACTGCGGCCACTTTGTCGGCCAGGCGAGCAACAGAAGTACGCCGCCCACCAACCAGACGACTAGATACCGGCGTTGGGGATCGCGCCATGCAGCAGGAAGCGCTATCAATGCCAGTAGTGTCAGCCATGGATCAAGGCCTGGTCCAAAGAATACTTCTGGATGCCAGCCAACAGCCGGAGCCGTTGCCAGCCAGACAATCGGTTGATACCACGGATAGTTGGCCGCCTGCACTTCGTGCCCCTGGGTGTACGTCATCCAGAAGCCGGCCATGGCTGCCAGCCGTTCCAGTGGGTGGTGCCAAAGGGTTGGATTCGCAATCACGAACGTCAGGGTAGCGACACCTGCCAACCCCGGCAAACGACGCCATTGGCCTCGTTCGACAAGCAGGAATACCATTGCAGGTGCAGCGACCAGCGCATAATTCATCTTGGCTGCCGTTGCCAATCCCCAGGCCACTGCGCCGGCGTACCACCATAACCGCTGCCGGGCAGATTCGTCCCGTCCGGCGTATTCCCAGGCGCTCACCGCAGCAATGGAAAGTGTCAGCGGCCAGGCCTCCAGATAGGCCTGCGCAGTATATTTAATCGTCAGCGTGTGGAAGGCGAGTAAACCAGCGGACAGCGGCCCGGCGGTATATGCGAGCAATGCGACAGCAGCAGTGCCGAGAAGAGCTGCGATCAGGCGGGCGGCATAGAGCACCGTGGTTTGATTTGCCGCATCACCGAGCAACAGCGCACCACCAGCGTAGATCAACTTATGCAACGCCGGATGTTGCCGGTTGCCAGGGTAATCGATCACACCAACCCAATCACCCTGACGGATCAAACGCGCATAATCGAGTGCTGCCCCAACGTAGACCGGCTCATCAAAATCAACCGGTAGTGTCAGTGTAGCCCACAATCTGAGCAACGCGGCCAGTACAATTACAGCGAGTAACCAGCCGCGCAATGGAACTGGCTTCACGTCGGCTCATCCCTTTACGCCGCCAACCGTTAATCCCGATACCAGGAAACGCTGGAGCGACAGGAAGACAATAATGGTCGGTAGAATGATCAGCAAGCCACCGGCGGCGAAATTCCCCCATGGGACACTCTGGCTATTAGCCAGGCTGAACAAACCAGGTACGACCAGCTTCATGCTATCCGGTGCTGGCACCAACACCGACGCAAAAATGAAATCGCCCCAACCGGCGAGAAAACCGAGCAGTGCCGTGACTGCCAATGCCGGTCGCGCCAGAGGCAAGGCAATTAAGATAAACGATTGAATTGGGCCACAACCATCGATCATTGCCGCTTCTTCCAGCTCAATCGGAATGGTATCGAAGTAGCCCTTCATATTCCAGGTGCTAAAGACCAGCGTTCCGGTCGTATAGGCCAGGATCAACCCTTCGTGTTTGCCGTACAGTCCCAACGCGGTCAGCAACTGCGCAACCGCCACCAGGCTCAACACACCGGGGAACGTCTGAATTGCCAGGAGTAAGATCAGTGCAAACTCACGCCCGTAAAACTTAAACCGGGAAAAGGCAAATGCTGCCGAGGTGGTAATCACCAGTGAGGCTACCGTTGTCACTCCGGCCACATAGATGCTATTCCGCAACCACGTCAGGAGTGGCCGGTCAAAAATCATCGTCCGGTAGTTCTCAAACGTCCATTCGGTCGGTATAAACATACCGAGCAGGTTGAGCGTATAGAGCCGATCACCGAAACGTCCCGATGCAAGGAAGGCAAACCATAATGGATAGAGTGCAAACAGTGCACCTAGCACAAGAATAGTATACTGCAAGATCAGTACCAGTCGTGAAGGTTTACGGATCATGACTCGTAGGCCCCTTTCGTGATGCGCGTCAGCCGGAGACTGTACAGCGTCGCTGTGAAGAGGAAAATAAAGAGGATCACCGCAAAGGCTGTCGCGTTTCCGTAGTTTTGGGTCTGGAAGATCTGCTTGTAGGCATAGACGATCACAAACTCAGTGGCACCAGGGCGACCAACCTCATTGACCGGGCCACCCTGTGTAATCGCCCATACGGTACCAAACATCTGAAAAGCTGTGATCGACGTCAACACCGTTGCGGGTAATACTGCTGGCCGGATCAAAGGTAGCGTAATACGGGTGAGCTGCTGCCACCACGATGCACCATCGAGTTCAGCCGCTTCATACACATCACGAGGTACCGCCTGAAGTGCGCCCAGGATGACGATCATAAAGAACGGATACGAGAACCAGGTATCGACCAGCACCACAATCGCAAACGCACTGACCGGATCACGCAGCCACGACGGACCATTGATCCCAAAGAGGGCGAGCACCTGATTGATCGTACCCTGTTCGCGGAAGAAGAATTGCCAGATCAACGCCATCAAAATCGCCAGTGACGAAGCAGCCCAGGGTACGAAAAGCAACACCCGAAACAAGGTACGGCCGGGCAGATAATCACTATTTAAGATGAGCGCAAAGGTAAGGCCCAGCACAAAACTAAAGGGCACACGGGCAATCACGAAGAGCAGAGTCCGGAAGACCACCACCACGAAATCGCCGCTCCGCATCAGCGTCTCATAAGCATTGGCAACATTGATCACGGCTGCCAGAATAAAACCTAGTACCAATGCGCCGAGCCAGACCACCGACGGAGCGACCGGTGGTTCCAGCATCTGACTCAAGCGACGATTGATGAAGGAGGCGGCAATCAGCGGCACAAAACAGAGGAAAATAGCTACCATCGCCCCCAACGCTTCCGGCGTAAAGAGATTGCCGATCAGATTCGCATAGTTTGCAAAGATTGGGTCTTGTAGCCGGTACGGTTGCCCCAATCCAACCGGTGCACTGGTACGAAACTGCGGCCAACACAGGGGATCGAGGATACCGGTAAGGAATACCTCACAATCAGGATTAGGGCGAAAACGATTACGATTGGTAAACGAGGTATAAACACTCAATAAAATGGGATAGATGTTGAACAGCAAAATACCAATAATCGTTGGACCGGTGAAGAGGAGGACGGTAAGGATTTTGCGGCGTTTCGACCACGACACCATGTGCATACCTCACTGGAAGCAGCCGGATAGCCATCCGTTGGCTACCGGGCGCCTGACCGGCGCGACAGGTAGTGTGCGTGAGCCGGACTGTACGTCCGGCTCACCGTATTCAGCGATGTTAACGACCAGAGCGAAACAAGCTGCGTTGCTCGCCTCAATACCGCTACTTCATCTGCTTGATCGCATCTTCAATCGCCTTCTGGGCTGCTGCCAGGGCTTCAGCCGGAGTCTGCGCACCGGTCCAGATTGCAACGCTCGCCTCACCGACCGGGCCCCACTGCGCTGAGGCGTAGGGGGTATTTGCCATCGGTACACCCTGGTTGAGCGCCGCACCGAAACCGGCCAGGGTCGGTAGAGCTGCTACCTCTGGATTCTTCAAGGCTGCTGTAGCAGCCGGCACCGTCTTGTTCGTTAACGCCAGCTTCGCCTGCACCTCAGCACTGGTGAAATACTTCATAATATCCAGTGCGACCTCGGCGTTGCCACGCTCGACCGCATTGCGGGTCAACATCAGCGTCTTAATACCGACAAACGGCTTGCCCAGCGGCAGAATACCGTAATCAACTCCATCCTGCTCGATACCGGCGATGGCCCATGGGCCCGTCCACCACATTGCAGCCTTGCCCTCAGCCAACGCTGCCTTGCAAATGTCGTAGCTCTGCTCGCTGAACGAGGCCTTGCTCATCTCGGCCAGCCATTCACCACCCTTGATCATCTCGGGGGTGTTGACGTACACCTTTCCTTCATCATCAACGTAGCTGGGGACACCGTAGCCAAAGTAGATCGGTGCAACGTGATAGGCATCGTTACCGCCGAAGCCCTGATTGCAAACGAGCGTCTTGTCAGGGTTGGCCGCACGGAAATCTTTGGCCATCTGCAACAACTCGTCAAGGCTGGTCGGCAGCTTCATATTGCCAATGACTGCCTTGTTGTAGATCAGGGCAATACCTTCTTGGGTCTCTGGCAATGCCCAAATCTTACCCTGCCAGACAACACCGTTCACAGCCGCCGGCTCGTAGGTGCTGCGCAAGAAATCTTCGGTGATACCGTAATCATTCAGCGCAACGATGTTACCGACCAACGCCTGCTGACCGATCTGGTCGTTGGCCCAGCCGATAATGTCGGGACCCTCACCAGCCGGAATGGCAACGTTCAGCGCATTGCTGACATCTTCAGGCTTCGAGAGGTCAATCTTGACGTTGGGGTGCGAGGCTTCGTAATCGCGGAACGCTTGCTCAATTGCCGTCAGATAAGCACCATCCCACTGGTGCCAGATACGGATGGTAACCTGTTGCGCAGCAGGAGCGGTAGTCGGTTGCGCAGCGGGAGCAGTGGTCGGCTGCTCAGCCGGAGCAGCAGTTGGTTGGGTAGTCTGTTGATTCGAGCCACATGCCGCTAGCATCATGGCTGCGGTGAGGAACAGAGCAATTAATGCACGCTTCATTGCACTCACGGTTGTACTCCTTAGACTGTGTCTACCATGACAACAGTATGACAACGAGAATCTGACATCACGAACAAAAAACCGTCAATCTACCTGCTTCCTTGTTGGGTTCATCTGCTGTGAACGCACCACCTCCTTTTCTAAACTCAGCCGGTGAACGTCGCGAGCAGCAAGAAATAACATGTCACCATGGGAGAGAAGGGATTGTCGCTATTTAGCGAATAGCAACAGAGCATCTGGGAGGGTCTCTTTCTTGCTACTCCGTGCGGTAATAGTTGTGTTCGGCATTGTTTTACTTACAACCTTTTCAATCACAACTATACATCATCCCTGACGTGCTGTCAAGTGGATGCTTTGAAATTATACCGCAAAATGACCGAAACACAGGCGATATGTAGGGGTGTAGCATCTCATCTTTCACCTTCCATCTCTACTGAACAGGTCTGGTTGCCAAATCTTCACCTACTTCCCTCCTTCTACATGCGGAATCTTTACGAATTGAGACAATATATCTATAATGACGTATCATATAATGTGATGTAATTCGGGCGACAAACTGCAAGGAGATCGGCTATGCACTTCGTGTTTTTATGTATTGAATCGAACAATGCTCCTGCGTTGCGGCAGGCAGCAGCGAGCATCGAGCGCGAATACGGGCTACGGCTGGCGATTGACTATTTCACGCCACCCGATATGCACACCACCGCCGATTGGGAACGACTGGCTCACGCCGTGGCCCGAGCCGATTTTGTCTTTGGCTCGATGCTCTTCGGCGAGGAGTATGTGCGTCCATTGAGCGACATTCTTGCTTCGGCGTCATGTCCGGTCTGTATGATTATGAGTAGTCCGTCGCTGATCCGCCAGACCCGGATCGGGAAGTTTGATCTGCGTCCCAAGCCAGAGTCGCAACCGAGTGCCTTTCGCCAGTGGCTTAGTCAGTTTCAGCCAAAGCACGGCCATGGCGAGATTCAACGCCAGATGTCGCTGGTGCGTGGCCTAAGCAAGATGCTGAAATTCTTGCCCGGTAAGGCGCGCGATATTCATACGTATGTTACTGCCCATCAGTTCTGGGCGGCCAGTTCGCCGGAAAATCTGCGTCGTTTGTTGCTGATGTTTATCGAGCGGTATGTGCCGGGGTATAAGGGTAAGCTACCGGTACTCGATCCGCAGGCTATTCCCGATACGGGTCTCTTTCACCCGGCAGCGCCGGAACCTTTTGCCGATTTGGCGACGTATCGGGCCTGGCGACGTAAGCAACGACAGGCATTTCCTAACGGTACGGTTGGGCTATTGACAATGCGACCCTTCGCACTATCGGGGAATCGTACCCATCTCGACGCATTGATCCGTGCGCTCGAAGCCCGTGGGATCGAGGTACGAGCAGCATATAGCCCGACACTTGACATGCGGCCTACCGTGGAGCAGTTCTTTACCGGTGCCGGACAGCGTCGGGGTCACGCACCGGTTGCTGATGTTGATCTGCTGGTCAATACAACCGGTTTTGCGCTGGTGGGCGGGCCGGCCAGTACCGATCCCGAACAGGCCAGCGCTGTACTTGACCAGCTCGATACGCCGATACTTGATCTCTTCCCACTCGTTTTTCAACGGATCGAACAGTGGCAGGCCGATGATCGAGGAATCGCGCCTTTCCAACTCGCTTTGAATGTGTCACTGCCCGAACTTGACGGTGCAACCGATCCGCTAGTGATCGGTGGTATGCAGCGCGATCAGGAAACGATAACGCCATTACCGGCTGAAATTGAGCTGGCTGCCGAGCGCATTGCAGCCCGTGTTGCGCTACGTCGTACACCGCCTGCCGAACGCCGGATTGCGATCACGCTGTTTAATTTCCCGCCCAACCTGGGCAATGCCGGCACTGCTGCCTATCTCGATGTCTTTACCAGTGTATTTCGGTTGATGCAGGCGTTGTACGCAGCCGGATATACTGTCGAATTGCCGGCGAGTGCTGATGATCTCCGCCGTCTGGTTGTGGAGGGAAATGCGTTGCTCTACGGCACGAGCGGGAATGTCGCCGATTCGTTACCGGTCGAAGCGTACCGTCGGCTCTTCCCAGATTATGTTGATATTGAACCATACTGGGGGCCAGCGCCTGGCGAGTTGCTTAATGACGGGAAACGGCTGCATATTCTGGGGCGACAGTTTGGGAATGTGTTTGTGGGTTTACAACCGAGTTTTGGCTACGAACGTGACCCAATTCGTCTGCTGATGAGCAAGGATGCCGCGCCGCATCACGGTTTTGCTGCGTACTATGTCTGGTTACGCCACGTTTTCAAGGCCCACGCAGTGTTACATTTCGGCACGCACGGCGCACTCGAATTTATGCCGGGGAAGCAGGCTGGGTTAAGCGCCCGTTGCTGGCCGCTACGCCTGCTCGGTGGCTTACCCAACTTTTACTACTATTGCGTCAATAACCCAAGTGAAGGCAGTATTGCTCGCCGCCGCGGGATGGCGACGTTGATCAGCTATCTGGTGCCGCCAGTTCAGCAAGCCGGTCTGTACAAAGGCCTGCGTGCGCTTAAAGACAGCATTGACCGCTATCATGCACAGCCCGATCCGACACTGCTGGCCGATCTGCGTGCTCAGGCTGAAGCGCTCAATCTGAATGTCGCAGGCGAGGGCGATGCGTATGTGGCGGCGTTAGGCCATGAACTGCTACAGGTAGAACAGCGGATGATCCCGGTTGGTCTGCATGTCCTTGGTGAGCCACCTCAAGCTGCCGAACAGATTGACACTCTCACCCTGATCGCGATGTTCGCTCGCGTGCCGCGTGGCCCCGATCAGACACCGCTGGATCCGTTGCCAGTGATTGTCGGGCGAGCATTGGGGGTTGACTACGCTGCACTTACCGTTCGGTTGCGCGATGATCCAACAGCGCAGCAGCATTACCGTCAGATCGAGGAGATTTGCCGTGCCGCTATCACAGCCCTGGTTGAGGCTGGTTCTGGGCGGGCCGCCGACCAGGCTTTACAGCGCTATGTCAATATCCAGCCCGATCTCCTCACGCCGTTGTGGAACTATTTACTTGACATTCAGCGCCGCATGACAACCGAACGTGAAGTGAGCAGTCTCTTACGGGCACTCAATGGCGGCTATGTTCTCCCTTCGCCAGGCAGTGACGTAGTACGGAATCCGGCGGTCGTCCCGACCGGTCGAAACATCCATGCGTTTGATCCCTTCCACATTCCGACCCCGGCGGCTGCCTCGGCTGGTATGGCTGTTGCCGACGAGCTGCTCGAGCGAATCCGTGCCGAGCAGGGTACGTATCCAGAAACGGTGGCCATGGTACTGTGGGGCACCGACAACATTAAGACGGAGGGCGAGGGGATTGCACAGGCCCTGGCACTGATCGGCGCCAGAGCAGTTGCTGACGAACTGGGACGAATTACGACGGTCGAGTTGATTCCGCTTGCTGAATTGGGTCGGCCTCGAATTGATGTTGTGCTGACGGTCAGCGGTATCTTCCGCGATCTCTTTGCGGCTCAGGCGGTGCTGCTTGATCGGGCGATCCGCATGGCGGCTACGGCTGATGAACCGCCGACCCAGAACTTCGTGCGTGCCCACGCGCTGGCCCAGGCCAGCGAATTGGGTTTGAGCGTGGAAGCGGCTGCGACCCGTGTCTTCTCTAACGCTTCTGGAAGCTACGGTGCGAATGTCAACCATCTGGTTGAGAGCAGTACCTGGGAAGAGGATACGCAACTGGCCGAGGCGTTCATCACTCGGAAGAGTTTTGCGCTCCAGCCGGGTGGTGAATGGCGCGAAGCGCGAGCGCTCATGGAGCGGGTACTGGCTACGGTCAGCGTTACCTTCCAGAATATCGACAGCGTGGAAAACGGGATTAGCGATATCGACCACTACTACGAGTATCTCGGTGGTCTGACCAAGAGTGTAGAGAAGGTACGTGGCGAGCGCCCGACGGCGTTAATGGGGGAGGTGGCCGAGCTGGTGGCGCCCGGTGCAAGTCGAGTACGTTCGCTTGAACAAGTTGTGCGACTGGAAAGCCGGGCCAAACTACTCAACCCGAAATGGTACGAGGGGATGCTCAAGCATGGCTACGAGGGTGTCCACGAGATTGAAATTCGGGTCAGTAATACCTACGGCTGGAGTGCCACGGCTCAGGCGGTCGAAGGCTGGGTTTACCAGGGTGTTGCCGAGACGTATCTACTCGATCCGGTGATGCGTGAACGGTTGGCGAACCTCAACCCCCATGCCACTGCCGGCATTGCCGGGCGATTGCTAGAAGCCCATGAACGTGGCTTCTGGCAGGCCGATGAAGAGACGCTCGCGCAGTTGCGCGAGATTTATGCCGATCTCGAAGATCGGTTGGAAGGTGTACGCTGATCGGTACCTGATACGTCTGTAGGGGCACGGCAATGCCGTGCCCCGACCATCACGGATGGGGAAAACTACCGAACGCGGGCCAGAGGCCCGCGCTCCCGGCTTGCTTAACCCTGCCTATCTTCGGCCAGCAACTGTCGCAGCACGTACTGCAAGATACCGCCATGGCGGTAGTATTCGATCTCTTGCGGTGTGTCAATGCGCACACGAGTCTGGAATTCGCGCACCGTTCCATCGCCGGCGGTCGCACGTACCGTCAGCACGCGACCCT
>Ga0308418_1000692_pt1 | contig 18738 bp, 23 predicted proteins | sample HotsprSampleR4cd_FD_203517 | JGI IMG/M metagenome (GOLD analysis project Ga0308418, IMG submission 203517) | Hot spring phototrophic mat microbial communities from Mushroom Spring, Yellowstone National Park, Wyoming, United States - 20090729_R4cd ... | reverse complement strand
CTTCATTGAAAAATTCTTTTGCTGCTTCGGCAGGAATAGCAATAATATCCGAGGCATATCTTATCCGTTCTGCGATTAGTTGGGCTTCTAAATCGTGAAGTTCTAATTTTTTTCTTTGAAGTTCTGCCTCCAAACGGGCTCGTTCTTGGGAGGTCTGCGACGAAGCTTGTCTTCTTAATAATTCTTCATACTCTTGTTTTTTTTGTTGAAAATTAGATTCAGCTTGTGTAATAGATTGAGACAAATCCTCAATTTGTTGCTTTCGTGACTGAATCTCAGCTATTTGTTGTTTAGTTGATTTATATCTATTATAATAGGATAAAAATTTTTTGTAATTGGGGTCCCCTTCTATTTTGTCAATTTCTTTTTGAATATCATCCTTACGTTGAGGATCTGTTTCAACTAATAACATCTCTCTCCACCCTTGTAGATCTTCATCTAATTGCTCCATAAATTGAAGATCAATTTGAGCTTCCAACTCAGATTGTAATAATAGAAGTCTATTTAAATTTCTTTGATCTTGTAGCGCATTTGCTTTCAAAATTTCTAATTGAGTTCTTTGACCTGAAACTTTTACCAACTCTTGTCTAGCTTGTTCAAGGTCCTCTTTAGCTTTATTTATTTGCTCTTGAGTTACTTCTTCAGGCAATTTCTCAATCTGTGTTTCTAATGCCTGAATTTCTCTTCTTAACGCTTCATAAGCATTTATATGCTCCAGTCTTTTTTTCGGATCCAGTCTTTCCGTAAAAAGCTTATGAATGATGCGACGATATTGAGGTTGACTAAGAAGGGTTTGAGCAATAGCTTTAGCTTCTTCTTGCTTTAACTGACCGTTTTGATCATATAATATATCTTTATACTGTGGCATATGGCTTACATAGACAACCAGTTCATCTATCAATGCAGGCGGTATTTGTTGACCATTACTTTCTAAATACACTCGTGTCGCATCAGCTACTTTTTGAGTTTTATCATATCGGTCTCCTTCTGGTGTGCCTACTACTGGTGCTTTTTTTTGTCTGGTTGTTTGATCACGATCTTGACTACTTAAATTTTCCAGAAGCACGCCTTTTACATCTTGTTCAGTATAAGGACAAACATCACCAGCCAACATCTGAAGACTTTTTTCTGCTTGACCATCTCTGTAAGCATTAATTGCTTTATCAACTAGAGAAGAAAGAGTTGTGTCCTGGGTTTGAAATTGTTGTTCTACTAATCTTAACGCTAATCCTTTTGCTACTTCAGGATTAATTTGAGCATCAGCCATAATTTACTGACTAAATTTTAATAACTGACTTTTAATCGCCTCAATTTTTTGCGCGTCTTCTTTTTGAATTTGTGATTCTTTTTCAAAACTATCTAAAAAAGAGGAAAAAATAAAATATCTATCTTTTAGTTCGGTTAAAAAATTATTTAAATCTGAATCATTGGTGATTGTTTTTTTTCTTTCTAAAATAAATCGGGAAATTTCAGCCGCTTCATCTTGATCAATATCTTCAGCAATCAAACTATCAAGAATTACTTTGGTTAAACCATCAATTAATTTTTTTAATCGCACAGCAAATTCATCCATAATATAACTTTATAAATAAAATTTTTATTTGTCAATGGGAATGGTTTAAAAAATGTTAAAATTAAAAAATGACTAAAAGTCTTTTCCTCTTACTTACCCTTCTTTTTATTCAATCAACAACTATCTTCTTCCTCTCACGCCAAAATATAAAACAATTATTTTTTATTTTTAAAAAAATCCTTTCTCATAAAAAAAATTATCACCAAAAAACAATTTATAAAATCATCTCTTTAATCTTCTTACCCGGCACAATCATCCACGAACTTTCTCATTTTTTTGTGGCAATAGTTTTGTTTTTACCAGTCAAAGATATTCAGATTTTTCCAAAGTTTGAAGAAGGACAGATAAAATTAGGTCAAGTTTTTTATGTCAAAAAAGATTTTTTGCGAGGGATTTTGGTTGGGGTGGCTCCTTTTTTTGGGGCGCTTTTTTTATTTTTTGGTCTTTCATTTTTCAATCTTTTTCCAAATGAAAGTTTGGGGATTAATATTTTCCTACTTTATCTTATTTTTACCGTTTCCTCGCTTATGTTCTCTTCAAAACAAGACTTGGTTGATATTGGTTATTTAATCCCCTTTTTGCTATTTTTGTTGATTATCGGCTACATTTTTCAACCCTTTATCCCATCGTTCAATCTTTCTTATTTCAAAAATATTATTGCTGGCTTGGAATTTTTTTTAACCAATGTCAATTATTATCTTTTTTTGTCGATTTTGATTCATGTTTTTTTAATGGGAATATTCTTTTTGGTAGATAGAAAAATTTAATAAACATTCTTAGTGTTTAGTGTCAGATATTATAAAGCGCTTTTTAATAATAAAGATAAATCTTTTTTTAAGAAAGATTCGTCATGAAATTTTTTTGCTAAATCAAAGTTTTTTTCAACCATCATTTGATATTTTTCTTTATCTTTTAGAATATCAATCGTTAAATCAACGGCTTCTTTAATTTTTTCTTTTGGTACTAATTTAAAACCATTAAATGCTTTAACCGTATTGCCAATGCTTATAATCTCATAACCCTCTTTTTTTATATCAGATTCAAATACTGGATATTCAAATAAAACTACTGGCTTTTTAAAAAAAACTGCCTCTAAGAATTGATTACCAAACCCTTCTTTAATTGAAGTATAGGTAACCAAATCAGCAATTAAATAGCTGTCAAAAAAATTAAAAGTTGATTTTTTTCTTTTTTTTAAATTGTTTTCCAAAGAAAAATGTTCATAGGCAAAATAACATTTAACTTTTAACTGAAAAGCGAGTTTATTTAATCTATGAAAATAGTCTCTTGAGTCAAATTCAACAAAATTTGGTAAAAACAAAATCACCCGTGAATCTTTATCAAAAATAAAGTTTCTCTTATTTGTGTTAATTTTCAAAGGAGTCAAGCGCTTCATTTTTTTCTCAAGCTCATAAACAAAATAAATAGCATTTTCGATTGCTTTTCTTGGGGTGATTCTGGTTGCATGTAAAACAACCAAGTCTTTTTCGTTAATAGAAAAAAAATTTCTAATTTCAATTTCGGTGTTCTTTGATTGATATTGATTTTTAAAGTCAAAATAATCGCCAATTTTTTCAGCCGCTATCCCCCTTTTTTGTTTTATTATATTAAGCATAATTGAATTAATTACTTGATGTTTTATGATGAAGTTTCTCTTTGGAGGAAAAAGATTAACAATTTCATTAATAAAATAATAGTTTGGTTTTAAGAATTCATCTCTTTCAAACCAAAAATCATGATGAACACAAACGGTTGGAATCTCCATTTTATCTAAAACTTTCAAAAGAGCGCTAGAAAAAGGAAGATTGTAAGCATGAGAAAAAACATTATGAACAAATATAAGATCAGGATTTATTATTTTTACTGCCTTATTTAACTTTTTATGTATCACATTCTCTAATTTAAAAAACAACATCATTGCCGTTAACTCGTCTAAGACTTTCTTTTTTTTATTAAAAAAGGATTCTTTTAAAAACCGATTTAAATTCGAAGTTATATCTAATTCCTTAATTACAAACGAGTTTTTTCTTTTTTTTCCATCATAGCCGGAAAGAAAATAAACTTCTTCTCCAAGTTCTTGAAATATTTTTGCTCTTTTCTCTATTTCAAGACTCACCCCATCTCTTTCTCCAACTCGGTAGTGAACAAATAAAATTCTTTTTTTCATATCGGTTGCCATAAAAAATCGTAAGGACCTAACTGATATTTTTTATTTTGGTATTTAATTCTTACATAGTCTTTTGTCACATTATGTAATGCTAAAATTTTCTGTCCATCTTTCCATCTTAAAATAGAAAATACTTTACCTGAGAGAGGAAGAATTTTTTGTTCAGCTTGAGGATGAAAAGCAATATACGACTTTCGCTTCCTTATAAGATCAATTAAGGCTTTAAAAACAACTGCCTCTTTTGTTTTTTTATTATTAATCCAATTTTCAATCTCTCTAACTGATAAGTTTTCTCGATTTAAGTCACGATTAATTCTTGTTTTTTTATAGGTTTTTAAATCGTTTTCTCTCCCAAAAAGCGATAGATAATAAACAGCCGGAACGCCTCTTAATGCAAAACTAATCGCTCTTGAAGTGATAAATTTTTTTAAATTCAACTCAAATGATAAGTCTTTTTCGAATAAAGCTGACCACCAAGTAGTATTTATCTCATAAACTGCCCTACCCCCGTTAGGAAGACTTCTTGTCGATAGTCTACCTCCACCCTTCTCAATTTTTATAAAAATTTTTTTAAATTCGTTTTCAGATAAAATCTCTTTTGCTCCAAGAACACCGATTCCATCATGAGAGTCAAGAAAGTTATAGAAAAAGTTATCACCTTTTGGCCAATCTGTTGATAAAGCCCAATAAGTTAGAAATGATGAATTATTGGTTATAAAAGCGTGAAGAACCAAAGGCGGTAAAGCAAAGTTATAAACCATATGGGCTTCATTTTTACCATCACCAAAATAAGAAATGTTTTCTTTATGTGGTACATTTGTCTCCGTTATAATTACACCATCAGGATAAATACTTTCAATAATTAAACGCATAATTTGAACTATAACGTGAACCTGGGGCAAATGCAAACAACTTGTCCCTAATTCTTTCCAAATATAGGCAATCGCGTCAAGACGGATAATTCTTACTCCTTTTTTAAAAAGAAAAAGAAGAATCTTTATCATTTCTAAAAAAACCTCGGGATTTTTGTAATTTAAATCCACTTGATCGGTGTAATCACCAACGCTAAAAGTTGTCCAGACATATCTTAAACCATCTTTAGTCTTAAAAGGGGTAAGAAGTGATGTGGCTCTTGGTCGGAAAACTTTTTTAAAATCATCATTTTTTGTCTCTTCCTCCAAAAAGGAAATGAAATAGTTTTTGTATTTTTTCTTACCTGATAAAAAACCCTTAAACCACTTACTTTCAGTAGAAAAATGATTCAAAACTAAATCGCTCATCAATCGATAACGATTGGCTATTTTTTCAATATGCGACCAAGACCCAAATTCTTTTTTTACTTGATAAAAATTAACCACCGAAAAGCCCCGATCTGACGAAAACGGATAAAAAGGAAGAATATGAATTGCTGAAAATTCATCTTTAAAATATTTGTCCAAGAAATAATATAATGCGTTTAGAGGTTTTTTGTTTTTGATAAAAAAAGAATCTGGATAAGTAATTAAAAAAATGTCCTTTTCATCAAAAATTGACTTTTTCTTAAAATATTTTTTTAATATTCTTTGACGGTGTAATATTCGTTCTATTTCCAATAAAATCTGTTTTGCCTCTTTTGGATATAAAATTTTTATCTTTTGAAAAATTTTTTCTTTATTTTTCCAAAATTCCATAGATTCAAATGTATTAAAAAACTTACCTGTTTACTACAAATTAAAAATTAATTATTAAACGATAAAATATTTTTTATCTCCTCCGCCGCATCTTTTGGATCAACAATATTGACAGAAAGCCCTGTCCCAAGCTCAAAACCAGCGCGATTGACAAAACGGGGAATAAGTCTTAGATACCAATTTTCTTTTGGGTAAATATAAAAGTTATAGGCAAAAGGAAGAGTGGAAAATTCATATTTATCGTAAATTTTTTCCAAAGCTTTTAAAACTTTTTTAAAAATCAAAACCATATCCTCAATCTCCTCATCAGTAATATCTCCAAAATAAGTATTTTGTTTTTTTGGGGCAAGCCAAACCTCAAAAGGCCACTGAGAAAAATCAGGGCAGTAAAGGTCGAAGTGTTTATTTTGTTCAATAATATTGTTCATCGGTTCACGGGCTAAAGTATCTAAATTTATTTGAAATGGCAAAACTACCAATTGTGCATGAGAGTGCTTTAGTGATGCCCCGGCGTTTTCTCGATGATTGCAAAAGATTATTACTTGCCCCTTTTGTCGGTAAAAGTTAAACCGCGCCCGATAAACTTGAAAGATTTTTTTCAAATGCTCTTGTGAAAAATGTTCCAAATCTTTATGGCAATCCGGAGTATGAACAATCACCTCATGAAAATCAGTAATTGGGTATTTGTTGGGGATTACTCTTATTTCCCATCCCGGTTGATTGGGCTCTCCCTTACCAACACGCATTACTTCAGGCGGAGTCATTTTTTCATTGCCTGGACAAAGAGGACAAACAAACTGTTCTTGCTTTTGATGCGGCCGGTTAATCCGCTGGGGGGAAATAATCACCCATCTTTTTGAGGAAATATCTGGAACGTACTTTGACATATTATAAATATATCAAATATCAAAAATCAAAAATCAAAATTACATATTAAAAATCAAAATTATTTTATTTTTTTACCTTTTAAAGTTAAAATACTTGAGGCGAAAATATTACCAAATTCTTTTAATTCATCTAAAAACCATTGCACTTCATCTTTTTTAATTTTTCCAGCATCTCTCAATAAAGCAATCCAGACTTTACTTTCGTTAATTGATTTTAAACTAACTTCAAAGTATTTGATAAAATCTTTTTTACTTGAGGCTGCTTGACCTTCAATATAGTTTGAAAGAATACTTGTGCCGCTTCGAAGTAATTGATCGCCTAAAATAAAACAAACTCTATCTTTAGGTAATTTTTCGATTAGTTTAATTAGTTTTAAAACAAAACGATATAGTCTTTCTTTAAACTCCTTTTTGAATTTTAATTTGTCATTTTGCATTTTGATTTATGATATTTGATATAGAAAAATTTGGGAAACTTTGAAATTATAATAGAAAATAGTTAATTAAAAATCAATTATAATTTGACTATGATAACAATCGGACTCGGCAATCCAGGAAAAAAATACCAAAACAACCGCCATAATGTTGGCCATATGTTTATTGATTATTTAAATAAACTCGCAATTGATCAAAAAAACAAAAGCTTCAATCTTAAAACTTTTAAAACTAATTGTTTTATGAACGAAAGCGGAAAAGAAGTAGAAAAAATTTTAAAAAAGTTACCAGTTAAAAGTTACAAGTTACAAGATGTATTTATCGTTCACGACGATTTGGATATTCCTCTTGGCAAATTTCGGATTGACTTTGGCAAAGGTCCAAAGATTCATAATGGTCTAAAATCAATTGAAGAAACTTTAAACACAAAAGACTTTTGGCGCATCCGAATTGGCATTGACAACCGCCAAAAAACTGGATGGATTGATGGTGAAGCTTATGTTTTACAAGATTTTTTACCCGAAGAAAAAGAAGTTTTGGAAAATGAGGTGTTTGAGAAGATTGTAGAAAGACTTTTTAAAATGGTAAAATAAAAAACTTAACCTTCAAAATTTACGGAAATTTTAAGAGTTAAATTTTATTTTTTAAAATAATCTAATTGATTACTTATAGGACTTACGCACTATTTATAATTTTATATTGTTAGGTCATCCCGAATTTACCGTGCCTGCCGACAGGCAGGTTTCGGGATCCTATTAATATGAAACTTGAAAAGAGATTCTGAAAAAATCCTGATACTCATCAGGGCAAGGTTCAGATAAAAATTTACTGCGTAAGTCATGTACTTAATTTCTATCTGATAAGAAAAAATGATATAATATCTCAAAGTTTATGAAAGTTCTTTATCTTTATCTTTTTCCTCTTTGGGGAAATGGATCAGGCGCATGGCTAAGACGATTGTGTTTTAATTTAAAAGAAAAATATCAAAAAGATTTTGAAGCAGCTATTGTTGCTCCAGATTCTCGTCGCCTTAAATATGCTAAAGTTTATACAGCCAAACCACCTTTTATCGGCGTTTTTGTTGGCAATCCTGAACTTCCTCAAGCTAAGAAATATTCAAAATTTTCTAATGAAGAACTCATTCAAACTATCAACTATTATCTTTTAAAAACAAATAAAATTATCAAAAAATTTAAACCAGATTTAATTCATTGCTTTCATACTGCTTTTTTACCTCACATCGGAAGAACTCTGGCTAATTTTTATAAAATTCCTCTTATTATCACTACTCATGGTAGTGATCTTTATTATTTTGAAGAAGATAACCGTCTAAAAGGACTAATTCGCGATGCTTCAATAAGATCAAAATATATAACCGCCAATAGCAATTTCACTCGTGAATGGTATTTAAAAATGTTTGGTAAAGATTTAGCCAAAAAAATAAAAACAATTCCAGCTGGTATTTCAAATCAAATTAATTTTGAAAGAGATGTTTCCTGGATTGATAAGAAATATCAATTTAAATACGATAAAATGGTTCTTTTTACTGGAAGATTAACCGAGCATAAAGGCGTTGAGTATTTGATAAAAGCTGCTCGTCAAATTGAAGCTGAAATCATAATTTTAGGCGATGGACCAGAAAGAAAGTATTTAGAAAGTTTAATCATTAAATACAAACTTAATAATGTCCATATGCTTGGTTATTTTTCCCAAAAATTGGAAAAAATCGATGACTTTTACTTAAGAGCTGATGTTTATGTTGCTCCTTCTGTCTGGAATGAGCCTTTGGGATTAGTTATTCTTGAAGCAATGGTTAATAAAACACCAGTAGTTGTCAGTCGAAAAGGAGGAGTGACTACTATTGTAAAAGATGGATATAATGGGTTTTTAATTCGGCCAAGAAGTCCTAAACTGATTGCTGAAAAAGTAAATCTTTTACTTAATAATGAAAAACTAAGGCTTAAAATGGGTGAAAATGCTTATAAAAGTGTTGTTCAAAAATTCTCTTGGGAAAAAATTGCTACCAAATTTTATAATCTTTATTTAAAATCCATTAGCAAAAAATAAAAAATATGTTTATTGTTGTTTTAGGCGGTGGAGTAAATCTTAGAGGGGAAATCCCAAAAACTGTCTATCAAAGATTAGACAAAGCCTTAGAAGTCTATCAAAAAAATCTTGATAAAAACCCAAAAATTATTGTTTCTGGAAAATATAGTTTTTTATATCAACAAATCAATCAATTTCCTCATTATACCGAGGCAGAAAAAATGGCTTCATATCTTATAAAAAACGGTGTTCCTAAAAAACAAATCATACTGGAAAAAAAATCAAAAGATACTATTGGTAATGCTTATTTTGTTAAAAAAATCTTTCTTAAAAAAAATGAAAAAAAAGGCATCATTATCACTTCAAATTTTCACTTAGAAAGAGTCAAATATGTTTTTGAAAAAATATTTGGAAAAGATTATCAATTAGATTTTATCGGTGTCAAAGAAGATTTGCCTAAAGAAAAAGAAAAAGAAGTTTTAGAAAGACAAAAAAAAGTTTTAGAAAAAACTAAAGAAATTCTTTCTCCGATGAAAACTGGCGACCACTTGTATTTAACTAAAAGAATATATAGAATAAAATATTATCGCGAAAAAAGACCAAAATGGGTTATTAATTTTGTCGCAAAGGGAGATTAGACCCGCTTTAAAATACTAAAATCTTCTTTTTCTTTTTATTTTCAATCTTTATTACTTTATGTTCTTAAATACCAAGTCAGCTAATTGAAGATTATTACGAAATGTGTCTTTTAAAATTTTGTAGACTTTTAACTTCGCAATGGTGTGTTCTACTATTACTCTTAAAGAAGATATGGTTTTATTGGTTAATTTATTAACTGAAGATAATTTTTGTTTTGGTTTTCTTTTTAAAGGAGTAATAACTGTCAACCAAGGACAGTCTGAAGTTACTCCCTGATATCCTAAATCACCAAGTTCTTATCCCATCATCAATCAAAGCTTTTTTGTCATGGATTCTTGCTGTTTGAGTTTTGGTTATATAAAAGATTCTTTTATTTTTAGGATTAATTTTGATTTTCTTCCTTACCTATTTTTCTTTTTCTTTTTTTTAGGAATTCTTTGGTATTCTTTTAAGCGTAAGGCTGATGAGAATTTAGGAAGAATTTTTATGAAATGATAATAGGAAACTCTTAAAACTTGTTGAAAAAGATCTTTTTTTTGTGATAAGATAGTTGATATTTAACATACTGGTTGATGAAATTAATAACATATTACCAGTATGTCATAAAAGTTAATTTAGAGCAAATCTATCAGATAAAAATATGAAAATTCTTTTCGTGTCAACTTTAAAACGAAAAGTTACCAAGGAAATGACTGCTTCAAGATCACAAATCATTTACAAAATTGCCTCAGGAATGGCTAAAAAAGGCCATGAAGTTTTTATTTTAGGAACAGAAGACACTTATATCGAAAATTGTCAAACTATTCCTGTCATTGAAAAAGGTTGGGTAGATCTTCCAGCAGTAGAAAATCCTTTTTTTCTGGAAGTATCGACAATGATCCAACAAATAAGAAAAATTGTTCAGATCCAAAATCAGTTTGATATTATCCACAATCATCTTTATCCAGAATTTTTACCTCCAATTATAGAAAACGAATTAAAAAAACCCATGATCACAACAGTTCACTCTCAATGGACTGATTTTATAGATGAGACTTTAGCGCTTTTTAAAAAAACCATTTTTGTTTCTGTCTCCAATGCTCATAAAAGTCTTTTCAAAAAAGCTAAGATTTATAAAGTTATCTACAACGGTATTGACACCAAAACTTTTTCTTTTGAAGAGAAAAAAGAAGACTATCTTTTATGGATAGGTAGACTGTCAAAAGCAAAAAATAAAGATGGTACTTTTATGGATCCTAAAGGTGTACGTTGGGCAATTAAATTAGCTCAAAAAACTGATAGTCGTTTGATTATTACTGGAAACGTTGAAGATATTGAATTTTATAATCGTGATGTTAAACCTTATTTAAACTATAAAATTCAATGGTATGGGCCAGTTTCTAAAGAACAAAAACTTTCTCAAAAAGAAATCGCTCACTTAATGAGAAAAGCAAAAGCCTTTTTAATGACAATAAACTGGTATGAACCTTTTGGTTTAGTAATGGCAGAAGCAATGTCTTGCGGGACACCGGTAATCGGTTTTGATCGCGGCGCCGTTCCTGAAGTTGTGATTGACGATAAAACCGGTTTTGTTGTACCTTATGAAAAGGGTATTGAGGGATTAATAGAGGCTTTAGCCAAAATTAATAAGATTAAACCTAAAGACTGTCGCGAACATGTAGTCAAAAATTTTTCGGTGGAAAAGATGGTGGAGGAGTATGAGAAGTTATATTTAGAAATTTTAGGAAAAAAACAATTTTGAAAATGAAAATTGCCTTCATTACAATATCTTATAACCAAATTGGTATTAGTACTACGGGAGGAATTGAAACTTTTGCTTTATATTTACTTAGAGAATTAGAGCGATTAGGCAATCATATTACTCTTTTTTCTGCGGAAGAAACTGATCAATCATCTTTACCAAACATTGATTTTGAACCAACCTTTTCTTATCTTCATGATCTTGAACTTAAAGACAACGACGACCGCTCTAATAATGTTTTAACTCTTAATTATGCTATGTTTCAATATTTTAGCTTAGCCAAAGCTCTCTTAAAAAGCGATTTTGATATTTACCATTTTAGCTCTTCACAATGGTATATACCTTTCTTATTTTCTAATTATACAAATAAGAAAATTATTACCACAGTCCATGTTAATAATCTTCGTCGAAAAGCTACTTCTTATGTTTTGAAAAACTTTAAAGGACCTTATATAGCAAATATATCTAATGCCTCAGCAGAACTTTTTAAGAATTATCCAAAAAGAAAGACCATCCATAATGGAATTCCTTTAGAAAATTTTTATTTTAATAATAATCCTGATAATTATTTTGCTTGGTTAGGACGGATAACTCCGGTTAAAGGTTTAAAAGAAGCTCTCCTAGCTGCTAAAAAAGCTGATATTGAATTTATTGCTAGTGGCCCTATACATTTTCCTGATTATTTTAATAAAGAGATAAAACCATTACTTGATAAGAAAAGATCGATGATTTCACCTTTAAATATAAAAGATAAAGTTAAATTTTTATCTAATGCCAAAGCAGTTTTAATGCCGGTTCTTTGGGATGAACCTTTTGGTTTGGTTGCTATAGAAGCCATGGCTTGTGGAACACCAGTGATTGCCTTCAAAAGAGGTGGATTAAAAGAAACTATTATTGATGGAGTAACTGGTTTTCTTGTTGATTCAATAGATGAAATGGTGGAAAAAATAAAAAGGATAGATGAAATCAATCGAAAAAAATGTAGAGAACACGTTAGAAAGAATTTTACTTCAGAAATAATGGCAAAAAAATACTTAAATTACTATTTAAAAGCAATCAGCGATAAATTATGAAAATTGCGGTTATTACTAATATTAAACATCCAGTGATGAAATGGACAGGTTTTGGTGTTGAAAACTTTGTATATATTTTAATTAATGGCTTAATAAAAAAAGGACACGACGTCACACTGTACGCCTCGGGCGATTCTATTGTTCCTTGCAAATTAGTTTCCATTCATCCAAAAAGCATAAATTTTGATAGTAATATTAAAGAAGAGTTTAAATTCTATTACGAAGATTGGTTATATATTAACTTATATAAAAATGCTAATAATTATGATATTATCCATAGCCACGATCATAATCGTGGCATGCTTTATAGTTTACTTTCAAAAACACCAACAATTTCTACATTTCATGATGTTTGGGATATTAATCGATCACCTATAGAATTGTTGCTAAAAGCAAATGAAATAAATAATAATCATACTTTTATAGCAATATCTAAATACCAAAAAAAATTATTATTATCATCTAAATTAAAAAACGTTAAGCATATCTATCATGGAATAGACACAAAAAACATTCCGTTTTTACCTGTAGCTCATGATCCAAGTATGATTTATTTGGGTAGAATTAATAAAAGAAAGGGCGTCCATATTACTATACAAGTGGTTCAACAAACAGATAAACTCCTTAAGATTTTTGGTTTTATTAATCAATCAATACCAGAAGAACTAGTTTTACAAAAAGAGATTGAAGGTTTTTCTAAAAAAAATAAACTGATTCAATTATATGATACTGTTTTTAAAGATAAAAAATGGGAAGTTCTTGGTTCAGGCAAACTCTTCCTCTTCCCCATCCAATGGGAAGAACCGTTTGGTTTGGTGATGATTGAGTCTATGGCTTGTGGTACTCCTGTTGTTGCTTTTGCTCGCGGCTCTGTCCCTGAGGTGATAAAAGATGGCGAAACAGGATTTGTTGTCAATCCATCAGATGATGATATAAGAGGAAACTTTATTATCAAAAAAACTGGTCTTGAAGGGCTTTGTGAGGCGGTTGAGCGAATTTACTCAATGCCAGAAGACCAGTACCGAAAAATGAGAAGAGCTTGTCGAGAGCATGTTGAGAAAAATTTTACGGTTGAAAAAATGGTTGATGAATACGAAAAAGTGTATGAAGAAATTATTAGCAAAGAAAATAAGGCTTAGAAAACTATTTGGAAACTTACCAGTAAAAAATCTTCTTATCGATAAAATTCCCTTTTGTGTTAATTAGCGTAATCTCAATTGGTCTTGACAAAAAACCTATTAATAGATACTATTTTAATAATATGGCTACCACCACTGTTTCTATTTCCGCTCTTAAGGTTAACCCATCAAAAATAATTAGTTTAGCCGCTGATTATCCAGTGGCGATTGAAAATCGCAATAAAATAACCGCTTATATCATCGGCAAAGATCTTTATGAAAAGTTAGTTTCATCCTTAGAAGATTTAATTGACAAAAAAGCGGTTGAGGAAACTGACTTTAAAAAAGGTGAAGATTTTGAAAAAGTGGCTCAAAAACTTAACTTATGAAAATTCTTATCGCAAAAAGGGCAGAAAAATATCTTAAAAAAATTCCCAAAATAGATCAAATTGCAATTGTGAGAAAAATTAGATTATTAACTTCTCCTTCCTCAAATGAAGAAAAATTAAAAGGCCTAAAAAACATCTATCGAGTCAGAGTTGGTAATTATCGGATTGTTTTTCGAAGAACCAAAGAAGAAATCTTTATCGTTTTAATCGGTCATCGAAAAGAAATTTATCAATTAGTTAATCGCCTTTTTCAATAAATGATTTTGATTTTTAATTTTTGATTTTTGATATATTTATTATGCAATCCATAAAAGATATCCTAAAAAACTTTGACCCATTAAAAGACAAATACATTTCTCGTGACTTTCAGGCGTTTGGGATTTACTTGGCTGAAAAACTCGGCGAGCCAAAAAGAAAAAGCTTGTATATAAAACTAGCCAAAACTATCCCCCGGCCGGTTTTGGAAGAAGCGTTACGCTTTGTTGTTGATTCAAAGGCAAGAAATAAAGGGGCGCTTTTTATGTGGAAACTGAAACAGTTAGGAATTTTTGATAAAACCAAAAATTCCAAATTAGTTAAAAATCAGTCAAAGTCAGTTAAAATCAGCGATTAAATACCCAACTCTAACGCTTTTTTATATATTCTTAAATTATCTATACTCCCCATGACACTTTAATTATAACCAATTCTAACTCTTTTATTTCGCTTAGATTAAACTAATTCCAACTGATTTTAACTGATTTCAACTAATTATAACTGACTATAAATGCTTCCAACTAATTACAACTGATTTCAACTTTAAAAATGTTATTGACAAATAAAAAAAATTTATTTATAGTTAATTTATACTATGAAAATTACTGTTTATACTGTTTCTGATTGTCAATTCTCCAAACAAGAAAAAGAATATCTACAATCTCACAATCTCTCTTACGAAGAAAAAAATTTAGAGCAAAATCGAGAGTGGTTGACAGAAATGTTGGCCGTTTCTAATAACTTTGCCGGAACCCCAGTGACTAAAATTGAAAAAGATGATGGCCAAATTATTGTTTTAAAAGGTTTTACGAAAGAAGAGTTTGATCAAGTTTTAGGCTTTAAAAAAGAAGAATCAGTTACTCAAGTCTCAGCTGATATTTCTGCTGCCTCACCAGTTAATGAACCATCATCACCCTCTCAACCACAAACTCCCCAACCTTCTTCTACTCAACCAATAACCCCTAAACCCCAAACTCAACAACCTCCAATCTCTCAACCACCAACTCCCAACACTCCCCCACCCACATCTCAACCAACCCAACCAACAACACCACCAGCGCCAACCCAAGAATTTAATCCGGCGCCAACTAACAATCCTACTCCCTCATACGACCCCTTATCCTCAGTTCTTTCTGATTTAGAGCAAAAAGCCAATCTTAATCAATCAACAACTCCCCCACCACCAGCTAATATCCCAAATATTCCCAATTTTAATGAGTGAAACCAAGTCAGACTTGGTAGAAATTTTTAAATTTATGCTAACTTCAATTTTATACTGGATTAAAAAAAATAAATTAACTACTTTCTTGATTTTAATTATTCTTTTTCTTCTTTTAAAAAATAAAATCTTAAACTCCCCCTTTATCTTAAAACAACAAGACTATTATCCAAAAACAGAAAAATTCGCCATTGGTGAACCAACAAAAGAATCATTTTCCTCCACACCACCCATTGAAACCCAAAATCGGCTAATTATTAAAGAATCTTATCTTTCTTTGGTTGTAAAAAATATTTTTGACGCCCAAAAAAAGATTTTAGAAAAAACAGAAAAAATGGGTGGCTTTATGGTTCAAAGTTATTTTGACAATCCTCAAGAAGCTGCCTCTGCTACCATAACTATACGCGTTCCTGCAAAAAAACTTGACCAGGTTTTGTCTGAATTTAAAAAAAATGCGGTAAAAGTAGTTTCTGAAAACATTTCTGGAACCGACGTCACCGAAGAATATACTGATATCGAAGCTCGCCTTAAAACTTTATATAAAACTAAGACTAAGTTTGAAGAAATTATGGAAAAAGCAAACCGCGTCCAAGATATTCTTGAAGTCCAGCGTGAGTTAATTAATCTTCAACAACAAATTGATGCTTTAGTTGGTCAAAAACAATATCTCGAAAAAAGCGCTAATTTAACCAAAATCACCATCTATCTTTCAACCGATGAACTTTCTCTTCCTTATGTTCCAACTGAAAGTTGGCGACCCCAACTTATTTTTAAACAAGCGGTTCGTTCTTTGATATTAACTTTAAGAAAAATTGCTACGGTTTTAATTTGGGCTTTTGTCTATTCACCAATTCTTATTCTTTTATTTTTTGGAATTTACTTTTGGAAAAAAATAAAAAGAAATATCCTTTAATTTTTTTTTATAAAAAAATTGACAAAAATAAAAATCTTCTCTATCCTTGTATAAATGAAAACTCATGCTTTTAAAAATCTAAAACTATTTTTTGCCATTATTATCTCCTTATTTTTAACAAAAGCAATCACCAACCCTTATTTGCTAAAAAACAAAATTACGAGCTTTATTAATTCTCGCCTCCACCAAAAACAGACACCCACTCCAGTTCTTTCTAAACCAGAAATACGATTTATCTCACCCCACTTTCTCCCAAAAGAATCTTCTACTCCTTTTCCAATCTCTTCTCCTCTTCCTTCACCAACCATCTTCTTTACCCCTTCACCTCTTCCCTCACCAACAGAAATCATAATCTCACCAACAAAGGTTCCACCCTCACCAACCCCAAAACCAAAATTTTCCTGCCCCTCCTTTTCCGGTGAAAACTATGATACCGCTACTGTCATTGTCAAAAACTCAACACCAATCTCCTTGCGTCGCGATATTACGCTTCCCCCACTTATTCCAATCTCAGCTACCCTTTCTTTAATCGATGGTCAAATCGTTGATCCTGATCCAAAAGTACCTCAATTTTCCACGGTTTTTTCTCCTAAAAGAACACCGCGGTTTTTAGCTGCTTATAAAGCCGAGGGGGAGTTGCGCGGGCCCCAATCAACAGACGTAGAAATTTTAGAGTTAGAAACCAATCCCGGTGAGTCACTTCGTTTTCCTAAAACCGGTTATGATATTGGCGGTGGCAATGCGGCAATGGTCTTAAATGCTAGTGAGGATAAAATTACCTTCAAAATCGGTCGCGAAGATAATGTTGTTCTTGGATATACTTTGTATTTTGAGGGTGTTTGTCTTGATAAAAATCTTGAAGCGCTTTATCAAAGACTTAACAGTGAAGGAAGAAATAGCCTGCCAGCAATTAAAGTTGGTCAAATTTTCGGTTGGGCAAAAAGCGACCGATTAAAAATTGCTCTAAGAGATACTGGGACGTTTTTAGATCTTCGTTTGGTTGATAAAGCAACCGGAGAAAGTGTTTGGAAATAAATATTTATTCCCTTTATTCAACTTTTCCCAAAAAACTTTGAACTTTAAAAACATAAATATTTGTCTTTGGATTTTTATAACGATCTTTTGGTAAACCGGCTTTTTCTAAAAAAAATTCTCAAAAACTCCTCCAAATTCTATCCGGTTTCGCCGGTTACTTGGGGTAAAAAACACCCCGCCTCCTCTCTTTTTCAATCAAAACCCCTTCCTTACCCAGCTTTATCTTTTACCAATCATCGATTTTTTTAAAGTATCTTTAACAATTTTTAAGGCTTCTTTTTGTGCCTCCTCATCCAAAAAAAACTTTTCATCATTTTTATTTTGCCTTAAATACCCGCCAATTGCCGCATAGCCAACTACCCGGGAAAAATCCAATAAAATATCAAAGGTCTGAAGAAACAACGACTAAAGTTTTTTTATCAATTTTTTGGGCTATTTTTTCTGCTAATTTTTCAATTAAAAAACTATCAACCTCACTTAATAAAATAGGAACAATCTTAAAATCAGTTAAAACCTTTTGCAAAAAAGTTAACTCCATTTCTAAACAATGATTTTTTATAAACGAACGTTTATATTTTAATATATATTTTCCGTCAGTTAAAAAATCAATAAAATCTTTATCCAAAGCCACCTGCCCCAAAGAAGTTACCCAAAAATCCAAATCATCAACGGCTGCATAAGAAAACCACGAAGTATGAGAAGCACCCAAAAGAATTACCTTTTTAAAATCTTGGCCTCCTAACTGCTTAAAGCCAAAAGCCGCTGTTTGACTCGAATAAACAATTCCTGCATGAGGAAGAATTAAAATTTTTGGCTTTCCCCAATCTTCCTTCTTTGCTTTTTTTAAAAACGATAAAATTTGGCCTTTTAACTCTTTTTTTTCTTTGGGATAAAAAAGACCAGAAACTGCTGGTTGAAGAAAAATGGCCATTTTAAAACCTCAAAAAAACTTCTAATCAAACCTTCCATAAATCTTTCTCCCATACTTACCACAGGCAACATTTTTTAAATTGACAATTGAAACCAAATAATCTTCTCTTTTAACCAACATCGCCCCCAAACTTGGGACAAAAGGTTGAGGAGCAGGAAGGATCATAAACATTACCCAAATAAATATAGTTTAACCCGGCTTTTTTCCCAATCTTTTAGGCTAAAATCAATTTTTCAACCGGTGTGGGTGGGGCGTCTAAAATTTTGTAAGCTGGATAAAAAGCGGAGGTATACCATTTGATTTTTGATTTGATTTGATATTTCCCAATTCTGACAAAATAAAAAGCCAAAATCACAACCACAAGTGCCAAAAGATAAAAGATTTTCGCCTGGATAAAAATGAAAAAGCGGTTTTTCTCAACCGGATCCAAATAAAGACCAATCGTCAAGCCATAAACCAAAGAATAAATCATCACTTTTTGATTTAAAGGGGTAGCACAAATCCCCACTTGATTGTGAGCAATCCGACAATACCAAAAACAAGCCGTGCAACGGACCAAATGATCCCCTAATTTTTCATACAATCTTGCTTGTTTCATCGCTAATTTTAATTATAAAACAATTTTGAAATTTTATTCTTTCAACTTT
>Ga0308418_1000689_pt1 | contig 18785 bp, 15 predicted proteins | sample HotsprSampleR4cd_FD_203517 | JGI IMG/M metagenome (GOLD analysis project Ga0308418, IMG submission 203517) | Hot spring phototrophic mat microbial communities from Mushroom Spring, Yellowstone National Park, Wyoming, United States - 20090729_R4cd ... | reverse complement strand
TTGCCTGGGGTAATCCTTCTTCAACAAGGATTCTTACTCCTGAAAAAGGAAAACAGAGAGAGGAATGGGTTTATTCCTCATCTTTGGGGCTTTTGAAGTCAAGGCTTATTTTTGTTGATGGCAAACTAACATACATAATAAGCAATGAACAGAGAATTGTTGGTGAGGAATAATTAATGCAGAGTTCTGAAATAAGGAATCTCTTTCTTGAATACTTTATCTCAAAGGGACACGAACTTGTAAAAAGTTCTCCTCTAATTCCTAAGGATGACCCGTCTTTATTATTTACAAATGCTGGAATGGTTCAGTTTAAAAGGGTTTTTCTCGGTGAAGAGCAAAGACCTTACAGCAGAGCCACAACCTGCCAGAAATGCATGCGTGCAGGTGGGAAACACAGTGACCTTGAAAATGTTGGTTTTACTGCACGGCATCACACATTTTTTGAAATGCTTGGAAACTTTTCTTTTGGCGATTACTTTAAGAAAGAGGCAATCTTTTTTGCATGGGAGCTATTAACAGAGTATTTTAAACTTCCAAAGGAAAAACTATGGGTTTCAATATATAAGGATGATGATGAAGCTGCTCATATCTGGGAAAAAGAAGTTGGAGTTCCGACAGAAAGAATAGTTCGTCTTGGTGAAAAGGACAACTTCTGGCAGATGGGTGATACAGGTCCCTGTGGACCCTGTTCGGAAATAATAATTGATCAGGGAGAGGATTTTGGATGCGGTAAACCAGACTGCTCTGTTGGTTGTGACTGTGACAGATTTCTGGAACTGTGGAATCTTGTCTTTATGCAGTACAACAGAGATGAAGAAGGCAAATTAACTCCCCTTCCAAAGCCAAGTATTGATACAGGAATGGGGCTTGAGAGAATTACAGCAGTGCTTCAGGGAAAAAAAACAAATTTTGATACAGACCTTTTTGATCCAATAATTTCCCAAATTTGCTCTGTTTTAAATGTAAGCTACGGTAAAGAAAGAAAAACCGATATTGCAATCAAAGTTATTGCAGACCATATTAGAGCATCTACATTTTTAGTGGCTGAAGGACTAATTCCATCTAATGAAGGAAGAGGCTATGTTTTAAGAAGAATTATAAGAAGAGCCTGCAGATACATTAAGCTCCTTCAGCATGACAGTGTTGCTTTTTATAGATTTGTTGAACCAGTTGTTTCAACTCTTGGAACAGTTTATCCTGAGATTGTCTCTGAAAGAAAACGAATTGAAAAGGTTATAAAAATAGAAGAAGAGAGATTTTTAAAAAGCCTTGAGAGGGCACAGCAGATTTTTGATGAAATTCTTGAAAATCTTAGAAAAACCGGCTCAAATATAATTCCCGGAGAGGAGATTTTCAGGCTTTATGATACCTTTGGTTTGCCCTTTGATTTAATAAAGGAAATGGTTCAAGAATTAGATTTAGAGATTGATGAAATAGGTTTTCATCGGGAATTAAATAAACAAAGGGAGCGTGCCAAGGCAGCTGCAAAAGCTCAGGAATTAGGAATTGGTGAGGCATATAAGGATTTGAGGCTTAAAGCTGAGGGCTTAAGATTCGTAGGTTATACTGATTATGAAGTAGAGACAAAAATATATGCTATTGTCAAAAATGGTGAAATTGTAAAAACACTTGATTCTGGTGAAGAAGGAGAAGTATTTCTTTATGAAACTCCCTTTTATGCAGAGTCAGGTGGTCAGGTTGGTGATACAGGAGTAATAATTTCTAATACTTGTAAGGCTCATGTTTTTGATACAAAAAAAATAGCAGGACTTCACTGCCATAAAGTCAGGGTAATTGAAGGTAGGTTAAAAGAAGGTGACAGAGTTTTTGCAAAGATTGATATAGAAAGAAGAAAGGCAATTGCAAGGAATCATACCGCTACCCATCTTCTTCATAGTGCCTTAAAAGCTGTAGTTGGTGAACATGTAAAACAGGCAGGAAGTCTTGTTGAACCAGAAAGACTTCGCTTTGATTTTACTCATTTTGAGGCAGTGACTGATGAGGAATTAAGAGAAATTGAAAGAATTGTTAATGAAAAAATACTTGAAAATCTTCCTGTCAAAACAGAGATAAAATCCCTTGATGAAGCTTTAAATGAGGGAGTTATAGCCCTTTTTGAGGATAAATATGAAGAAACAGTAAGAGTTGTTAAAATTCTTGGATTTAGCAAAGAGCTATGCGGTGGCACTCACTGTAGCCAGACAGGTGAAATAGGAAGTTTTTATATTATTTCTGAAGGTTCTGTTGCATCAGGAATTAGAAGGATTGAAGCTGTAACTGGTTTTCAAGCCTATGAATATGCAAATTCCTATAGAGAACAAATAAAAAATATATCGCAAGTTCTTAAATCAGCTGAGCCGGTAAAAGCAGTAGAAAGACTTATTAATGATTTAAAAGCAAAGGGGCAAGAAATTGAAATCCTTAAGGAAAAACTTATTATTCAAAACATTGATGAATTTATAAAACAGGCAAAAGATACAAAAGGTGTTAAGGCATTAGCATTAAAATTTGAAGGGTTTGACACAAAAGCTTTAAGAACTCTTTCAGATAAATTAAAAGAAAAGCTTCATCCATCCGTTATTTTACTTGCCTCTAAAACAGATGGACAAGGCATTTTGATTCTCTCAGTCACAAAAGATGCAACAGACAGGTATGATGCTGGAAAACTTTTGAAGAACATATCGCAAATAGTTGGTGGTAAAGGTGGTGGAAGGGTTGACTCAGCCCAGGGTGGATGTCCAGATGGTGAAAGCCTTGACAAAGCAATAGAGGTATTTTACAAATTAATTGAAAACTAATATTTACTTTTTTCTTGTGTTTGAGTGTGGTAATTCTTATTTAAGTAGACAAAATGGCACTTACAGGAATAGAAATATTTAAACTGCTTCCTAAAACAAACTGTAAAAAATGTGGCTTTACAACATGTCTTGCCTTTGCAATGAAAGTTGCACAGGGTCAAGCAGAAATTGAACAATGCCCTGAGGCATCTGAGGGAGTCATAGCAAAACTTAAAGAAGCAGCCACTCCACCAATTAAAGGTATAATTTTTGGACCTAAAAAAATTCTATAAAAATTGGAGAAGAACAGTGCCTATACAGGCATGAAAAGAAATTTTTTCATCCGACAGTTTTAGCTTTAAGAATAAAGGACACTGATGAAAATATAAAGGAACAAGTTAATAAAATTTTGGATTCCCAGATTGAAAGAGTAGGCGAGTTTCTTAAAATTGATGCGGTTTTTGTTGAAAATGAATCTAATAATCCGAAGAAATTTAAAGAGGCAATAGAAAAAATAATCAAAAAATCCGAAATTCCTATAATTTTAGGAACCTTCAATCCTGAATCTGTAGAACAATCTTTGCCCCTTCTATCAGAAAGTCGTCCAATTCTTTATGGGGCAAATGAGGAAAATGTAAATCAAATGACAACTTTAGCTAAAAAATATAATGTTCCACTTACTGTCACAGCTTATGGAATACAGAAAGTTATTTCAATTATTGAGAGAATTCAAAATCTTGGATTTGAAGATATACTTATTGATACTCAACCAAATAGCACCCGTCAGCTTTTAATTGACAATACATTGATAAGGCGTGCTTCATTAAAAAAGAAATTTAAAGCGGTTGGATATCCGATTTTCACTTTTATTAAAGAAAAAGATTCGTTTTATGAGACAGTTCTTGCCTCTGTAGCAATTCTTAAATATTCATCAATTGTAGTTTTGAATGAAATTCCAAAATGGAAAAATCTCATTTTATTTACATTGAGACAGAATATATATTCGGATCCTCAAGTTCCTATGAAGGTAAAAGAGGATATATACAAAGTTGGTGAACCCGATGAAAATAGTCCTCTTATTGTTACAACTAATTTTGCTCTCACATATTTCCTTGTCAAAGGAGAAATTGAAAATAGTAAAGTTCCAGCTTGGCTTGCTATAATGGATTGTGATGGTTTAAGTGTTCTTACAGCCTGGGCTGCCGGTAAATTTTCAGCAAGTAAGATCGCTCAGTTTATAAAAGAAAGTGGAATAGAACAAAAATTAGCTCACAGAGAATTAATAATTCCTGGATATGTTGCAATGCTAAAAGGTGCTATTGAAGATAAACTCCCAGGATGGAAGGTTATAATAGGAACTAAAGAAGCAAATGCAATCCCTGCATTTTTGAAGAATTATGTGAGGAGTAGGGTGTGATAGATCAGATTTTAGAAATCACAAGAAAAGTTATAGATAATCTATCAGACAAGATAAACAAACTTTTTGAGATTGTCTCAAAAAAAGGTATATTTTATTTTGAACTTCCAGATACTACTTATGGAATTCCTCTAATTTATGCTCTTGAGGGTATAAAAATCAACAGAGTTGATGAAATGAAAAAATTTTTTGAGGAAACAATTCCAAAATTGAAAAGCAAGAATGATTTAAAAAATCTTGCTCTTGCATATTCGTATGTTGTAGAAATTTATCTTACTCTTCAATACATTAATCAAGAAAATAAGGACACTCCTTACTATGGTTTTCTTGGGGACACAATTCAAAGAACTCTTGGAGTTCAGCTTGTTGATGGAAGAATTCCAGCAGTGGCAGTTTTACTTGGAAAATTAAATCAAGATGATTTATTAAAAATTGTGAAAGAGCTTCAGGAAAAGAAAATTCTTACTTTTTTAATTGGTCTCTTTGCTCAGGAATTTATAACAGCAGGTGAGAGATTCGGTTTTGAAGCCTATGTTGTTCCTGTAGGCACAAATATTGAAGAAACATTGTATGTAATAGATTGGGCTGTAAGAGTCTCTCTTGTTTTTGGAGGTCAGACTCCAGGACAGAAAGATGCAATTATTGATTATGTAAGAAAGAGAGTTAACGCCTTTGCAATTGCCTTTGGACAAATTAATGAACTAGCAGTGGCTACTGCCTCAGTAGCTATGTTTTTTGCCTACCCTGTCATAACAGATCAGGATTTACCAGAAATAATTATTAATGAAATTGCTGAGTATACCCTTTTAGTCTCTGAAAAGGACTATTCAAAAATTGTTAAAAAAGCAATTGAAACAAGAGGATTAAAGATAGTTGTTGAAAAACCACCAATTCCAGTTTCTTATGGACCAGCCTTTGAAGGAGAGAGAGTCAGGAAGGAAGATACATTTATTGAATTTGGTGGTCAGAGAACGCCTGCCTTTGAATTAGTTCAAATGAAAGATTTAGGAGAAATAGAGGATGAAAAGATACATATAATTGGCAAAGAATGCCATTCTCTTTATGAAAAGGGTGGACAGATGCCTCTTGGAATTATTATTAATGTGGCAGGAAAAAAGATGCAAAAAGATTTTGAACCTGTAATTGAGCGACAGATTCACACTTCTATGAATGAAACAGAGGGACTTTGGCACATTGGTCAAAGAGATATAAACTGTATAAGAATAAGCAAAAAAGCCAAGGAAGCTGGTATAACTCTTGAACATCTTGGAATAATTTTGTCCACAATGACAAAGGCAAGATTTCGTAGTATTTTTGATATAGTTGAGGTTTATCTTTATGTTATTCAAGAGGATGTTATTAATTTAAGGGAAGAGGCAAGAAAACAATACAAAGAAAGAGATTTAAGGCTTGCTACCTTGACAGATGAAGATGTTGATAAATTTTACTCCTGTTTGCTCTGTCAGAGTTTTGCACCGAAGCATGTATGTGTCATAACACCTGAACGTCCAGGACTATGTGGAGCATTTACATGGCTTGATGCAAAGGCTGCCTATGAGATTGAACCAACAGGTGGAAATCAGCCTATTGAAAAGGGTAAACTCCTTGACCCAGTATATGGCAGATACAGTGGAGTTGATGAATATGTAAAAAAACACTCAGGTGGTGAGACAGAGACAATAAATCTTTACTCAATAATGGAAAATCCCATGACATCCTGCGGATGCTTTGAATGTATTGTGGCAGTTGTCCCAGAAGCAAACGGAGTATTGATTGTTAACAGAGGATACAGCGGAATGACACCAATTGGCATGAAGTTTTCAACAATTGCAGGAATGATAGGTGGTGGTGTTCAAACTCCGGGATTTATGGGAGTTGGAGTAAATTATATTACTTCAAGAAAGTTTCTAAAAGGTGACGGTGGAATAGGAAGAATTGTATGGATGCCAAAGGAGTTAAAAGAAAGAATAAAAGAGAGCTTTCAGAAAAGAGCTGAGGAAGAAGGTTTGGTTCAGCTACTTGATAAAATTGCTGATGAAACCATTTGCGAAGATATTGAATGCCTTTTAGAATTTCTCACAAAAGTTAATCACCCAGCCTTAGAGATGGAGCCAATAATAAAATAATTCGATAATCTTAAAATTGCCGATAGAAATCTCTTTTTGGGTGATTTTGTGATTCCTTCGCTGACCCTTCGCTGACCCTTCGCAGAAGCTCAGGGCTTCGGCTCAGGGCTTCGGCTCAGGACAGCGTCTGACTTTATTTTCTGTCATTCCTTCGCTTCGCTCAGGACAGCGTCTGAGGGAGCGTAAGCGACCGAAGAATCCCCTCTTTTCTCTGTCATTCTGACCCTCTTTTTTTTCTGTCATTCTGAACGGAGCGTCAGCTGAGTGAAGAATCTCATCCTTTTCCGAGTAAGCGATAGCTAAGAATCTCCACCCTTTTCACCAAACAGGTCTTTCAATTAGAGAGTTCCTTCTCTCAGGACAGCGCTTCTGGGCTTAAGCTCTTCAGAATGACGGGATAAGCTCAAGACAGCTCTCTTCTATCGGCATTTTTAGGCGAAAATTTTAAAAGGTGACTTTAATTTTTCTAGGGTTTATAATAAAGTATGTTTATAAAAAGATACATTTTACATAAATTGATAGAAAATCGACCCAAGAAAGAGATCTCCTTGACAGTTAGTCCAAGACAAGCTCCAAAAACAACATTGATGAATATTTTGCAGGATTATCTCAAGGAGTATTCGGCAAAATTTTCAAAAGCCGCAAAAATAGTGAGATCACTTAAAAGTTTTATTTCAAAATATAAACCAAACGAAGTATGGGTCTTAAATCTTGGTTTTAAAGAAGAAGTTAAAATTGATAATACTTTAGTAAAATTTTTACCCTTCTGGAAAATTATCGAATAAAAAATGGCGGCGAAGGGATTCGAACCCCTGACACGACGGATATGAGCCGTCTGCTCTGACCAACTGAGCTACGCCGCCAAATATTAATAATATATCAAAATCTTCATTTTTTTGGCAAATTTTAAGATAAAAATGGTATCAAATTTTTTTAAATATAAAAAATTATGAAAAAATGGATGTTTTTCATTATTAATTCTGTACTAGCCCCTGTTTAGACCGGACACCCTCCTAACCAAAATAAGTTGTAGTAATAGCCATAGAGTTATTACTATAATTAATAGGAGGGAGAATAACTATGCAAACCCTCTACCAAGAAGTTCTATTCGGAGAATGCCCTCCTGAGCCCCCTGCTGTTTGAATTTTTCAGTGTCTTTATAATATACTTTTTCATGCTGTATCTTTTACTGGCTTTTTTAGTGGCTTTTCTGTTTTGCTATCTTCTTATCAAAAATGCGGGGAAGGCTTTTCTTGACTGTAATGAGGGAGTTCAAAAATTCCACCAATGGAATGCCATAAGAGTTGGAGGATTACCAATAATTTTATCTCTATTTGCTACTTCTGTAGCCTTCTTTATTGGGAAAAAAGATTTTACTTCTTTACACTTTTTCTTTATCCTATCCACTTTTCCTGTTTTTTTAGGAGGCTTCATAGAGGATTTAACCAAGAAAGTAGGACCCAAGCAAAGACTTCTTGGAGGCATGGTTTCTGGACTTCTTGCTTACTTTCTTTTAGATATCCATCTAAATAGAGTTGATATACCGGCCTTTGACTGGATAATTTCTAATTTTTTATTGTTTTCTGTAATTTTTACTGCTTTTGCTCTTGCAGGAGTATCAAATGCTGTAAACATAATTGATGGATTTAATGGGCTTGCTTCTGGTGTCTCTATTATGGTTTTCTTAGCATACTCTTATGTTTCCTACTTAGTTGGAGATTATTTTTTGCTCTATACCAGCTTAACAATAGTTGGAGCAATGCTTGGCTTTTTCTTCTGGAATTTCCCCTTTGGATATATTTTTCTTGGAGACGGTGGAGCATATCTTTTAGGCTTTCTTGCAGGCCTTACAGGAGTTCTGCTTGTTGAAAGACATCAGGAAGTTTCAGCATGGTTTCCCTTTCTTCTATTGATTTATCCAATTTACGAAACTTTATTTTCAATTGTAAGGAGAAAATTTTTAAGGTCTTACTCTCCCTTTGAACCCGATGCGATTCATTTTCATACACTCATTCATAGAAGACTGATAAAATTAAATCTTGGCAATAAACTTCCTTATTTTTTACTTAACTCTCTTACTTCACCATATTTATGGTTTATGCAAATTCTCTGCACAATTCCTGCATTACTTTTCTGGAATAAAACTTACATTTTGATGATTTTTAGCATTCTTTATATCCTTTTTTATACATGGCTTTACTTCAGAATAATTCGCTTTAAAACTCCTTCCTTTATGCAGATTCCTGTTAAAACTATTGAAAGATTTAAAGATTAAATTTTCTCAAAATTTTAATTTAATTACCTAACTGCACTGCTCATTCCCCTCTACTAAAACTCAATTCTCCATGTTTAGTATTTCTTCAACAATTTTTACATACTTATTAACAATCTTTGATATCTCATACCTTCCCTCTACAATTTCTCTTCCCTTTTTCCCCATTTTTCTTAGTTCTTCTTGACCCATTTCCACAGCTTTTTTCATAGCTAAGTACAAACTTTCTACATCCTTTGGCTTTACCAAAAAACCATTAACTCCATCAATGCATACATTCTTACAGCCGGGTGAGTCAGTGGTTATTATGGGCTTTTCCATAGCCATAGCTTCAAGCAAAACCCTTGGGACTCCTTCCCTGTAGTATGATGGCAGAACTACACAATCCGCCATGCAATAAAAGGGTCGGACATCCTCTTGGAAGCCATGCCATTCAATTAAACCTTCTTTCACCCACTTTTCAAGCTCTCCTTTACTAACTGAATTGGGATTTCCCTCATCTGGACTTCCAACGATAATAAGCTTTACCTTTGGCTTTTCTTTCTTCAGCTTTTCAAAAGCCCTTATTAGTTCATAAATTCCTTTATCTGTTAAGAGCCTTCCCACAAAAAGGAAAGTAAATTCATCTTTTTTTGCTTCTTTGCATAATTCAGGGTCAAAGTGCTTTAAATCCACCCCTGAGCTTTCAATAAGAAGACATTCTCCTTCGCATAACTTTTCAAGAGTTTTCATATCCTCTGAGTTCTGAAACACCACCGCCCTATTAAATCTAAAGGCAAGCCAGTATAAAAGTTTTACAAACTTGGTGAGCCAGCTTTCCCTTATAAACACATATCCAAGCCCGGTTATCACACTTATTGATGGGATACCAAACAAGCCCGCGGATATGGAGCCATAGATGTTTGGCTTTATGGTAAAGTTAATAACAAGGTCTGGTTTCAGCTTTCTAAAAAGCAAAAAATACTCAAAAAATAGCTTGAGGTCTTTAATAGGATTTGTCCCTTTCCTGTCTAAGTTTTTCACCGCAAAAAAACTAAATTCCTTTTTCAACAACTCCGAATACTTCCCATCCTCCGGAGAAATTGCCATAACTTCATAACCTTTCTCTTTTAAAGCCCTCATCAAATGAAGCCTAAAGTTGTATAGACTGAAGGCAGTGTTTGAAGATAAAACTATTCTTTTCCTTTCCTTCTTCTCCATAGTTCTATAGCGGTAGAATAGATAACCGCAGACAATAGCATAACATAACCATATCTTTTTCTAACTATTGGTCCCACATTTGGCTCTGCTATCACATGAAGCCATACAAAGCCTAAACACATCAAAAACACAAGCCAAAACCACAGCTTTTTCCTATGGAACCAAAGGGCTATAGGTAGCAAAAGCCATGCGAACCACAGATAGATTGCCTCAAAGGGCGTTATATACCTCGCTATTGTTCCACCAGTTGTAGAACCTTGACTAAACCAAAACCTTGGAAAAGGAGAAAAGAAGCCAACCGTCAAGGCTCTCGGAGTGTATTCAATAAAGTCCCCCACACTTCTAAACTTTATATCCTCATCAATAGCTCCCGGACGACTGCTTAAATGCATTGCCCAAATCTCATTTCTCCATACCGCGAGAGTGTAAAAGAGATTTTCTACTTTATCGGGTATGTAAGGGTTCCAATACCATTCTGTTTGTGTTTGTGTTTGTGTTTGTGTTTGTGTTTGTGTTTGTGTTTGTGTTTGTGGCTGAAGCAGTCCGTAAGTTACGAAGATAACAAGAAATACAAGGGTAGTTTTTCCATACCTTAGAAATGATTCCTTTCCTTTCCAAACCAAGTTTATGGTAGCTGTTAAAAGAGAAATTGACAAAAAGAGGGCATAGAAGTAATAGACAATCTTCAGAGCGTACTCGCGACCTACTGTAAAAAATACAAAAGCACCTACTACGCCCGCAAGTATGGAAATTAAGTTTTTCTTTATCTCATTGGAAAACGCCAAAGCCAAACTCAAGAAGGTTAAATACATTCCAAGTATGTATAGCCCATCTTTGTGTATTTGGGATACCCATGTCAGAGAAGTAGGGAAAATAATAAAGGGAATTGTAAAAATAAAGGCAGTTTTCTTAGAAATATCTAAAAGTCTAAGCAGTATGTATAAGATTAGTCCAGCGGAAGCATGCAAAAAGGCATTAAAAGGGAGCAATACCCAAGGCTTGTGAATTCCTGTAAGGGCATAAAAAAGTCCCGCAATGCCAGACATGGCTTGCCCGCTAATTGGATGTCTTAAGGTCCATACGCTCCATCCTTCTTGCTCCACTCTTTTTGCTATTTCTACTCCCTCCGTGTGAAACTGAACCCAGTCACCACCCACAATAAGCCCATCTTTCCAGTGGGCAGATGGGAAAATTATTGGCAAAATCACAAACTGAACTAAAAGCCCTACGGTTAATGAGTATATATAAAAGGCAAGCCAAAGCGTGATGTGAAACTTATAATCTCCAATATATGAAACCCAATCTTTCCGCATCTTTCCTATCAAAAACCCCCTTTATGTCAAAAAGTATTAACGGTTCACAAGACAACATTTTAAACTCTTCTAAAGTAAATGTTTCAAGGAATACCCTATGCCTTACCGCATACAAAATAGCATCGTAAGGAGCTTTTTCTTTGTAATCCTTTTCAAGCTCTATATCAAACTCCTCCTTTACATCCTCCTCCCTTGCTATTGGATCATAGACCACAGGTTCAATTCCAAACTCTTTAAGTTCTTTTATAACTTCAAAAACTTTGCTGTTTGTGACATCAACCCGCACAACGCAGATTTTTTCTTTGCTGGCTTTCAAACCTTCAAGGAGGGTATTCATCTCAAGACCTCCTTCCATTCTTGAACTATTTTTTCAATTCTAAAATCCTCAGCCCTTTGCTTAGCTTTTTCTGAATAGTTTTTTCGCAAGCTTTCATATTCAAGTAGTTTATCTATTTTCTCAATCCACATTATTTCCCTTTCTTCTAAAGGCTCGTTTGCAGTTTTATATTTTACCCCAAGTTGACACTTTCTTGAGGTACTCTGCAATGCTAACTTCTACCATTAACTTTTTTTAGAAAAGCCTCAAACACCATATCCACGGTTATTCCTTTAACTAGTTTTTCATCATAGTCTCTTCTATAAAATGCTTCTTTCAAGAATGGGTTTACTATTTTCACAACTCTACCATAGTCATATATTTCCCATGGACTAGTGCATAAAAATAAAGCGATGACTTTCTTTCTAAGATATATACCTAAATGTATAGCTAATGTATCGCCACATATCAAAATATCAGCTTCATCTATATCTCTTATATACTCAATTAGTGTGTCTCTTTGTCTTAAAAAAATTACTTCGTATCCTTCTTTTTCTATTTTAGCTTTTAGTTCATCATAATAAGGACATACCTTCATTGGCCAAACCTTACCCGCGCGCTTCTCTATAGCTATAACTTTACGGTCCTTTTTCTGTATAGGTAAGACTTCATAATTTAATAGATACTCTTCTCCGTTAAATTTTTTTCCGATCATACTAAACAAGATCTCTTGATATGTTTTTTTGTTTTCCCATTTTAATAAATCAGCCTTTTCCTTTCCGTATTTTGAAATTAAACTCATATCATACCACTCTTTGCTCTCATCAGTGTATGAAAGTTTGTTACTTTCAAAATCGTAATAAACACCTATTAGTCTTTTGTATCTTAATTTTGTTAAAAATTTAGCCAACTCCACATCTTCTTCAAGGTTTAAGACTATATCAAAATTTATATTTTTCAAGGTATCAATTTCATTTGGTGTTAATATTTTTAAAGTCTCAAGCCTGGGTAATAACTCGGCAGCTTCTTTAGAGGTAAGCCAAAATATATTTCCATTTATCACTCTCAATATAGGAGTAGTTCTCACAACATCACCTAATGCGCTTGTTTTATAAATCAAAATATTACTCATCCTCATAACCTCCTTCTTGTGTATAACTTTTATATAGCTCAATTGCCTTTTTCATTATACTATTCCATTTATATAATTCTCCTATCTCTTTTGCTTTCTTAGCCATTTCTACAACTAACCATCTATTTTGATAAAGAACTTTTATCTTCTCGGCTAAAGTCAAATAATCATCTACATCAACCAGAAAACCATTTACACCATCTTTGATATATTCACTAAAAGAACCCACATTGGTTGCTATTATAGGCACACCATACGCTAAAGCTACGCTGACCATTCCAGACTGCGTTGCATTTTTGTAGGGAGCAACCAAAACATCACAATTTTCAATCAACCGACATAGCTCTTCATTGGAAATCCAATAGTTTTTGAAAATAATACCAAGTTCATTAATTTTATTTTCTAAATCTTTATCAATTTTCCCTCTTCCAGCAATCGTTAACTTAATTTTCAAGTTTTCTTTTTTTAAGATCTCATAAGCTCTTACCAGTGTATCTATTCCTTTGTAACTTTCCAATCTTCCAAAGAATAAAACATCTAAACTTTCTTTATTTGGATTGAATTCTTTCTCAAATTTAGGACAAAGGTCGCTGTGAATTCCCAAAGGTAAAACTTCAATTGTCTTGTTTTGAACATACTTTCTTATACTTTCTTTCATGAAATTGCTATAGGTCAAAATCAAGTCTGCCTTTTTGACAAAGAATTTTTCAAAAAAGTTCATCAAAAAAACAGGTTCTTCTTTAGGTTCGAAAGGATTGTCATGTACTCCGTAAAAAATTTTGTATTTAAAAATGGGACGAAGCAGATAAACAAAAATGCACCAAATGTGAAAGTGGGTTATATGAACAATATCAGGTTTAATTTTTCTTAAAGTTTGGATTAGCTTTATCCATCTAAAAAGCAAAAAGGTGTTCACTAAAAAACTAAGATAGTTTGAAGCAAAGGTTTTTATTTTAATAACTTTTCTATATTCTGAATCTGTAAATCTATCGCTAAGCTCATTTCCTTCCGAGATTAAAGTGTAATGAAAAAATCTATTTTCCATCAAAGCATTTGACATTTCTAAAGAATCAATCGCTCCACCACCGAATTTTTGTAAGGATAACAGTAGAATTTTAGGCGAGGCAACTCTGTTAAAATAACTGAAGCTTCTAAAAGTTTTTCTTTTATTCATTTTCAAAAACCTCCAAATATCTTTCTGCAACTTTTCTAATATCTAATTTTAATACATTTTGCTTTAATTTGCTACCAAGTTCTTCTCTAAAACTTTTACTCTCAACCAACTGCCTCGCATAATTTATAAATTCTTCTTCATTATTTGCTACTAAAATATCGTTTCCGAACTCTTCAATATAAATTTCTCTAAAAATTACAACCGGCAAACCAACCGCCATTGCTTCTAAAACTACTATTCCAAATCCCTCTTTCAACGACGGATAAAGAAAAATATCGCTTGCTTTCAAATAATAAGGAATTTCATCTGAAGGAATAAAACCTAAAAGCCTTACTCTATCTTCCAACTTTTCCTTTTCTATCTCTTTTTTCAAATTTTCATATTCATCACCATCGCCAACAATCAAAATATAAAAATCATCTCTTTTTATTTCCTTTGCCACTTTTATTAAAAACTTTTGATTTTTAAAAGGAGCCAACCTTCCTACGCAAATTCCTAAAATACCATCTGGCAGATTTAGTTTTTTTCTTAGCTCTTCTTTAGATTCTTTAATTTCAAATCTTTTTGTATCAATTCCGTTTGGGATAGTTAAAATTTTTTCTTTTATTTCTGGAAAAACACTTTCTAAAGAATCAGCAGTTGCGGAAGAAACAGCAATTATTTTTTCATACCTTCTCAGAAACCAAAGATAAATTTTTCTTGTTAAAAAATTCTCTTTTTGCTTTTGGGAATGATGCACATAAAAAATTTTAGGTTTTGCTTTTAGGAATAAAACCGATAAAGGAACTAAAAACACAGCTGGAAAACCATTTGAAAGTAGGATATTTGGCTTTTCTTTTCGGATTAATTTTCTCAATTTAAAAATTTTAGGGAGTAGCTTAAAAAATAAAAACAAGTATTCCCTTCTTGTCGGCGTTTGCTTAAATTCTATATCAGTTAAATTGAAATATTTAATATTCTCTTGATTTAAAAATTTTTCAAATTCTGAAGATCTATTCAAACAAACAATTACATATTCTATTCCTTTATCCTTAAAAACTTTTGCCTGATCCAAAAGCAACCTTTCTCCTCCACCAAATTTTACTGGTGAAAGAATAGATAGAATTTTCATGTTTCTTTAAATTTTTTTTTCAGTTGTATTAAGCTAAATTTCAGCAGAGAAAAAAAATCAAACACACATAATAAAAAGCTTAATAATAGAACTTTAGAATTTATTAAATCAGGTTTTAAATAACTAAATGCAGCTAATAAGGACAAAAGAGAAATTTTAGGTAAAGATATTAAAATTATTTTTAAGTTGTGTTTGACTATAAATTTTTCAGATGCAGAAATAAGGTGCCATATAAAGTTAAATAATCCAATTGGAACTAAGTAAATTGGATGTGGATTAAAAACTAAAGGTGGCAGAACCAAATGTGATGATGCTAGAAAAGGATAAAGAAATTTTCTATTCTGCTGTTTTAGGTTATTAACTATTAAAAAAATAACTAAAATTAAAAAATTTGAAATAAGAAACAAGTAAGGAATGCTAGAAGTCAAATAAATTAACAAAATGGAGATGAAAAGAAAAGAAAGAACTCTTATAAGTATAGCTATATTCTTCTTTTTACAAAAAAAGCTATTAGGATCTATTCTAATAGATGGTTTCTCTTCTTTTTTTACAGAAACACAGTCGTTTAATATGTATCCTATCTCATATAATGCAATATATCCTAAAAAGGCAAGTAAAAGAATTAGAATATTTTTAATTGAAAATGCTGAAACTAATACACCAAATATAAAAGGAAAAAATAAATGATAATATATATTCCCAATTAAATTGGTAGGAAACCTGACTATAAAATAGTAAAGCGTTGGAATGAATAAGTAACTATAGTGTTTAAAAGCTGGAATTTTATAAATAACAGGAATATTATGCAAAGTCCAAAATTTCGCCTCTCTGCTATATTTGACAATACCGAAAGAATTGCCAACAACTTTTGCCAGATCAATATCCGACAAATTGTCAGTATAGAAAAAAGAATTATGAAAATCTATATCTCCTATTTGAGGAAAAATTTCATCTTGTAAAAATTTAAGCTTTTTCCCATCTGATTTTTTTATTAACTTTCCAGTGCATATATCGTTGCTATATTCTATCACAGAACCCAGGTAAAAATTAAATCCTAAATTTTTTGAAATTGCCTCTACTACAACATCAAATCCCGACGACGCCAAAATTAATATAAAGTCTTTTTCCTCTTTAAATTTATTAACCTCCTCATACAAGTATTTATTTAAGAAATTCTTAATAATGTAGACAGCAAACTCTTCAGCGTACTGTTTGAGAACATCTTTCTTAAATCCTTTTAAAAATTTTAAATAAATTTCTCTATCAGTTTTAGATGGGAATAAAAAAACTAAAAAGGGAAGTAGTAATTTTGTAAGGTATAGGAAAAATAATTTTAAAAATCTTCTTTCTTGTTTTAAAATATATTTAACAAATTCAAAAGAAGTATTCGCTTCTACAAGACAATGATCCAAATCAAAAATTGCTACTTTTTTCATTTTATTTATACCCCCGCTTGAAAATATAAAAAATACCCGTTCCCCTTCAACTTTCCAATATACCCCAAAGCAAAGGGCAAAAGTATAGCATTCCTGAGAAATTTAAGCATCATAAGTATGTATGCTTTTCCTTTGCTTGGGCTAACTTTCGCAAGGTCCTCCACCGCATAAACTCTTGCTTTTCTCTCGTCTCCAAGCACCATACCCTTTAGCTTTATTTTAAGCTTGTCTAAGTTTCCAAAAAGCTTTTTCTCAAGGTATGGGAAAAGTCCTATGAAAGGAAAATCTAATTTATAAACTTCAACATCTTTAAACATAGAAAAATTCAAAGCTTTTTCAAGGGAGGACTTTGAAAACCTTAAAAAGTGGTGAGGAGGATAGTCCCAATGAAAATAATCCTTCCAATCCATTTCTACAAATAAACGCTCCCTATTTGGCACACTTCCCGCTATGTATCCTCCTTCTTTCAAAAGCCCTTTTACCATTTCCAGAAATTCCCTTGGTTTGTCCTGATGTTCTAAAACCTCAAAAAAGGTGATTACATCAAACTTTAGGTTTTTCTCCTTAGCGTATTCGTAGAACTCTTCCAAGCTCATGGCAAAAACGGTGTCAATACCAAGGTTTCTTTTTACATTCTCTACAGATTTTTTGTCAAAGTCTATTCCCCATACTTCAAAGCCTTGCTCTTTGGCGTATCTTAAAAACCTTCCGTCTCCACAACCTACATCTAAAAGCTTACCTCTTACATTGGAAGGGAAGTATTTAAAAAAAGCTTTGTGGTTTTCGCTAAGCCTTGTTCCTACGCCTTCGTGGGATGCAATATAATTTTCAAAAACTTCACTTTCATAAAACTCTGGAATAATCTTCAACGGCTCCCACCAATGGACATCGCAGTTTGGGCACTCGTAGCGTTTATACTCTTGGTTGTTATAAGGAGAAACATAAGTTTCTTTGAAACTCCTTTCTTCAACCTCTGTATAGCATATGGGACATTTAACCTTATCCATAGCTTTTTATTTTAACCTATTTTTAGCTTCCGTGTCAAGATCCCGTAGGATATTCCGCAGAGAAAAGCGTAAGCAACAAAAGTCCCCAAGCATATCCCAGCTATTCCAAGCTTATAAACCACTACGAACAGGTAGTTAAAAAAGCCGTTAACTAATACACTAATCAAAGCAACAAAAAACACGGGTAGAAGCCAGTTTATAATCTGAAAGGTTCTATATAGAATTGTCCAAGCAAAGGCTAAAAACAAAGAGATTGCATAATATTTGGTGGCTGTTGCAGTTAGTTCTACATCGGCTTTTGTAAATTTTCCGTGTCCAAAGAGAAGTTTTACGGGAATTTCTGGGAAAAAGAACAGAAAAAGCATGACGGGTAGAGAGGCAAGGAAGGAAAACTTTAAAAACTTGTTCAAAGTTTGAATGCTTACCTTTGTTTCAGATAGGGATGTAATAGCCATATGTTCAAGTTTTAAAACACTTCGTAAAACAAAGGCGACCATTAAACCGTAAGTTATTGCGGACACGCCCTTTTCTCCAAGCAAAGAGGCAAAAGCCCTATCTACCAAGATGAAAAGGTGGAAAACTCCATACAGGGCAGAAAGAAAAACAAAGTGCTTTAGTATTTCCTTTACCCTTTCGTCTATAAAAAAACTAAAGTGTAAGAACTCTTTGCCAACGAAGATTATATAAAGGGTTGCTACAAACTGCGAAAGGCTAAGGCTTATCGGGAGAACCAGGGGACTGTGGAAAAGGTAAAGCCCAAAGGCAATAAAAAGAAAAGAGAAGAAAGAAAGAATAAACTCTCCAATAAAGTACGGAGTAAAATACCTTAAGCTTCTTAAGACTGCACCAAAGTGATGGAAGAAGAAGTTTAAAAAAAGATAGGGAAGGAGTAATAAAAGGTGAAGTTCTGTGGCTTCTTTTGTTCTCTGATCAAAGCCAACCGCTATTTTGGAAAGTAGAGGAATGCCCACCAAGGCTATAAAGGTTAAAGAAAAGGCTAATATGGTGGTAAATGTGAGGAGAAGTCCTGCGAGTTTTTTGAACTCTTCTTCACTTTTCATTCTTGCAAAAACAAGCTGAGGAACTCCGATGGAGTCAAAGACATCCACAAAGATCAGGAAAATGCCAAGAAGGGATAAAGCCATAAAGAAGGCGTCCGTTTGATAGCTAAACCCAAGGAGTATTGCTATAGATAAGTGCTTTAGGTATCCAAAGCCTCTTGCGAGTAGGTTTATGGTGGAGGTTTTAATTATGGCGTGCCTTATTGATTCGGGTTTTAGTTTAAGCATGCATGTATTTTATCCTGAAGGGTATTCCCACAGCTCAAGGGCAGAGGAGATAAATTTCTCTATGTCTTGGTGGCTTTGTAGAACCACGTTCCTCACCCAAGGGTGGTTGTGATAGGAGTAGGGAAAGTCTTTGACGAAAACGCCCAATGTGGGAACTTTGAGGGCTACGCTCATATGATAGGGTCCGCTGTCGGAGGATATAAAAAGCCTGCATG
>Ga0308418_1000686_pt1 | contig 18825 bp, 16 predicted proteins | sample HotsprSampleR4cd_FD_203517 | JGI IMG/M metagenome (GOLD analysis project Ga0308418, IMG submission 203517) | Hot spring phototrophic mat microbial communities from Mushroom Spring, Yellowstone National Park, Wyoming, United States - 20090729_R4cd ... | reverse complement strand
CTATTTAAGTGGAGATGTTTGGTATACGAGTAGAATTATTAAAAAACAAGAAATTAATAATCAGCAAGTGTGGAGAAGTATGCTTGAGTTTGCCTTAAATAACAATAAAGAGTATTTTGTATTAAAAAGAGAATTTGATCATGATAGATATATTGATATTAATAAACACGATGATGTATTTATTGCTTATGATTTGAGAAGTAGAATGACTATACTAAGATCACTTTATTTCCAGGATTACTTTATCTACAATAATAACAAAATAGTTGGGAGAAACGTTAATGTTGCAAACAATAGATTGATCAAAATTTTTAAGTATATGGCTCAAACTCTTGAAATGCCTTTTAATCCCGATTGTATCTTCACAGGCGAATATCTGCGAAAAGAGTACTAACTAATTACTTTGAAGTTCAAGTGCTTGCTTATACCGTTCTATAAGTTTATCTTTAAGATGTACAGGTTCAATGACTTTTATAAAATGTCCGTATCTTGAAATAGTATTCAATAATTCATTATTAATGATGCAATTCAATTCAATATTTAGCCAATTATCTTCAGAATGTCTTTTGTTTTTTTGAGATGGATGAATAGGGTTGGTAATGATATAGTCCTTAAAATCAGGATGAATTTTTAATACAATTTTTTCAGGTTGCATATCTTTAATTCTTGTAATTCCTATGATATCATAGTAATAATCCTTATAGTTAATGTCCGATGGCACATACTCTTTATCTTTTAGTTCTTCAATAGATTTTATTCTATCTAATGCTAATACATAAGGTCTTTCATTTTTTGTTTCGTTATATCCGATTAAATACCATCTGTGATTGTATTCTTTTAAGTAATGTGGATGAAAAATATATTCATAAGGTGTTTCTTTATCAAATGGTTGGTAGTTTATTTTCAAAACTTTTTTGTATTCAATAGACATAAATAATTGTCCAAAATGTTCTAATCCTGTATAGTCCTGATTAAAATCAAATTCTACAAATGAAGAAAACTCTTCACTCGCAGTTGGTTTGTAAAACTTTAGTAATTGATCATAGTGTTGAAGAATTATAAAATGCGATGCCAATCCATCAAATTTTTTTAATATATCTATTAAACTTTTTGATAAATCTATTACATACGTTGGAATTAAACTTCCTAAAATACTATAGTTAGGATCAGAATATCTATAATACTTTTTCCTTCCATCATTATATGCTTCTATTGGTGCAGAAAATCCTGCTTCACTTTTCATAAAATCCATATCCAAAAATATCTGTCTTCTTTTAATCCCTTTACTATCTTGATTTAATTCTCTTAATACATTGTTACATTCGTTTATCAAATCATCTATAAAATATTTTCTTCCTGTATTTCTAAAACATTTGTCTAATACAAGATACCTTACCAATGCATTTTGATTGACGGGCATATACTTTTTTAACAGCGAATGTAATGAAAATTCTGTCTGATTCATATAATCACATTTATTCAAATGATAAAACTACACATAGCAAATGTATAAACACAATGTGCAATCTATTTTCACTTTATCTTTTTTGTTTTATTTCTTTACATCACTGTGCAATGTATTTACACAATTGATATTTTTGTGTATCCAAGACCTTGATATTCGCTTTGTTTGGCAGTATTTTTGCAACGGATTCAATAACCTTAAAAAATTAAAACTATGATGACAACAACACCTTTCAGCATTAAAAAAGTATGGAACTATGCAGTTTTCATTGCTATTTTTTCTGTTTTCAATTCATTATTCGCACAAAATACTTATTCCACATCAGAAGCCATTGATCACGTCGGTGAATATGCTTATGTCAAAGGCAAAGTTTATCAAGTTTATATTTCTAAAAAAGGTCATATCTTTCTCAATATGGATGGTAAATATCCAAATCAACCTTTTACTGCGGTGATTTTTCAATCTGATGCTTATAAATTTAATTATGTGAAATCATTGGAAAACAAAACTATTGTAGTCAAAGGAATTATTAAACTCTATAAAAACAAACCTGAAATTATTCTCAATAATCCTAATCAATTAAGCATAGAATGATTTCTAAACAGTGTAATAATTTTTTATGTTTTTTTAGTTTTATAAAAAAAATAATACTTATTTTTGCCAAGCACAAATATTATCTTATCAATGAAAAAAATTAAGATAATACAAGTTTCGTTTGAAGAGCCCCTTGAAAGTACTGAATTACCTTACTTTCGTGCAGCTGTTATAGAAAAAGCAGGAAGAGAACACGTGTTGTTTCATAATCATTTAAATGATGAAAAGCATCTTTATAAGTATCCACGTATTCAATACAAATTGATTCGTAATAAACCTACCATAATTTCAATAGAAGAAGGAACCGATGAACTTCAACACTTTTTCTTAAAACCATCCTGGGATTTGATGATTAAAGATAAGTTATATCCTGTAAAAGTATCCAAACTTCTTGTCAAACAATATACACTTCAAGTATGGAACACTTCATTTAGGTATTACTTAAAGCGTTGGAGCGGTTTAAGCCAAAAGAATTTTCAAATCTATCAAAACATTACAGAAGAAACAGAAAAAATTAAACTTTTAGAAAGAATATTAATAGGCAATATCTTATCAATGGCAAAGAGTTTAAATTGGCAGGTTGATAAGGAAATTCAATTAAAAATTGTGGATTTGAAGAAAAAATATATTAGTGAATACAAAGACACAAAAGTATTATGCTTTGATTTAGTGTTTGATTGTAATGTTTCATTGCCCCCCTATATTGGTTTGGGGAAGCATGCTTCCACAGGATTTGGGATTGTGAGGGGGATTAAAGTAAATAAACATCAAAAACAACAATTATGAATTCGAATAATATGGATAAAAAAGATTTTTCAAAAGAAATATACTTAGCAGGGTTGTTGCATGATATTGGGAAGTTTTATCAAAGGTCAAGTGGTGAGTTAGATAGTAATGATAGCAATTTAGAGGATGCAAAAAGTATAGCAGACCAAATATGTCCCCAAACTCAAAAGGGATATTTTGGTTATCAACACGTATTGTGGACCTATCAGTTTTTTCTTCGTAACAAAGGTGTATTTAATGAAGTATTAAACATTAAAAATGTAAATGAACCATCTCAAGATAATTGTATAAACTTTGCTATTTATCATCATCGTCCACATTCAGAATTACAAGCAATAATTCAATTAGCCGATTGGTGGGCAAGTGGTATAGATAGATCAAACTTTGGTGAATATGCCAACAAAGACATTAATTGGGGAAAAGAAAAATATAAAAAAGTACCATTGTCTTCTATTTTACAAAATGTTTTTGTAAACTATCTAAGACCCGAAAAAGGCGGTAAGGAGTACTCATTTAAGCTAAATCCTTTGAGTTTCTCTAAAGATGTTGTTTTCCCTAAAGAAATAAAAGAAATAATAAATAATAAAACTCAAACACTTCAAAATGATTACAAAATTCTTTGGAAACAATTTGTTGAAGAATTTAAGAAATTACCAACAGGGAGTTTTAACGTTTTTGTTGAAAGTTTATATTTTCTATTAAAAAAATACACTTGGTGTATCCCTGCTTCAACACAAGATTATCCTGATTCCAGTTTATTTGAGCATTCTAAGTTAGTTGCTGCTTTTGCAGATTGTTTGTATCGTTATCACAATAATAAACCTGATGATTTCGTATATGATAGTGATAAATTTAGAATTAAAGTAAGGGACGGTTGTTATCCCGTTATTCTCTTATGTGCCGATATCTCTGGCATTCAGAACTTCATATATAATATCACAAGTAAAAGAGCCGCTAAGAGTTTAAAAGGACGTTCCTTTTACTTACAGATTTTAATGGAAACAATTACCAATGAATTATTAGAGGAGACCAAGACATTTAGGGCTAATGTTGTTTATTCCAGTGGTGGAAAAATGTTTTTGCTTTTACCAAATATTAAGGAAGTGACAGATACCATTGGCCGTTATCGTAAAGAAGTAGAAAAGTGGATCTGGGATAATTTTCAAGGAAGCATATATGTGAGTATTGATTATGTGCCTTTTGCTTATGATATGGATAATAAAGATCAAACAGGTAAAAATATACTAATAGAAGGAAAAGAGGGATATTTTTATTTAGGGGATTTGTGGAAAGAAGTTGTTGACAGGACATCGCTTTGGAAAAATAAAAAGTTCAAATCAATAATAATTGAACCTGATGCTAAATTCTTTGAACCATTTGGTGATGGGGGCGAAACAGAAGTTTGTGCCATTACAGGAATAGAATCAAATAAATTAAAGGCATTAGCAAAAGAAGATGATGAAGATGCAATAAAAGTTTTACCTATTGTAGAAGAACAAATAGAGATTGGAAAAAATCTTGTGAATCATAAATACCTTGTTTATGTTTATTCAAAAGGACAGTCAAAACAAAACGTTTTGGGGCAATGTTCTTATTCATTTGATATATTAGGTTCCAAGTGGTACATATTTGATGATGATGCATATAATAAGGTTTCATCAATAGATAATTCCATTATCTATAAAGAAAATGACTTTGACTTTTTAAGTAATAAAAAGGGTAATAATAATGTTTATGCATTTAGATTTTATGGAGGAAACCAAGTGCCAACTATCAAAGATAAAAACGGGAATCCTCGAATTAAAACTTTTGAAGAATTAGTAGACCAAGATGCAGGATTTAAGCGGTTAGCTGTGCTCAGAATGGATGTGGATAATCTAGGTCAATTATTTACAAATGGATTCAAAAGATTCGAGTTAGAAGGTTCTAATTGTCTTTTAGAAAAAGATGATTCAAATTTTTCAAAACTTGCTACTCTTTCATTTCTTTTAGACCTATTTTTTAGCGGTTATTTAAATGAAATTCATAAAAAATACATTGATAAAGTAATGGTTATTTATTCTGGTGGAGATGATGTGTTTGCAATAGGTGATTGGCAAGCGATTATTGATTTTGCTAATGATATCAGGAATGAATTCAGAGAATTTGCTTGTAAAAGAGAAGATTTAAGTTTATCAGCGGGCATTACTTTAGTGAATGAAAAATTCCCGATTTCAAAAGCTGCAGATTTAGCAGGTGAAGCCGAAGACAATGCAAAAAGATTTGGAGAAATAAAAATAAAAGTTTGTAATTCATCTGATAATTCTGAGAATGGTTCAATAGTAGAAAAATCAATTAAAAGAAAAAATGCTGTGAATATCTTTGGACAAAATATTTCTTGGGAAAAGGAATTTGAAGCAACCCGTGATATAATGAACTTTTTATACAATGCTTTAAAGGAACAGAAAATCTCCAAAGGTTTATTACAAAAATTCTTTGTATTTTGGCAAATGAAAAAAAATAACCAATTAAATTGGTATTGGCACTCTGCATACACATTAGCAAGACATAAAAAGAATGATAATGAAAAAATTATTGAAACATTAAAAACATTATTAACTACGGGAATTTTTATTAAAGATAATGAAACTAAAGACAATAAAAAAATTGAATACAAATTGTCTGATAGAAACTTAGACATTTTAGCCACAGCATCTCGCTGGGCAGAATTAAAATTAAGAAGTGAGAAATAATTTAATTTGTTAAACCATTAAAAATACATAAATATGAGTTACAATAAACAACAACAAAATTCAGGGGGTGGTAACCAAAATTACGATCCCATTAATACAGAATGGATTAAATCTGAAAATGGAATACCAAAAGAAGCAGTAAAATGGGCAGAAAAATTTGGAAGATATTTAGCAAAAGATGATCAACTAAAAAAACTATCTACTTCCCAATTAAGAAAATTTTTTGGACAACTAAAAAGATTGCAATCGGTTGGTTTAAGCAAAGAAAACATTAGTGAATTGAGTATGTTATTAGCTCATTTAGCTTATGCCAATGGAAGAGATAAAGATAGAAAAAAAGAAGGAGGAAATAAAACTAAAATCAAAGATTTTGTAAAGGAAATTTCAGATGCAATTGAAGTTATTGACATTAATGGTAAAGGCATTGATGATGAAAAAATAAAGATTATAAAAAAACAATTTAAAAATTTAGTCAATATTGTTGAAGCCATTGTTGCCTTTCATAAAGCAGAAGGTGGTGAATAATTATAAAAAAATACAACTAATAAATTATTAACCATTAAAATTAAATGCTATGAAAAAACTAAAAAAGAAAATTTTCATTAAAGCCCAAGTGGAGCTTGTTACAGGTTTACACATTGGAGATAGCAAAGAAAGTGTAGAGATTGGAGGTTTGGATAATCCTGTTGTCAGAAGAAAAGACAACAACCAACCCTACATTCCAGGAAGTTCTGTAAAAGGAAAAATGAGATGTTTATTAGACCAGGTCTATGGAATTAATCCTGATGGTTCTTGTCAGAATACGGGTGAGATTGTTGAAAAATTGTTTGGTGCATCTGAAAACAAAAATAAAATTAAGCAAATCGATGATGAATTGAAAAAATTAAATAAAGAAAAAGAAGAGAAATTAACAGATGAATTATTAAAGAGAATTGAAGATTTAGAAAAGGAAAAAGAAAAATATGAATCTATTCCTTCACGACTAATTGTTAGAGACGCTTATCTGACGCAAGAATGGGCTGAAAAATTGAAAAATAGTGAGTATACAGATATGCCTTATACGGAAGTTAAATTTGAAAACGTAATCAACAGGGTTAAAGGAACAGCAGAGCATCCTCGTCAAATTGAAAGAGTTCCTGCCGGTGCTCAGTTTGAACTTAATTTTGTAATTAACATTTTTGAAGGGGATGATGAAGAAGAGATTTTGAATCTTTTCAAGAAAGGAATAGAGTTATTACAAGATGATTATTTAGGAGGAAGCGGTTCAAGAGGTTATGGACAAATTAAAATTGTCATTCAAGAAAAAAAGGAAAAATCAGCATCAGAGTATATGGTTAATTAAAAAGGTTTATACTATGCCATTCACCTTATTTCGTCTATCTTTCACAACACCACTACATATTAGCAATCCAAGAAGCGATTATGCAAAAAGTGAAACTATCATTCATAGTGATACACTTTATTCTGCTGTTTTTGAAGCATGGAGTGTTCTTGGAAAAACAAACCTAATTCAAGAACAAATTTCAAATCTTCAATTTACAATAACAAGTTTGTTCCCTTTTACAAAAGATGATAAGAACGATTACGTTTATTTTTTTCCTAAACCAATGAATGTAGGATACAGCAGTGTCCCACAAAGCGAACAGAAAACTGCCAAAAAAGTAGAATTCATTGACAAAGATTTTTTTGAAAAACTCAGAAAAGAAGGTTCATTAGGTGATTACAGTAAATTCGTAAAGGGTAAATTTTTAACCGAGAAAAATATCACCGCAGATTTTATTCGATCCGAAGTTTTTCCTCGTGTAAGAATACCAAGAGATGGTGGCGACGCTGAACCTTACTATGTGGATAGAATCTTTTTCAAAGAAAATTCAGGACTCTTTTTCCTGGCTCAATTTGACAATGAAGAAATAAAAAAGGAATTCATATCAGCTTTGCAATATCTCGCAGATGAAGGCATTGGAACAGATAGACACGTTGGAAATGGTCTTTTTGAGTTTGATAAGGAAGAAGGGTTTAATTTTGAAGAAACCATCTCATCAGATTATTCAATCAACCTATCTCTTTTTTGCCCTAATTCAGATGAAATAAACAACATCTTAAATGATGATAAAGTGGCTTATGAAATCATAACACGTGGAGGGTGGATAACTACACCTGAATACAATACCTTACGAAAAAAATACATCAGAATGTTCAAAGAAGGGAGCGTTTTAAAGATTAACAAGAATATTGATGGTAGAGTAGTAAATATAACTCCTGAAAAAAATAAATTACCAAAACACGCTAAAAATATCCATCCCATTTATCGTGTAGGCAAATCCATTTTTTTAAGTGTAAATCTGTAAAAAAAATACTATGAATGAGATCAATTATACATACAATCTAAAATTAAAAGTGCTTACTCCCTTGTTTATTGGTGCAGGCAAAGAAAAAGATTGGGTGAAAGGATTTGATTTTATTATTTTCAACGGAAGTTTATATGTTTTTAATCAAGAAAAGTTGTTTAATTTTTTAAGTAAAGAAAATCTTTTGGAAAAGTATACAGACATTATTTCTCAAAATAACACTAATACAATAGAAGGTTTTTTTAGAGAGAATTTTGATGATCAGGAATTAGAAAATATTTCTGAAGTTATCTACGATGATTGTGCAAATATAAGTTCTGAGATAAAATCGTTTATACGAGATGGTATGGGAAGAGCATTTATTCCAGGGAGTTCTATTAAAGGGGCTATTAGGAACGTACTGTTTAACTATGTTTATTCAAATCATCAACAAGATATTGTAATGTTATCCAATAGAGACCAAAGAAGATATATTAATGTTGCCCTTGGAGATTTTGACAAAAGTATTATGCGTTTTATAAAACCTTATGATATTTATGGTATAGATGATTATCTGACAATTTCCAATGTTGAACTTTATAATGTAAAACATCCTGATAATAATATTAAAAGCGAAAATAAAGAAATAGGTATAACTATTGAGTGTATTTATCCTTTTGATGATATAATAGAATTTGATTTTACTATTAAAATTGCGGAACCGTTTCTTAAAATTATTAGAAGCAAATATAATGATAATAGAAGTATCCCCAAATACAAAGATGATGTTTTCAAAAATTCAAGAAGTGAAACTATTCGTCATTTATTTAAAGTCATCAATGAATACACCTGTAAGCACATTCAAAAAGAAATCAAATTTTTTGAAGAATATACACATTCAAAAGGTATACACAATAATACAATAAGCCAATTAAAATATTTGCAAAACAAAACCGTAAATAATAACCGTTCTTGTATTTTAAGAATGAGTTATGGTTCCGGATTTCACGGTATAACAGGGGATTGGCAGTTTGATGAACATTCTATTGATGAGATAGGAAGAGACAATAGAGGAAAAAGCGTTGCATACTTCAATAATAAAAAAACAGCCAAATCCCGCAGAATCATTGACAATAAGTATTTATTAGGTTTTGTAGAACTTATTTTATCCAATGATGTTTAAAAAATATCCATAGTGAGTATTTCACACTTACATATTACACTTGTGGGCGGACAACCCGCCCCTGTTTATCAGGGAATACTCTTTGAAAATCTAGATATGTGAAAATTAGACCCGGCAGAGGTAGTAATGAATATAAAAAACGCCCAGTTTTGCCAAAAGCAAGTGATGTAAAATAATTAATTATGAAATACCTCATCTCCATAGTTTCTGAACAACCTGTGCCAAATTATCTGCTAATCAAAGAACTAAAAGATATTGATAAATACATATTCATTTCTACCACTGAAATGGAAAAAAAAGGAGTGTCTAAAAATATCTACACCACAGCACAAATTCCAAAAGAAAAAAGAACAGAAATAGTGGCGTCAAATGAAAGTTTGAGTGAAATTAAAAAAAGATTAAATAAATTGAATTTAAATTCAGAAAACGAATATTATGTAAATATAACTGGTGGAACTAAAATAATGTCCATTGCAATTTGGGAATACTTCCGGCAATTTCCATCTCATAAATTTTATTATTTTCCTATTAACAAAAACTCATTTAAAGAAATTAAAAATGACGAAGAAATTGAGAATACTATTAATTACAATTTATCTGTAAAAGAATATCTTAATCTGTACGGTATTGATTTTAATCAAGATGAAATAATTTTCAATAATGAACAAGTGCTGGATATTTTTAAAGAAGTAGAATCAACGAATTTTATTATTTATGATTTCCCAAAAAATGAATTAGAAGAATTGGGTATTTCTAATTATAATTATCAACATATTCATACCAAATGGTTTGAAGAATATATTTATTACAAAATAAAAAAATCATTAAATATCCCCAACGAATCAATTAAAACCGGAATAAAAATTTATTTTTTAGATAGCAACAGAAATGCAAATTACTTACAAAATGACAATGAAATTGATGTCTTTTTTATTTATAAAAATACTCCTTTTATCGTAGAAGCAAAATTTTCAATTGGTATTGAAAAAATTAACATTCAAAATATTTACAATTATTTATACAAATTATCATCTATCAATAATTACTTTGGTTTAAGAGCAAAGTCAGTATTGATGACGCTTTCAACTTTTGAAAACAACGGTCAAAACTTTATTGAGAACCTTAAAAGAAAGTGTCAATTATTGAATGTTTATTTCCCTTTTGATAGAAACAAAATAATTTCTGATGCTATATTTAATAATGAATTGAAAAATTTTTGCAAATAAATAAATCATTATATTTATGAAAAACCTCATTTTACAGGTTGGAAGAATAGATAGTCGTTTTAACATTCCTATAAGTTTTAAATACAATGATGGTGATAGTGAAAAGAAGAAAAGTTATCCATTATCATCTTTCTTTTGGAAGAATGAAGTATTGAATAAAGATGAAACAGAAATTTTATTGCTTTATCCTGTTTCACTCCCTATTCAAGATATTAATGATACTTCTAATGAATTTCTCAAAGAAGTCGCAAACCTTAATATAGATGATTATTTAAAAAATCCCAATGATTTTTTTCAAAAACATCCACATTCCGAAGGAAATGAATTTTTAGTTATTAATTCTATTGGAACTTACAAAAAAGATAACAAAACATATTCATTTTATTCATCCATTGAAGAAATAACATTACAAATATTACTAAAACTTGTAAAAGAATACTCTGATATAGATAACATCTATATTGACATATCAAGTGGACAAAATATCTATATTACTTCAATGATCAATGCAATTTATAGATTCATTCCTTATCACGAAATTTTACACGGTTTTGGTCAAAATAAAAAATTAAATGCTTATATTATTTCGTGTGACCCTATTATACCAGGTTTATCCAATCATTCATACACTTTAAGTTCTACAAAATTTTCAGCAAAAGCATTTTTTGAACTGCCTTATAATATTGAAAAACTAAATGATTTTGACTCATTACTTTCTAAAATCAATAAAAGAAACTTCAAAGAGTTTATAAAAACAGATTTTCCCATTCTATTTTATTCATTTAAATTTTCATTTGTTCCTTTATTAATTTATCTGAAATCAAGAGAAATACAGAATAAATGGGAAATAAAAGATTTGGTGTGTGCAATATACGACTATGTTAATGATAACAAATTTAATTGTGAAAATAACAACAAAAAGATCTTTTTTTCTGAAATAGTTGGTGTTTTATTTTCTTCGGCTTTTTATAAGTTGTTTTGTTCTTTATTAAAGGATTTAAAAGATTTGGACGAAATTCAAATAAAAGTTTTAATGAATGATAAAGGTTCAGTAGATGACATAGAAATTGATAGAAATGAAACATTTAAACAAATATTTAATCAAATTAAGAATATTCAAAATTACGATAAATTCAAAAACGAATTAAATGAAACAATTAAATCTGTTGATTTTTCCAAGTTATCTAATTCTTATTCAAGAGATGTTTTTATGGAATCTTATAGATTAAATACTCAATTTAATCCTAGAAATTATGTTGCTCATTATGGATTAGAAAAAAATTCAGTAGAATATAAATTAATTTCCGCGTCTAATAATTCTTATGAGATTTCAATTAAAAATGTAGATAATATTGATGATAAATTCAGAAACATCATTAGAGAGTGTCAAAAATATTAATTCCTGTATGCTCCTCAATCTCTCCAATCATCCCTCTCACCTTTGGCCAAAAGAACAATTAAACCTCGCTAAGCAACTCTTTGGGGATATTATTGATATTCCTTTCCCCGATGTTTCTCCGTCTGGCGATGAAAAATACATCGACCAACTTTCTGACGAATATCTTGATAAAATTCTGGATATACTATTTGAACATCCTAAAACTCCCTTCGTTGTTCATATTATGGGAGAACTCACCTTTTGTTTTTCTTTAATCAAAAAACTACAACAATACAACATTACCTGCGTGGCTTCTACTACCCGACGTATTTCTGAAATTACTCCTGATAATAAAAAAATATCTAAATTTGACTTCGTACAATTCAGAAAGTATACCTAAAACATCTAAACCTATGTGCCAAAAGTTAGATTACAAAGAACTTTCAGATTTATTAAAGAACAAATCCAAATCGCATGGATTTAAAATTATATCTAATTGGATACAAAAACAAAGAAATATCAAACTTAATCATCAACAATTAAGGACATTTAAAGCTTTCTTCAACTTTGCAAACAATAAAAAACCAGGCATCTTTGTCCTTAATGGTCATGCAGGGACTGGTAAAACCACACTTATTTCCTTTTTTCTTGATTATATCGGATATCTCAATCATGCCAACTATATCTCTTACGAAAGCGTCTTTCTCCTTACCCCCACAGGAAAAGCCGCCCGTAACCTCCAATCCAAAATCAATCATACTCACTTCACCGCTCAAACTATTCACTCTCTCATTTACCAATATTTTGTTACAGAAAAAATCAGATTCAATAAAAACCTTAAAACTCAAAAAGAAACTCCCGACGACCTGGATATTAAAGAATTCATCCGCAAAAATGACGAACTTTCTTCTCCTACTTTTATCATCGTTGATGAAGCCAGTATGTTAGCTGACAACCCCATTCGTTCGAATGCAGATAGTGAATATAGAAAACACATTAATTGCTCCGGCTTTACACTTCGCGATTTACTTGAATTTTTTGCAAAAGAATCAAAAATAATTTTAGTGGGTGATGACAAACAGTTACCACCCATTGAACTCATTGAATCGCTTGCCTTTAAAACAGATTATTTAAAAAAATATCAACCTAATGTTGTCAGCCGGGAACTAACCCTTGTACAACGATACAAATCGCTCGCCCTTGTAGAAACTGTTAAAACACTTGTTAAACACATAAAAGAAAAAAATCAACCCAATACTACTGCATTAGAAATTTTACTTAAAGTTCACAACTCTACCTTCAAAGATGATAGTATTTACAAATATATTGATAACCTTCGGGAATCCATTGAAACTTATGTCGATCTCTTTAAACAAAAAAAAGAAGTTATAGGCATTACGTATCGCAACGACCAGGCCAAAGAATTAAATAACCTCATTCGTATTCGTTTAAATAAAAAATTATCAGCCGTTGATGATGACGATGTACTTATTGTCAATCAAAACAATTATTTTTACAATCTCCTTAATGGTGATTTATTTTCTGTAAAAAAAGTTCACAAAGAAGAAAAAATTCATCTCAGAACCTTCTTAAATGGGCAATATCAATTGGTAGACATTAGCACTTTCATTGTATCAGCCAATTTACCTGAAAACTTCAAATCACCCATACAAAAATATTACAAAGATATTGAAAAACCTGTTCAGGTCGTATTCAATCAAAAAGTAATAATTGGTAACAAAGAAGTAGATATTAAAACCCTTATCAAACACGATTTCTTTATTAGATACTTCAAATTAGTAAATGCTATACGAAAAAAATCCAGAATTACTGCTACTAATGAAAGCACATTAAGAGAAAATCTTGACAGTTTATTCCAAGACCAAATAAAAACAGTCGAAGATATTGAAAAATTTAAAGAAAATAACATTAATGAAGAAGAATTAGTCAAACAAAAAGATGTTGATGGAAAATTTATTCAAGAGATATTTTCCAATATATTTGATGAAGAAAAACTTGAAAAAATTGAATTAAATACCTTAAGAACCTATCTATCTGTACTCTTAAAAATTGACAAAATCCTCAATGTCTTAATGGTTGATTATGGTTATGTGATTACTTGCCACAAAGCACAAGGGAGTGAATGGGAAAACGTAATGATAATGGAATATCCTACGTATATGGACATTAAAGGACTTCGTTGGCTATATACCGCTATTACTCGTACTTCCAAAAATCTTTATTTCTGCAATATCCCAAAATTAGAACACCAATTAAGCACTAATCAGGTAAAACCCATTGTTTCAATTACTGCCAGGGATTCACGAATTCTTGAAAGCATTCAGTACATTACTTCTGATGAAAATTATTACTATCTGACAGATATTACTCAAACTCAATACAGAATTAGCCGAGAAAATGCTACTATTTTAAATCAACTTGACAATCTTAAATTTCCAATGGACGTATTCATACACAAAGGTAAAATTGTAAATATCATACACTAAAAGAACTTCCACTGAAACAAGGATGGCGACATTGATAATACAAAACTTATGAAGAAAATGTACAACAAAGTCAAGATAGATGACAACTTAAAGAAGTTAATAGCAGACGAGATAGATAGGAGTATTATAAGTCCTCATGTTAAAGATAATCCTATGGTGTTGTTGATTAAAAAGAACGATTCAATATATAGTAAAGACGATGAGAAACTGATGTCAGTAGATCTTATTAAGGCAGCATTAGTTAGTTGCTTATATTTTAGTGATGTTGTAGCAGAACAAATAATAAGGCTATCGTTAAATAATAATATCATTATAGGTATACCTGATATATTGAATACACCTTTCACTCAATTCAGGTTAGCAGCTTTAGAAGTTGTCTCGGAGTTTACTGATGGTGAAAGTTTAATAGAATTAAACCCATACGATGATATTATAGGTAAGGTTAAAGAATATAAAACAATCAACTTAAAAACATGACTAGGTCGGATAATTTAGATATATGTTGGTAGTTTATAATGAGAATGATTGTACTACAATAATTGGTTGTTATATTCTATTTTATAAATTAAAGTGTGATTAGAACTTCCACTAAAACAAGGATGGCGACGAAACATCCCATTTTGATAAATCAGAATTAAAATTTGTGTGATTAGAACTTCCACTAAAACAAGGATTGCGACTTTAAACATAAAATGTATCAAAACATTCAGTGAACTTTGAATACATCCTTTCTGTTTCTTTTAGTAAATATCACCCAAACTGTTACCCCTAAACAAACTTTTTATAGAGTGTTACTTTTTCCTTATATTTCATTCCACTATTATCTATGCCTAATCGTAAAAAAACAAAACTTACCCCCGAACAAGAGTTACTTCATTTTTACAAAGCGTATATTAATCCTCCTTCGTCCAATAATTATTCAACTAATAATGATGATGAATTACAATTACTTCCTTTAAGTCAAAGAATCGCCTTTCTGCTTAATATATTCAAAAAACCAAATAATAAATCCCACTTTATGTATCTTATAATGTACGATATAGAAAGAGACAAAGTAAGAAATCAAATAGCCAAGTATCTGATTCGCAACGGCTGTTTGAGAATACAAAAATCAGTTTACATCATCAGTACAGACCATTCCACCATTGAGTCAATTCGTACTAATCTTCGTCACATCCAAAGCATTTATGACAATCACGATTCCATAATTATTATGCCTATCTCAAAAGATATTATTACAAAAGCCGAATTTATCGGAAAAGAAATATACCTCAATCATCTATCAGACCCTAATTCTACATTTTTTCTATAAAATTTTCATTGCTTTTTCCTTTTATTCTTTCATCTAACTGAGATATTTATCATCTCGCCTTCTCTCTTTTCACTCACCATCTTTAATTCCCTCTCTCTAACGGAGTTAGAGAGGGGAACAATGGTAAAAAACATTTTCACATCGCTCCTCTCTTTTTCAAAGAGAGGGGATGGGGGTGAGTTAAATTTGTAGTTCACTCACCCCTCTTTAATTCCCCCTCTCTAACTCTGTTGGCGAGGGGAACAATGGTAAAAAACATTTTCACATCGTCCCTTTCTTTTTCAAAAGAAAGGGGATGGGGGTGAGTTAAATTTGTAGTTCACTCACCCCCTTTAATTCCCCCTCTCTAACTCTGTTGGCGAGGGGAACAATGGTAAAAAACATTTTCACATCGTCCCTTTCTTTTTCAAAAGAAAGGGGATGGGGGGAGTTAAATTTGTAGTTCACTCACCCCTCTTTAATTCCCCCTCTCTAACTCTGTTGGCGAGGGGAACAATGGTAAAAAACATTTTCACATCGCCCCTCTCTTTTTCAAAGAGAGGGGATGGGGGTGAGTTAAATTTGTAGTTCACTCACCCCCTTTAATTCCCCTTCTCTAACTCTGTTGGCGAGGGGAACAATGGTATAAAACATTTTCACATCCCCCCTCTCTTTTTCAAAAGAGAGGGGATGGGGGTGAGTTAAAAAGAAAGTTAGAACGGGGGGGCAATAGAAGAGAATCATTAATCACATCCCCCCTCTCTTTTTCAAAAGAGAGGGGATGGGGGTGAGTTAAATTTCTACATTAAACTTATATGATTAAATTTTTAACAATAAATAATTAAAAACTAAATTTCCATCCTAAAATTTCTACTATGAATATCGTTATACAAACACCAGGATCAGGTTTAAAACTTGAAAATAATAATTACGTCTTGTATCTCTTAGATCAAAAATACACTTTCCCTCCTGATCAAGTCAAATCAATTACCATTGCAAAAGGTGCTTCCATTTCTTCGGATGCTATCTTAAAAGCCATTGAAAACGAAACAGACATCATTTTTGTAGATAATCTTGGCAATCCACAAGGTCGTATTTGGAGCCCCAAATATGGATCTATATCTACTATTCGTATCAACCAAATTGAATTTGTCTTCTCCCCAAAAGCCACAGAACTTATTATAAATATCCTCACCCAAAAAATCGACAACTTTATAGCCATATTATTATACCTATCTACTGTTAAGCCACAATTTGAAAATAATGTCCAAAGATCTATTACTGCTCTTTACGACTACAAAACAAAACTTCAAAACATTCCTATTGATATTATTAGCGAAGTAGCACCTAAAATAAGAGGTTGGGAAGGACAAGCCGCCAAAAAATACTTCGAAACAGTAGCTGCAATCTTGCCTCCCGAATTCAATTTTACTCAACGAGGAAATCCTCCCGCAAAAGACCCTATCAACGCCATCTTAAATTACCTCTATGGCATCCTTTATTCCAAAATTGAAGGTTCGCTCATTAAAGCAGGATTAGATCCTTATGTAGGTATCCTTCACAGAAACGAATATAACCGCCCCTCTCTTGTTTTTGACATCATCGAACTATTTAGACATTGGGCTGACTACGTTACTTTTACACTTGCCCTGCGCAATGAAATTGACATAGACACATTTTTTATTATCCAAGATGATGGTACCTATTGGCTGGACTCACTTGGTAAAAAAATTGTAATACAAGCTTTTAACGATTATCTTTCAGAAATCATCACATTCAATAACTTGCAACGCAGTAGAGAAGAATACATCCAACATTATGCACATCAATTAGCCCAACAAATCCAAAACTTCAAAAAACATCCTCAAAAATAACTTCCTTTTAATTTCTTTTTTAACCCTAAAACTTCAAATCGCAAAAATACTCTCATTACCCTCAAACTTTATACTTTTAACTTTTTTAATAACGTATCCATTGTGGTAAAATATAACCTAAATACTAATATCTGCATTTTGAATTTATTACCTAATACAACAAATTACATATTAAAACAATAAAGATTCAGAAACTAAACTTAAAAAACTTTGTCTATGGATTTATCAAATCTATTTCTATCACTTGGAAATAATATAACACAAGCCAATGATCCACTCCAAAAAATTAATATCTATCAACTTCATTCACTTCTAACCTCAAATGAAGAACTAAAACAAAAATCCATCCCCCTAAAGCAACTTTATCTGATTGATAAATCCTCATACAATCAAACAAAAAGAAAACTCCCTTACATAGTCCCAAGCATTTTTTCACCACCATTTAGATTAAAAACAAATTTCGGCTTTTCCCAACTACTTATTCTTGATATCGACCATATATCACAAACCAACAAAACCACTTCCGAAATCAAACAACTAATAACAAAAGACCCAAGAGTTCTATTACTTTTTACTTCTCCTTCAGGCGATGGCCTTAAAGTTTTTTTCTTACTCAAAGAAAGATGCTCCTCAGATATCATTTATTCCAATTTCTACAAACAATTTGCTCAACAATTTGCCGCCCAATACAATCTAATAACATCAATAGACAAATCAACATCAGACGTTACTCGTGCATGCTTCTTATCTTTTGACCCCCATACTTATTTCAATCCTCAAAATGTAGAACCTATAAATATAAATATCGAACCATCTATATTTACTAACAATTCATCCAATAACAACAATTCAACTATCCCTGATCAATCAGATTTACCAACCCCAAAAAATAAACAAGAACTACCAAAAGAAATATACGATGAAATTCGTAAAACATTAAACCCCCAAGCATTCGAAAAAGAATTAAAAAAGCAAAATAATGTAATAGTTACTAACGAACTAAAAACAATAGAACCACTCATCCATCAAAAATTACAAGAAATTCGACATATCCAAAACTTTAGTATAAAACGAATTTCTTATGGACTTCAAATTAATATAAATGTTCATAATACTATTGGTGAAATAAATCTTTATCATGGAAAAAAAGGATTTTCAATAGTTTTAAGCACACGTACAAATACACATTCCGATACATCACTATTACTTAAACACATTGTCCAACAAGTCATTATTGATTTTTTTAATAAAAACTAAATTTCTTTGTATATTTGCCAAAAGATCTTAAAAGATGAATTCCATTAATGTTGATGAAATAAACTTAAAATTTGTTAAAAGTCCTTGTTTATTATGTGTTAAGTTAAATAAAATCAATAATATAGTAAATGTGCTGTGTGATTAGAACTTCCACTAAAACAAGGATTGCGACTCTATTTCTCCTTTATATTCAAATATAACAATA
>Ga0308418_1000673_pt1 | contig 19046 bp, 14 predicted proteins | sample HotsprSampleR4cd_FD_203517 | JGI IMG/M metagenome (GOLD analysis project Ga0308418, IMG submission 203517) | Hot spring phototrophic mat microbial communities from Mushroom Spring, Yellowstone National Park, Wyoming, United States - 20090729_R4cd ... | reverse complement strand
GTTTCACCCCGCACGATCCGTAAGAGGATACTGAAAGCCGCTCAAATTGAATTGGGAGTAGAGAAAATTTGTTAGTTTCACCCCGCACGATCCGTAAGAGGATACTGAAAGTAGTGATATTAATTTTCTTCATCTTTTTGCTCCTTTGTTTCACCCCGCACGATCCGTAAGAGGATACTGAAAGCGCAACGGCATGGCGTGACGTGGCAAGGCGTTACCAGTTTCACCCCGCACGATCCGTAAGAGGATACTGAAAGAAAATAGAAGAAAGTATAGGACTAATAGCGCTGCGGGTTTCACCCCGCACGATCCGTAAGAGGATACTGAAAGCGCTACGATGGCACGTGTGGTTACGCCTTGCCACGTCGTTTCACCCCGCACGATCCGTAAGAGGATACTGAAAGATTTAGCCAGGACGCTCATAGATGCTCAATAATCTTGTTTCACCCCGCACGATCCGTAAGAGGATACTGAAAGCTGAACAGGGGGAGAATGCTTTGGATAGGCATCGGAGCATGTTTCACCCCGCACGATCCGTAAGAGGATACTGAAAGAAAAATAACATACAAAACCAACAACCAGCACCCCCAAGTTTCACCCCGCACGATCCGTAAGAGGATACTGAAAGAAGAGGAAATCCATAGTCTGACGGAGAAGTACACATGTTTCACCCCGCACGATCCGTAAGAGGATACTGAAAGCGAAGGTCATGCGTGACCTGTGTAAGCCCGAAAACAGGGTTTCACCCCGCACGATCCGTAAGAGGATACTGAAAGACAAAGGGGCAGATGTTGGCTACTATCGAACAAGCCATCGTTTCACCCCGCACGATCCGTAAGAGGATACTGAAAGGATAAAGAAGAGGGCTATTGCCCCGACTGGTTCGATTGTTTCACCCCGCACGATCCGTAAGAGGATACTGAAAGAGAAAGGATGTACACGGATAAAGTGTTAATCTGGTCGGTTTCACCCCGCACGATCCGTAAGAGGATACTGAAAGAGATGGGAGGTGAGCTGTGGACGTTCAACAAGCAGCGTTTCACCCCGCACGATCCGTAAGAGGATACTGAAAGGAAAACAGAGTGTATCTGGAGTCTGCTTACCGGTGGGTTTCACCCCGCACGATCCGTAAGAGGATACTGAAAGCTCGAAGGGGGACAAGGGCTTGTCCCCCATTGCACCGTTTCACCCCGCACGATCCGTAAGAGGATACTGAAAGCTAACGGGGGAAGAACACGAGAAAGGTTACGAACAGTTTCACCCCGCACGATCCGTAAGAGGATACTGAAAGGTGATGCCACCAATTTCCATCCATGTCACGGACAAGTTTCACCCCGCACGATCCGTAAGAGGATACTGAAAGACTTCGGACGATAGCCATTGCGTCCCCAGGTGTCAAGTTTCACCCCGCACGATCCGTAAGAGGATACTGAAAGTAGCCGGCGTCACGGACTTCTTTGTCCGTGACATGGAGTTTCACCCCGCACGATCCGTAAGAGGATACTGAAAGGCTGGGGCGCCCCATCGGTACGGGGCGCCGAAAAGGTTTCACCCCGCACGATCCGTAAGAGGATACTGAAAGGCGTTATGCTTGGGATAAAGGTAACGGTATGAAAGAGTTTCACCCCGCACGATCCGTAAGAGGATACTGAAAGCAATTTTTACAATAGCGGGCATCTTCCATGCATTTTGTTTCACCCCGCACGATCCGTAAGAGGATACTGAAAGGGTTGTTTACCAGGTTGGAGGTTTTTTCCAGAGCAATGTTTCACCCCGCACGATCCGTAAGAGGATACTGAAAGTTAAATTACGTCTCCCATTCACAGGTAAGTTTCCAGTGTTTCACCCCGCACGATCCGTAAGAGGATACTGAAAGATAACCTTCCTAGACTCATTCAAAATCCAACTTACCGTTTCACCCCGCACGATCCGTAAGAGGATACTGAAAGACGGAGACGTTGAAATTAAAGACGTCTCCGTAACCGGTTTCACCCCGCACGATCCGTAAGAGGATACTGAAAGTGCCAGACGCTGGCAGGGATAGTGTCAAGGCTAATAGTTTCACCCCGCACGATCCGTAAGAGGATACTGAAAGGCATCACAAAGCGGGCGGAGAATTTGGAGGTAGTGGGTTTCACCCCGCACGATCCGTAAGAGGATACTGAAAGCTCAAAGTTGCAATTGCAAGAGAATTTTACCTGTATGGTTTCACCCCGCACGATCCGTAAGAGGATACTGAAAGACCCTCAACGCCCCGTGCTATTGCCCCCAGCACGGAGGTTTCACCCCGCACGATCCGTAAGAGGATACTGAAAGCCAGGTATCGACCTGGGGGCCGAAGGGGACGCGAACCGTTTCACCCCGCACGATCCGTAAGAGGATACTGAAAGAATTCTGCGATTGGTGTTGCATCTAATTTTGCAAAGTTTCACCCCGCACGATCCGTAAGAGGATACTGAAAGGGAAACACAATTCGAAAACTGCAGTGGAGATCTAGGAAGTTTCACCCCGCACGATCCGTAAGAGGATACTGAAAGGCGGAGGAGCTTCTAGATTGTTGGGTAGTTATGGAAGAGTTTCACCCCGCACGATCCGTAAGAGGATACTGAAAGAAGAAAAATATTGTATTTTCCCCCGGTCTAGATGAGTTTCACCCCGCACGATCCGTAAGAGGATACTGAAAGGGATATACGGATACCCTGAATTGCCCTCTCCAGGGGTTTCACCCCGCACGATCCGTAAGAGGATACTGAAAGTTGGACTTCCAGCTTTTTTCGTGCTGTGTCCAAAAGTTTCACCCCGCACGATCCGTAAGAGGATACTGAAAGCAGAATTCGTTTGAGAATTGAATCTCTTTTGCCTCATGTTTCACCCCGCACGATCCGTAAGAGGATACTGAAAGTGCGGTGGTGGTCATCGATGCGGTAGTGGTCGCCCCATGGTTTCACCCCGCACGATCCGTAAGAGGATACTGAAAGGTAGGATAGCCATTGTGTGGGCACTTGCGGTATCCATGTTTCACCCCGCACGATCCGTAAGAGGATACTGAAAGCGGGTGCCTGGGTCTAAATATCGGAATTGGATACTATGTTTCACCCCGCACGATCCGTAAGAGGATACTGAAAGGGTATTGGAGGAATTTGCTCCAGACCTCGTCATTGATGTTTCACCCCGCACGATCCGTAAGAGGATACTGAAAGAGATACTTTTGCCAAATGGCATTATTGTTAGACATTTGTTTCACCCCGCACGATCCGTAAGAGGATACTGAAAGCCTGGGATTTTCGAGAATTTTTTTCGTCGCGCCATGGTTTCACCCCGCACGATCCGTAAGAGGATACTGAAAGGTGGAGATCCCTATCTGTGGTACACGAATTTGTCGAGAGTTTCACCCCGCACGATCCGTAAGAGGATACTGAAAGCGGAAGAGGGGGAGAACAGAGTGGATAGGCATCGGGGGTTTCACCCCGCACGATCCGTAAGAGGATACTGAAAGTCATATCTACAGATAATTGATAGACGAAAAGCTATCAGTTTCACCCCGCACGATCCGTAAGAGGATACTGAAAGCATGGCGTCGCGGACATAAAAGTCCGCGACGCCAAGTTTCACCCCGCACGATCCGTAAGAGGATACTGAAAGGTTCCAAGTACGGACGATTTGCGGGCTTCAAAAACGGTTTCACCCCGCACGATCCGTAAGAGGATACTGAAAGATGAGCGGGGGAAGAAGACAAGGAAAGATACGAACAGGTTTCACCCCGCACGATCCGTAAGAGGATACTGAAAGTTAGCGGGGGAAGAATAAAATGAATAGAATAAACATGTTTCACCCCGCACGATCCGTAAGAGGATACTGAAAGTTTAGAATTTCAACATCATTTTCAAACTCAGATTCGGTTTCACCCCGCACGATCCGTAAGAGGATACTGAAAGGCCAAAACCAGCCAAAGCCTCTCTCTAAACGAGAGATGTTTCACCCCGCACGATCCGTAAGAGGATACTGAAAGTTAGCGGGGGAAGAATAAAATGAATAGAATAAACATGTTTCACCCCGCACGATCCGTAAGAGGATACTGAAAGACCAAAAGGGAGATGCTCTCCAGCATCTCTCAGGCGGGTTTCACCCCGCACGATCCGTAAGAGGATACTGAAAGGCGTCCATGCACGCAGACCAAATCTGCGGTCATGGTCGTTTCACCCCGCACGATCCGTAAGAGGATACTGAAAGAGGTCGAGGGGGCGCCGAAAAACATTGACCAGCGTCCGTTTCACCCCGCACGATCCGTAAGAGGATACTGAAAGCGACGAAGCGGGAGATGCTGGAGAGCATCTCTCAGGGTTTCACCCCGCACGATCCGTAAGAGGATACTGAAAGCCTGAGGAACTAAAGACCCAATTGAGTCTAAAATAACAAGTTTCACCCCGCACGATCCGTAAGAGGATACTGAAAGATTGTTTGCAAATCTTCGCAAATCTTTTGGGGAATGTGTTTCACCCCGCACGATCCGTAAGAGGATACTGAAAGAGAGACTTAAATGGGAAGTGGGTAAAAGTTCAAACTGGTTTCACCCCGCACGATCCGTAAGAGGATACTGAAAGATAAATCCTCCAGCGCCTAAAACTAAAGCTTTTCTGTTTCACCCCGCACGATCCGTAAGAGGATACTGAAAGATACTTCGTTAATCTGTATCTGGACTTCGAAGTAGTCGTTTCACCCCGCACGATCCGTAAGAGGATACTGAAAGATCACTTGTAAAATTTTTGATTTCACCTTGCGCCATGTTTCACCCCGCACGATCCGTAAGAGGATACTGAAAGTGAAGACAGTGTCTGCATGAGCCACTGCAAGGACTTTGTTTCACCCCGCACGATCCGTAAGAGGATACTGAAAGGCCCCCTGCCCGGTGGGCAGTGGATACTGGGCAGTGTGTTTCACCCCGCACGATCCGTAAGAGGATACTGAAAGACCCACAGGGCGGGGAAGCCACGATGGGTTTTTACGGTTTCACCCCGCACGATCCGTAAGAGGATACTGAAAGCCAAACATGTTTCATTTTTTGTATTCAGGAATCTGAGGTTTCACCCCGCACGATCCGTAAGAGGATACTGAAAGAGCGACGACCGAAATGCTGACTATGAGGAACTGTTAGTTTCACCCCGCACGATCCGTAAGAGGATACTGAAAGCAAGCCAAATCTGCGGTCATGGTCGGCGGCGTAATAGTTTCACCCCGCACGATCCGTAAGAGGATACTGAAAGGAGAATAAACCTTATTTAGAATCTGCTTACCGGTGGAGGTTTCACCCCGCACGATCCGTAAGAGGATACTGAAAGAGCATCTCGGAGTAGTCAGCCTCCCTGCTGTCGCTGGTTTCACCCCGCACGATCCGTAAGAGGATACTGAAAGGTTTATATAGGAGAAGAGAAACTTTGGCAAATCGCCGTTTCACCCCGCACGATCCGTAAGAGGATACTGAAAGTGGGAAGTCAGGTTGACATCGAAGGTCATGCGTGACGTTTCACCCCGCACGATCCGTAAGAGGATACTGAAAGAGGAAGGGAGAGAGTTCGATAGTCTCTCTAATTCTGTTTCACCCCGCACGATCCGTAAGAGGATACTGAAAGATCGTGTCTGGAGGTACCAGAAAACCTCCCGCAGGGTTTCACCCCGCACGATCCGTAAGAGGATACTGAAAGTGGAAGAAACCGACAAATTCTCCGAAGATCTAAAAAAAGTTTCACCCCGCACGATCCGTAAGAGGATACTGAAAGGTGAACTACGCATATCTAACTCAGGCGTACACTTGGTTTCACCCCGCACGATCCGTAAGAGGATACTGAAAGAGACGGAGGGAGGAATGCTGTCCAGGTCTATGTCTGTTTCACCCCGCACGATCCGTAAGAGGATACTGAAAGCAAAGGGGCAGATGTTGGAGAGCGTCGAGAAGGCTGTTTCACCCCGCACGATCCGTAAGAGGATACTGAAAGCGGCACTAGCTAGAAGGAGGCGTAACATGCTTTACGGTTTCACCCCGCACGATCCGTAAGAGGATACTGAAAGACCATGACCGGCGCTTTGGCTTGCGGTCATGGACAATGTTTCACCCCGCACGATCCGTAAGAGGATACTGAAAGTTCGTTTTGTTCATCGTGTTCTTCCCCCGCCCGTGTTTCACCCCGCACGATCCGTAAGAGGATACTGAAAGAGGAAATACTCCATTGTTTCTTTTTTTATTTCTTCAGTTTCACCCCGCACGATCCGTAAGAGGATACTGAAAGTTTGGGTCAATTTCTGACTCTTTTAGAGGTATATTAGTTTCACCCCGCACGATCCGTAAGAGGATACTGAAAGTTCGAGGTTAGGTTAACTTCCAAAGCCCGACGCGATTTGTTTCACCCCGCACGATCCGTAAGAGGATACTGAAAGGGATAGGAGGAGGGGAGATGAAACCCTTCAGCCCTGGTTTCACCCCGCACGATCCGTAAGAGGATACTGAAAGCGAGGGGAGCGATGCGGTGGTGGTCATCGATGCGGTGGTTTCACCCCGCACGATCCGTAAGAGGATACTGAAAGACCAAAAGGGAGATGCTGGAGAGCATCTCCCGGGCGGTGTTTCACCCCGCACGATCCGTAAGAGGATACTGAAAGCTCGCGAGCGAAACTACCATAAGGCGGCGTACTACGCGTTTCACCCCGCACGATCCGTAAGAGGATACTGAAAGCCGCATGGGGCGACCACCACCGCATCGATGACCACCAGTTTCACCCCGCACGATCCGTAAGAGGATACTGAAAGTTGGATAAGGTGGATAAGGTGGTACAAGCTCCAACGCGTTTCACCCCGCACGATCCGTAAGAGGATACTGAAAGCGTAGCGGCATGGCGTGACGTGGTAAGACGTAACCACGGTTTCACCCCGCACGATCCGTAAGAGGATACTGAAAGTCTATGATACACACTTTTAGCCAACCTGGATAGCCTGGTTTCACCCCGCACGATCCGTAAGAGGATACTGAAAGATCATCCAGACCGGGAGAAAATACGATATTTTTTCCGTTTCACCCCGCACGATCCGTAAGAGGATACTGAAAGAAGTAAAATATTAAAATTAGCACCTCTCTCGATTTCGTTTCACCCCGCACGATCCGTAAGAGGATACTGAAAGCAGGTCGAGGGGGCGCCGAAAAGTACAAACGAGCGTCGTTTCACCCCGCACGATCCGTAAGAGGATACTGAAAGGTCGACGGGGCGCCAAATGGTAGCGGGTGGTTTTGAGTTTCACCCCGCACGATCCGTAAGAGGATACTGAAAGTCGCGAGCGAAAAGCTGCTCGCAAGCGGGACTATGTGTTTCACCCCGCACGATCCGTAAGAGGATACTGAAAGATCCCGTATGGCTTAAAGTTAGCGTCATAGAGGGAGCTGTTTCACCCCGCACGATCCGTAAGAGGATACTGAAAGCCGCTTTGGCTTGCGGTCATGGACGCTCGTAAACGCGGTTTCACCCCGCACGATCCGTAAGAGGATACTGAAAGTGACCCCGTAACCTATCCCACCTGGCTCAAAACCATGTTTCACCCCGCACGATCCGTAAGAGGATACTGAAAGGCAATTCTCGTTGCAGGCAATTTTTTACGGTGCAAAGTTTCACCCCGCACGATCCGTAAGAGGATACTGAAAGACCCACAGGGCGGGTTTGCCTGTTCGGGTTTTTACGACGTTTCACCCCGCACGATCCGTAAGAGGATACTGAAAGTTCACAAAAATAAGGGGACTCCATGCATTCTTCGCAAGTTTCACCCCGCACGATCCGTAAGAGGATACTGAAAGATGGAGGTGATGAAAATTGAAATCTTAATTGAGAAGTTTCACCCCGCACGATCCGTAAGAGGATACTGAAAGTTAATATATTTTCTATTTTTTGCTGAGACTAATTATGTTTCACCCCGCACGATCCGTAAGAGGATACTGAAAGAAAATGGATTATAACTATCGGTTATGCGTCGCATGTGTTTCACCCCGCACGATCCGTAAGAGGATACTGAAAGCAGGACATTGTAATCTTGATTTCCATTTTACACTCCTTTGTTTCACCCCGCACGATCCGTAAGAGGATACTGAAAGTGAACCCAAGTACATAACGTCTGCCACTTGGATAGTTGTTTCACCCCGCACGATCCGTAAGAGGATACTGAAAGAAAAATTAAGTTTATGCATCTGTTTATCACAGGTTCGGTTTCACCCCGCACGATCCGTAAGAGGATACTGAAAGTGGGAGGTCAAATTGACGTCAAGGGTCGTACGCGACTGTTTCACCCCGCACGATCCGTAAGAGGATACTGAAAGCACCTGGGAGTATGGGCGAATGTTCAGCGACAATCGGTTTCACCCCGCACGATCCGTAAGAGGATACTGAAAGACAGGATAGGTCGCAGGGTCAGGGCTGAAGGGTTTCATGTTTCACCCCGCACGATCCGTAAGAGGATACTGAAAGGACGAAGGGGCAGATGCTCACCGAGATTGAGCGGGCAAGTTTCACCCCGCACGATCCGTAAGAGGATACTGAAAGCCTGGGTGAGGGGGGCTAGCACCGAGGCTAGCTCCTCATCGTTTCACCCCGCACGATCCGTAAGAGGATACTGAAAGGCTACTACGCCGCAGACCACGACTGGCGTTATGGCTGTTTCACCCCGCACGATCCGTAAGAGGATACTGAAAGGTCAATCTGGGGCGCCCCGGCAACTAGGGAGGAGGGGTTTCACCCCGCACGATCCGTAAGAGGATACTGAAAGAGTGACGACCGCTGGGCGGACTACCAGGAGCTACTTAGTTTCACCCCGCACGATCCGTAAGAGGATACTGAAAGCACAAGGGGGGCTAGCACTGAGGCTAGCTCCTCATCTGTTTCACCCCGCACGATCCGTAAGAGGATACTGAAAGCCCGGCGTGATTACGTCAAGGCTGCGTATTACGCAGGTTTCACCCCGCACGATCCGTAAGAGGATACTGAAAGTTAGCGGGGGAAGAATACGAGAAAGGTTATGAACAGGTTTCACCCCGCACGATCCGTAAGAGGATACTGAAAGTTAGCCGGAAAATAAAAAATGTTGTACGCTATCTTAAAGTTTCACCCCGCACGATCCGTAAGAGGATACTGAAAGAGCAATTTAATTCTTGTTCTTTGGTATTTGTATACAGTTTCACCCCGCACGATCCGTAAGAGGATACTGAAAGCAATATTCCAGTATACACAACCATAATGTAGAGTATAGTTTCACCCCGCACGATCCGTAAGAGGATACTGAAAGATTTTATGTCGACTTATATTTGGACTTCGGGACAATCCGTTTCACCCCGCACGATCCGTAAGAGGATACTGAAAGCGTAATTCCTGGGTAGGTATAACTGCCGTTCCCCAGGGTTTCACCCCGCACGATCCGTAAGAGGATACTGAAAGCAATTGGGCTATTATTCTTTCTTGATTGATAAACTTGTTTCACCCCGCACGATCCGTAAGAGGATACTGAAAGACTGGCGCTTGCAAATTTTTGCAAGCCTCTTGGGGAGTTTCACCCCGCACGATCCGTAAGAGGATACTGAAAGCATTTTTTCATCGGAAATTTTTATTTTCAGCCTTGTGTTTCACCCCGCACGATCCGTAAGAGGATACTGAAAGATGAGATTTCTACCGTATGATTTGTAAATAATTGAAGTTTCACCCCGCACGATCCGTAAGAGGATACTGAAAGTGTGGGAACGTTGCAAAAAGGTTACGACAAAGTTTTGTTTCACCCCGCACGATCCGTAAGAGGATACTGAAAGCGGAGAGGATCCTCCAAAACCGCAGGATCTGGAACCGCGTTTCACCCCGCACGATCCGTAAGAGGATACTGAAAGATGATGGGAGGGAGCGGGATAACCTCTCTAACTCCCGTTTCACCCCGCACGATCCGTAAGAGGATACTGAAAGCGCGTGACGTGGTCATGCGTAACCACGCGTGACGTGGTTTCACCCCGCACGATCCGTAAGAGGATACTGAAAGCGCGTGACGTGGTCATGCGTAACCACGCGTGACGTGGTTTCACCCCGCACGATCCGTAAGAGGATACTGAAAGCGCGTGACGTGGTCATGCGTAACCACGCGTGACGTGGGTTTCACCCCGCACGATCCGTAAGAGGATACTGAAAGCTAAAGCTGGCGCAACTCTATAAAGATCTGGATTTACGTTTCACCCCGCACGATCCGTAAGAGGATACTGAAAGTTCTTGATTGAATTTTGGGAGGGATTACCGTTTCGGGTTTCACCCCGCACGATCCGTAAGAGGATACTGAAAGATAAGGCGGGGAATCCGCGCCGGGTTTTTTCAATATGTTTCACCCCGCACGATCCGTAAGAGGATACTGAAAGCAGATGGGGGCTGCGGTCGTGGACAACTGTCTGTGCTTGTTTCACCCCGCACGATCCGTAAGAGGATACTGAAAGAAAATTTCCGTCCAAGCACTAGTGGAACGCAAGCTGTTTCACCCCGCACGATCCGTAAGAGGATACTGAAAGATGGGACGCGAACCGAGGTGTACGTACTACTCGATAAAGTTTCACCCCGCACGATCCGTAAGAGGATACTGAAAGATGTAAATAAGGTTCGGAAACACCTCATCCACGGGGGTTTCACCCCGCACGATCCGTAAGAGGATACTGAAAGTTTTATTATGGTCGGCAGAGACAGGACGGAGCTGCTTGTTTCACCCCGCACGATCCGTAAGAGGATACTGAAAGCCAAGAGTTGGATCCTCTATCAGACCTTCCATAACCGTTGTTTCACCCCGCACGATCCGTAAGAGGATACTGAAAGAGCAAATCACCTGCATCAGCCATTTATCCACTTCAAGTTTCACCCCGCACGATCCGTAAGAGGATACTGAAAGTCGACGATGCTAATCTTAAGCCATGTGGGGTAGGTGTGTTTCACCCCGCACGATCCGTAAGAGGATACTGAAAGATGGGAGTAGCCCCGGCTCCAGTTGCGCAATTACAAATGTTTCACCCCGCACGATCCGTAAGAGGATACTGAAAGCTGCCAAACGCTGGCAGGAATGGTGTCCAGGTCAATGGTTTCACCCCGCACGATCCGTAAGAGGATACTGAAAGTTGTTTTGTTCGGTATTGGGTACAACTCATTGGTAGGTTTCACCCCGCACGATCCGTAAGAGGATACTGAAAGTAAAACAGACCGCTACGGTCATATCTGCATGACTTCGTTTCACCCCGCACGATCCGTAAGAGGATACTGAAAGTTGAATTGATCACTCAGTATATGGGGTAGCCATGTTTGTTTCACCCCGCACGATCCGTAAGAGGATACTGAAAGCATGTAATCACAATCGTAACGGCTAACGGCGAAAAGTTTCACCCCGCACGATCCGTAAGAGGATACTGAAAGGATTTTACCAGCCAGTTCTTTTATGCGACTTTCAATGTTTCACCCCGCACGATCCGTAAGAGGATACTGAAAGCACAACTGACGTTCTGTGTCAATCCAGAAACTTGGAGTTTCACCCCGCACGATCCGTAAGAGGATACTGAAAGCCAGCGGCGGTCATGGTCGGCGGCGTAGTACGCCGCCGTTTCACCCCGCACGATCCGTAAGAGGATACTGAAAGACAAAGGGGCAGATGCTCACCGAGATTGAGCGGGCGTTTCACCCCGCACGATCCGTAAGAGGATACTGAAAGGACGGGGAGCTTCCATCTTCTGGAGAGCTCCCTCGAGTTTCACCCCGCACGATCCGTAAGAGGATACTGAAAGCATTCAAGAACTGTCCAAAATTTGTTACAATGTTTTCGTTTCACCCCGCACGATCCGTAAGAGGATACTGAAAGTTTTAACAAGGCAGGCTGTTGCGGAGTTATTACTGTGGTTTCACCCCGCACGATCCGTAAGAGGATACTGAAAGAGCGATAAGCAGCCTCCAAGTACGCGCGATTCTCTGCCGTTTCACCCCGCACGATCCGTAAGAGGATACTGAAAGCTGCCAAACGCTGGCAGGAATGGTGTCCAGGTCAATGGTTTCACCCCGCACGATCCGTAAGAGGATACTGAAAGCTCGCGAGCGAAACTACATCAAGGCTGCGTATTACGGTTTCACCCCGCACGATCCGTAAGAGGATACTGAAAGCTCGCGAGCGAAACTACATCAAGGCTGCGTATTACGCGTTTCACCCCGCACGATCCGTAAGAGGATACTGAAAGACTTTTAACAGTTCCACGTATGGGTTTGCCACCCATGTTTCACCCCGCACGATCCGTAAGAGGATACTGAAAGATGGTGGGTGGCACGTCCAAGTCGTGCCACTGCGAAGGTTTCACCCCGCACGATCCGTAAGAGGATACTGAAAGAGTTGGGGAAGGGTTATCGTTTGGGGAACCCTATCCAGTTTCACCCCGCACGATCCGTAAGAGGATACTGAAAGGCGTGACGTGGTAAGACGTAACCACGCGTGCCAGCGTGTTTCACCCCGCACGATCCGTAAGAGGATACTGAAAGGCCGGCGCGTAGCGGGGAGTGATTTCGGGGAGTGGGGTTTCACCCCGCACGATCCGTAAGAGGATACTGAAAGGTTAAAATCCCGGGAGAACTCGATGAAATACTCCCGTTTCACCCCGCACGATCCGTAAGAGGATACTGAAAGTGAGGAAGCAGCCTGGCCGTACTATGTCTGCCGAAAAGTTTCACCCCGCACGATCCGTAAGAGGATACTGAAAGAGTTGCCAAGAGACTATATCTACAGAGCCTTTGTGTTTCACCCCGCACGATCCGTAAGAGGATACTGAAAGCGGAGGCGATAAAATCGATGCTTATGATTCTTTTGTTAGTTTCACCCCGCACGATCCGTAAGAGGATACTGAAAGTTAATTGGAGGAGGGGAAGGTTTATGTTTAAACCGCGTTTCACCCCGCACGATCCGTAAGAGGATACTGAAAGACAGTATGTATTGGAGGAGGGAAGCATTTTCACACCCGGTTTCACCCCGCACGATCCGTAAGAGGATACTGAAAGAAAGCCCGACGCGACTTGATGAAGGCAGAGAATCGAGTTTCACCCCGCACGATCCGTAAGAGGATACTGAAAGGAAGACATTAATCAGTGTCCATGACCGCAGCCCCCAAGTTTCACCCCGCACGATCCGTAAGAGGATACTGAAAGCCTTGGTAGAGCTTGGGTTCTACCTTATGATGAAGAGGTTTCACCCCGCACGATCCGTAAGAGGATACTGAAAGGGAATTACAATTTAATTTTCTTCGCCAGGTTACTGGCGTTTCACCCCGCACGATCCGTAAGAGGATACTGAAAGCGTTGTCTGTTATTAAAACATCTATTTTTGCAAACCTGTTTCACCCCGCACGATCCGTAAGAGGATACTGAAAGGTACTATGTCCTGGAGTTAGATTCTATCGAGACCGAGGTTTCACCCCGCACGATCCGTAAGAGGATACTGAAAGTGCCACGCTGCGTGGTAACGATGACCACGCCTTGCCGTTTCACCCCGCACGATCCGTAAGAGGATACTGAAAGGTGCCACGCTGCGTGGTAACGATGACCACGCCTTGCCAGTTTCACCCCGCACGATCCGTAAGAGGATACTGAAAGCCACCGCATCGATGACCACTACCGCATGTGGCGACTGTTTCACCCCGCACGATCCGTAAGAGGATACTGAAAGTTGGACAAGTAATCGATTGCATCCTCGAACTTATCTGGGTTTCACCCCGCACGATCCGTAAGAGGATACTGAAAGCTGGATGGGTTTAATTGGTGTGGTAAGCGAGATCGCTGGTTTCACCCCGCACGATCCGTAAGAGGATACTGAAAGCGTAATATTCGTTAAAACAAGTAAGGCAATATCCCCGTTTCACCCCGCACGATCCGTAAGAGGATACTGAAAGAGGTGGGGCGTTAGTTGATTTAGTTTCTCTTTCTAGTAGTTTCACCCCGCACGATCCGTAAGAGGATACTGAAAGATTAAAAAGATGAGAAAAAATAATTATAAGTACAGCGTTTCACCCCGCACGATCCGTAAGAGGATACTGAAAGTCCGTTAGCTTGGTTTGGATTGGAAAGGTTGAGTGCTTGTTTCACCCCGCACGATCCGTAAGAGGATACTGAAAGCATATTATGAGGCAGACCACTTGCGCAGGTTAGGCTTGGTTTCACCCCGCACGATCCGTAAGAGGATACTGAAAGATGAAAAAATGGGGGAACTAAGTAAGATATACACTGGTTTCACCCCGCACGATCCGTAAGAGGATACTGAAAGAAAACATTAAGAAGAATAGAATTAGCAGCACTGCCGCGTTTCACCCCGCACGATCCGTAAGAGGATACTGAAAGGTAGGCGGGGCAAACCCCATATCAAAGAAAGGAGTAGGTTTCACCCCGCACGATCCGTAAGAGGATACTGAAAGTCTGTATAATGCAATCGAAATAGCGTCATAAGATAAGTTTCACCCCGCACGATCCGTAAGAGGATACTGAAAGAACTATGTGTAAACATTGTGTAACAAAGAATATAGTGTTTCACCCCGCACGATCCGTAAGAGGATACTGAAAGATCGGAGAAAACAATAAAGATAACAAAGACGCAATTGTTTCACCCCGCACGATCCGTAAGAGGATACTGAAAGCTGGCTTTCGAGCGTTGATCCAATTATACCAATTTTGTTTCACCCCGCACGATCCGTAAGAGGATACTGAAAGGTTACATAGATGCCCTCTGGAGCTGGCGGCTCCACTTGGTTTCACCCCGCACGATCCGTAAGAGGATACTGAAAGTTAGTGCTTCTTCCGTCAGGGTTTTGACGGACTTCGGGTTTCACCCCGCACGATCCGTAAGAGGATACTGAAAGAAATTTTAGGAATTTTAAGTCATGGAATCCATTAAGTTTCACCCCGCACGATCCGTAAGAGGATACTGAAAGATATTAAGTTCGACTTACTCTTTATCCATTATCCTCCAGGTTTCACCCCGCACGATCCGTAAGAGGATACTGAAAGCTTTGGATCCAGCAAGTGCAATTGCGTCCACAAGTCGTTTCACCCCGCACGATCCGTAAGAGGATACTGAAAGGCGATAGGTGCGGGGATGTGGTGAGGCAGGATGAAAGTTTCACCCCGCACGATCCGTAAGAGGATACTGAAAGCTACGTGGTTACGTCTTACCACGTCACGCCATGCCGCTGTTTCACCCCGCACGATCCGTAAGAGGATACTGAAAGTTCAAACGGGGGTCTTCGGGTGAGGCTTTTAGCGCCTCGTTTCACCCCGCACGATCCGTAAGAGGATACTGAAAGCTTTGGGTACGAAAACCTTACCGGGTGCCAATTCTGGTTTCACCCCGCACGATCCGTAAGAGGATACTGAAAGCGAAAACCGCACAAATTCTGGATTCCAGCTTAGAATGTTTCACCCCGCACGATCCGTAAGAGGATACTGAAAGGTAAATTCCCTACCTCTTGATGAAATTCTAATAAAGTTTCACCCCGCACGATCCGTAAGAGGATACTGAAAGCTGAAAATTGGAAGAATGGTTTGTACAGGCATGGTAGGTTTCACCCCGCACGATCCGTAAGAGGATACTGAAAGCATGCGGTGGTGGTCGCCCCATGCGGTCGGTGGTATCGTTTCACCCCGCACGATCCGTAAGAGGATACTGAAAGTCCATTCGAGCATCTCCTTTCTGTAGAATTTCGAGGTTTCACCCCGCACGATCCGTAAGAGGATACTGAAAGCATGGGGCGACCACTACCGCATGGGGCGACCACTACGTTTCACCCCGCACGATCCGTAAGAGGATACTGAAAGCCGCATGGGGCGACCACCACCGCATCGACACCACCGTTTCACCCCGCACGATCCGTAAGAGGATACTGAAAGTCGAAAATTAGGGTGTTGGAAATAAAACTAGATTGGCTTTGTTTCACCCCGCACGATCCGTAAGAGGATACTGAAAGATTGTAAGACTTGGAGGGGAAGAATAGCTTTGCGGAGTTTCACCCCGCACGATCCGTAAGAGGATACTGAAAGCCCCGAAGTCATTCTTAAAAATGCACCTCTTTTTTGTTTCACCCCGCACGATCCGTAAGAGGATACTGAAAGCAAAAAGTTGATCGCCCTCGGAATGCGCGCCTACACGGTTTCACCCCGCACGATCCGTAAGAGGATACTGAAAGCTACCCACTCCTCGATAAGGTCGGGGTCGACCTCAGTTTCACCCCGCACGATCCGTAAGAGGATACTGAAAGATTGATTGGGTGTCCATCCCGCTCCCGATACAGTTATTGTTTCACCCCGCACGATCCGTAAGAGGATACTGAAAGTCAGGAGGACACTTCTGGCGTAGTCCCATTCGAAGCGGTTTCACCCCGCACGATCCGTAAGAGGATACTGAAAGTTCGTCTTGTTCGAACCCTTCCATATCCAAATACTGTCTAGTTTCACCCCGCACGATCCGTAAGAGGATACTGAAAGGTTATGGCTTTGAGTTGATTGTTCAGATCCCAGAAGTTTCACCCCGCACGATCCGTAAGAGGATACTGAAAGTTTAGCTTTAGCACGATTGGAGGGAGTCCTCCACTCGATGTTTCACCCCGCACGATCCGTAAGAGGATACTGAAAGTCTCGCAAAACGCTTATAAGTATCCCGAACACAAGGTTTCACCCCGCACGATCCGTAAGAGGATACTGAAAGAACATGGCTGTATTTCAGGCGAATGATTTTGTAGGTGTTTCACCCCGCACGATCCGTAAGAGGATACTGAAAGGCTTCCCGCTCTCACTGACATCCAACCGGTAACCAGGTTTCACCCCGCACGATCCGTAAGAGGATACTGAAAGATTCCAGCCACCCCAAACTCAATGGGCTGTAATTCTGTTTCACCCCGCACGATCCGTAAGAGGATACTGAAAGAGAATTACCCTCTCCAGGAGAGACTTTAATCGGGTAGTTTCACCCCGCACGATCCGTAAGAGGATACTGAAAGGAAAGAGCTAAAAAGCTGGGCGGAAAAGCCAAAAGTAAGTTTCACCCCGCACGATCCGTAAGAGGATACTGAAAGCCAACCCAGATTGCTGGTTTACCCAGTCTGGTTTTTGTTTCACCCCGCACGATCCGTAAGAGGATACTGAAAGGTTATGGCTTTAATCTGGTTATTCACGTCCCAAAAGGTTTCACCCCGCACGATCCGTAAGAGGATACTGAAAGTCTATTGGATTGGACGATTCCTTATAGCACCACGTGGTTTCACCCCGCACGATCCGTAAGAGGATACTGAAAGGTTTTCGTCAATCGTGACCGCAGTGACTGAAGTAGTAGTTTCACCCCGCACGATCCGTAAGAGGATACTGAAAGTTGATAAGGAGGGACAGGAGGGAGGAACGGAAAGGAGTTTCACCCCGCACGATCCGTAAGAGGATACTGAAAGGTTGGGCAAGCTTCGGTCGGTCATCCTCTCCAATTTCGTTTCACCCCGCACGATCCGTAAGAGGATACTGAAAGTGAGTGGGGCTATATCCCTAGCCCCGACATCAGGGAGTTTCACCCCGCACGATCCGTAAGAGGATACTGAAAGTTTATGTGTTTAATTCCTGGATTAAAGCCTGGGCTAGTTTCACCCCGCACGATCCGTAAGAGGATACTGAAAGAAATAGGTTGGAATGCCGGATGGACAGAATTGAACAGTTTCACCCCGCACGATCCGTAAGAGGATACTGAAAGGCTGGCGCTTGAAATCGAAGGTGATCACGATATGGCGGTTTCACCCCGCACGATCCGTAAGAGGATACTGAAAGCTGAAGATTACGCTGGTAATCTGGATGCCATGGCACAGGTTTCACCCCGCACGATCCGTAAGAGGATACTGAAAGGCGTTTAGCATGATACCAGACTTGACCTTTGCCTTGCGTTTCACCCCGCACGATCCGTAAGAGGATACTGAAAGCCATAATATTAGTAAATAACAACCAGAGAAGAGGGGAGTTTCACCCCGCACGATCCGTAAGAGGATACTGAAAGCTGCAGATAACGATATAGCCGTTAGGAATGGGATCAGTTTCACCCCGCACGATCCGTAAGAGGATACTGAAAGATGGATCGTCATTCGCGGAAAGCGCTATTTGGGGAGCGTTTCACCCCGCACGATCCGTAAGAGGATACTGAAAGTAAAGGCAAGCCCATTGTGCTGGATGAGTTTATGCCAGGTTTCACCCCGCACGATCCGTAAGAGGATACTGAAAGTTTTTGTCTGTTACACCTCTCACATCGAACTGAAAACGTTTCACCCCGCACGATCCGTAAGAGGATACTGAAAGTTGTAGAAGTTTACTTTATCCAGTGTCGTTTCAATAAGTTTCACCCCGCACGATCCGTAAGAGGATACTGAAAGATCAAAGCCTTCAAAACCGAAAAAAGCGGAAGACGAAGTTTCACCCCGCACGATCCGTAAGAGGATACTGAAAGTGGAACGTCCTTAAGGAGGAAAACAAAATTCACCCACGTTTCACCCCGCACGATCCGTAAGAGGATACTGAAAGTACGACGTCGTTTTTCTCAGCCATCTTTTCGCTCCTGTTTCACCCCGCACGATCCGTAAGAGGATACTGAAAGATCAACCCCCAAAGACTTTAGCTCCCTGGGGGTTGTGTTTCACCCCGCACGATCCGTAAGAGGATACTGAAAGTGGAAACTCATGTTGGAACGATTGGACTATGTAAACCGTTTCACCCCGCACGATCCGTAAGAGGATACTGAAAGCTTCAGATAGACGACAAATTTTGACCAAATATCTTGTTTCACCCCGCACGATCCGTAAGAGGATACTGAAAGTTTTTAAGTTGACTTTTCGTAAAGCTTTTGTCAATGGTTTCACCCCGCACGATCCGTAAGAGGATACTGAAAGCTTCAGATAGACGACAAATTTTGACCAAATATCTTGTTTCACCCCGCACGATCCGTAAGAGGATACTGAAAGTTTTTAAGTTGACTTTTC
>Ga0308418_1000671_pt1 | contig 19055 bp, 20 predicted proteins | sample HotsprSampleR4cd_FD_203517 | JGI IMG/M metagenome (GOLD analysis project Ga0308418, IMG submission 203517) | Hot spring phototrophic mat microbial communities from Mushroom Spring, Yellowstone National Park, Wyoming, United States - 20090729_R4cd ... | reverse complement strand
CTGAGGTTGGTTTGCGTTCGCTTAGGGCATCGGATAATCTCTTTATCCTATCCGTAGGATGGAATTCTTTAGCCTTCTCTAAGAACCTTTGGGCATCCTTATACTTTCCGTCGATGAGATAATCCCTTGCCCTCTTAAGAATTGCCTTATCCCTTGATGTCCTCGTTGAAGAAGCATCCTTAAAGGAAAAGACTGAAGGCACCTTTAGCACCTGCTTTGAGCCGCACTGAGGGCATGCTGGAAAATCTTCCCCCATGCTTAAAAGGCTTTCAAAGAAATGATCGCAAACTTCGCAACTAAACTCGTAGATAGGCACAGTTCAATTATAAATCCTCCTTCCCCTCTCTTCAAGTTGTTATATAATAAATAGTAAATGCAAAACCTTCGGCCAACAAGCCTTAAAGAGTTTATCGGACAAAAAAGGGTCGTTGAAGAGCTCTCTATCTACATAAATTCGGTTAAACAGCGGAGGGATGCCTTTCCTCATACCCTATTTATCGGGTCACCGGGGCTTGGGAAAACAACCCTATCTCGGATCATAGCCCTTGAGCTTAGACAAAATTTAAAACAAACCTCAGGACCAGTCCTTGACAAGCCGGGCATCATTGCTAGCCTTTTGACAAGCCTTCGCGATGGCGATATTCTCTTCATCGACGAAGTCCACAGAATCCCTAAGGTCTGTCAAGAAATCCTCTACACCGCCATGGAAGATTTTGCCCTTGACATCGTGATCGGCAAGGGCTCTGCCTCAAAGACTATTCGCTTAAAGCTCCCCAAGTTCACCCTCATTGGAGCTACAAACAAGCCTAACCTTTGTCTACCACCTTTGCTTGACCGCTTCCAACTTGTATTTAAGCTTTATTTTTACGACGAGGCTGAGCTTGCGGAGATAATCGAACGAGCAGGAAAGGAGCTTGGTTTAAACCTTGAGCGGCAAGCATCGCTCCTTTTAGCAAAAGCTGGAAAGGGCATACCAAGGCAGGCTCTAAATTTACTCAGAAGATTGGACAATTACCTAAACGGCACAAACCAGGGTTTAAAAGACCTGATAACAGATGACACCGTCCGAGAATTTTTAAGGCTTCTTGACATAGATGAATGGGGGCTTTCCCCTGAAGACCGGCGTTATCTATTCACCCTTTATTATCACTTTAACGGTGGTCCAGCTGGGCTTGAAAGCTTAGCCTTAACCTCTCATATCTCTCCTTCGGAGCTTGAGACCATCTTTGAGCCTCCTCTTATCAGACTTGGGCTTGTCTCTCGCACAAGGAGAGGACGAGTGCTTACCGAGCTTGGCAAACGCTACATATTGGAGAAAGGTTTAGTCCTTCCGAAGAGGCAACCTAATGTCCCTTTTTAAATTAAGCCCTCAAACCTTGATAGCTAAAAAGGGAAAGGAAGTCATCTGCGGGATTACAGCTTACGATTATGTTTCGTCAAGGCTTGCTGAAAGCGCTGGCGTTGACTTTATCCTCATCGGTGATTCTGCTAACATGGTTATGCTCGGAGAGGAGGACACCTATTCCATCACCTTGGAAGAGATGCTCCTTTTTTGCAAGTCGGTAGCTCGAGGCGCCCCCAACACATTAAGAATTGGCGACATGCCCTTTCTTAGCTACCAGACTTCGATCGAGCAGGCTATCGATAACGCAGGAAAGTTTGTCAAAGAAGGTAAATGCCACGGCGTTAAAATCGAGGGCAAAGCTGAAGTCGTCCCGCTTATCAAACGTCTTGTATCTTTTGGGATACCCGTTCTTGGACATATCGGAGTAACACCTCAGAGGAGCTTAGAACTTGGGGGGCTTAAGGCTCAAGGGAAAGATTTTAAAACGGCAAGGGAGCTCCTTTCTTCGGCAAAGGCTCTCGAGAGGGCTGGTTGCTTTGCCATCGTCCTTGAGTGCGTCCCCTCTGACCTTGCCAAGCTTATCACTGAAAACCTTAGCATTCCTACAATCGGCGTAGGAGCTGGTCCTTTCACCGACGGTCAGATCCTTGTCTTTCATGATGTGGTTGGACTTTTGCCAGGCTTTCGCCCAAAGTTTGTAAAATCTTACATTAACGGGTTTGAGCTTCTTAAATCAGCCCTTGAAGCCTACAAAAAAGAAGTAAAAGAAAGAGCCTTCCCAACGAAGGAGCATTACTTTTCCATCAATCCTCGAATCCTTGAAAGGCTTAAGAAAAAGAAGACCTAATCATGAAGCTTGCTGGTCTTTATGCCATAACCGATGAAAGGCTGACCCCTTATGAAGAGGGGAAAATCTTTCAGTTAGTTGAGAAGGTTTTAAAGGGAGGGGCAAGAGTAGTTCAGCTTCGGGATAAGACTAATCCAGATGAAAAGCTCATTCCGATTGCTGAAAAACTAAGAGAACTTTGCCAGGCCTATTCAGCCCTTTTTATTGTTAACGATAGGGTGAGTTTGGCTAAGGAGGTTTCTGCAGACGGGGTCCATGTGGGTAAGGACGATGAAGACATAGCCCTTGTGCGAAAACTTTTACCAAAGGATGCGGTGGTTGGTGTTTCCTGCTATGCTGACCTTGAGCGCGCAAAGAGGGCTCAAAGCCTTGGGGCAAGCTATGTAGCCTTTGGGAGTTTTTCCCCCTCTCCAACCAAACCAAAGGCTTCCTTAGCACCTTTTGAAATTTTGGAACAAGCTAAGAAGGAGCTAAGCATACCCATATGTGCAATCGGTGGCATAACCCTTGAAAAAGCAGAAATCCTTTTAAAACATGGAGCAGACCTTATCGCCGTGATAAGCGACCTTTGGACAAGCAAAGACCCTGAAGAAAGAGCCCGATGCTATACAGAGTTGTTCAAGAAGTATGGAAAACTATAAAATTTATGGGCTTGCGCTTCTATCGACTGCCCAAACCTCTTCAGGAAGGGTGGAAACGGCAACTCCAAGCTCTCTCGCCTTTTCTAAGTACTCGGGAAATTTAAGGATGGCTCCTTTTTCGTCAACGCCACGGAAGAATAAGCCACCTACATAAACACCCCAGCAGGCATCCATCACATACTTAAAGGACCTGACAAGCCCCTCAAAAAGCTTCTTACCCTTTGTAGCTCCAATACCAAGAAGTAAGCCTTTGGGGGATTTCCCGTAGGGATGGCGCTCATTTAAGCGGTATTTTCGGCACCAGAGGGCTTGGAAGCGTTCAAAAAAGGCTTGTAGCATCGCCGGATGGGAGTAGAAAAATATGGGGGTTGCACAGACTATCACATCAGAAGAAAGGATTTTTTCGTAGATAGGGGTTAGGTCATCGTTTAAGACGCACTCTCCTGTTTCGTCGCAGCCTCCGCACTCAATGCAGGGTGAAAATTTAATCTGATAGAGGGAGATCTTTTCCACGCTTGCCCCTTTTGATGAGGCATTCTCAATAAAGGCAGAAAGAAGTAGGTCTGAGTTTCCGCCTATGCGGGGGCTTCCATGAACGGCTAAAACGTTAATCAAAACTTTAGCCCTGCTCTATGGTCTTTTTTACTACTCGATGGACTAAAGTAAAGACTTCTTCGAAGGTTGCCGGGGAGCAGCGTCCCATTTCGATAAACTTGATGACGATCTCTTTTGTGGTGCGGAGGATGGTTTCTTCAACGGGGTTTAAAGCCTGCCTTTCTCCGAGGTTTTGCCGTTTTTCTAAGTTGATTATCTTATCTTGAGGCATAGAGTTTTAGATGGTGGAGCCGGTGGGACTTGAACCCACGACCTCGTGAATGCCATTCACGCGCTCTCCCTCTGAGCTACGGCCCCAGATTTTTATTTAATTTTAAGCTTAAATTTTTTTTTGTCAAGCAACGAAGGGGGCTGTTCAAAAAAGTCCCCCTACATTGTCCCCCCGAGCGCCCATTTTTTTTGTTCTGCCGAGCGTAAGCCGTGCATCCCTCACTTCGTTCGGGACGGCGTCCCCAGGGAGACCACTCGCTTCGCTCGGGGCGACAAAAAAAGAGAGGCTCGGGGCGACAAAAAAGTAGGCTCAGGATGGACAAAAACGGTAGGGGGTTAGATGACACTGAGTTATTTTGCAAATGGTCTAAGACTTTCCTACTTTTACTTGAATTTTTATTTAACTAATCTAATATTATACTCAAACAAAAACTAAGGGGTGATGAGTAAAGAGATGGCAAGAAGGGCTGTAGAAGAGGTTGAGGTAAGAGAGCTTGTTTTTGATGATTATCCCCTTCTTAGGAACCTTTACGGGGAGAGGGGGATAAATTTTAAGATTTTAGAAAAGCTCTTTCATGTGGAGCTCACACTTCGGGGAAATCAAGTGATCATGAGTGGTGCACCTTATGATGTTGAGCTTGCTGACAAGGCGTTAACCGAGCTCTATGGGCTTATCAAGGGTGGTTATAATCTTTATCCATCGGATGTGGAATACGCAGGAAGAACCCTTCTTGAAAACCCAAACACCAAATTAAAGGAGGTCTTTCTTGATACCATCCTTGTCACCTCCGGAAAAAAGGTTATTGCCCCCAAAAGCCCTACTCAGAAAAAATACATCGATGCCATAAGGCAGGCTGAAATCGTCTTTGGTATTGGTCCAGCAGGAACCGGTAAGACCTATCTTGCGGTAGCCATGGCTGTATCTTTTCTTCTTAAGGGAGAGGTAAGTAGGCTCATCCTTGTGAGACCGGCTGTTGAAGCTGGGGAAAAGCTTGGCTTTCTGCCAGGAGACCTCGTTGAAAAAGTGAACCCCTATCTTCGTCCCCTTTATGACGCCCTCTACGACATCTTATCCTTTGACCGGGTAGCCAAGCTCTTCCAAAGAGGTGTGATAGAGGTTGCGCCCCTTGCCTTCATGCGAGGTAGAACCTTGAACGAAGCCTTCATAATCTTGGATGAAGCCCAGAACACTACTACTGAACAGATGAAGATGTTCTTGACAAGGATCGGGCAAGGCTCAAGAGCGGTCATCACAGGGGATGTTACCCAGATTGACCTTCCAGACCCAAAGAAATCAGGTTTGCTTGAGGCTATGGAGATACTCGAAGGGATCGAAGGAATAGCCTTTGTCTACTTTACCAAGCAGGATGTGGTTAGACATCCCATCGTGCAAAGGATAATTGAAGCCTACGAAAGGAAGGAGGTAAGAAGGGGTGAGGTCTAAGCTAATCCCTGTTGAGGAGGCTATCGGACATGTTTTACCCCACGACGTAACCATGATCGTCCCCGGTCAGTTTAAGGGGGCTCGCTTTAAGAAAGGACATATCATCCGAGAAGAGGACATCCCAATCCTTAAAGCCTGCGGGAAAGACCATATCTACATTCTTGAGCTTGATCCGGATGAGCTTCATGAGGATGAGGTTGCTCTTAGGCTTGCTAAAGCTTGCTGTGGAGAAGGAGTAACCTTTTCTTCAGAAGTTCGCGAGGGAAAGGTAATCTTTAAGGCCGAAAGAGATGGTCTTTTCAAGGTGGAAACCGAAGCGGTTTTTCGTATAAACCTGCTTGGGGAGATAAGCTTATCCACAAAGCATAACAACCTCTGGGTAAAAAAGGGAGACCAGCTTGCCGGAGGAAGAGCAATTCCTCTTGTGGTAAAAGAGTCTCACGTTAAGGAAGTGGAAAGGATTTGCTCGGAGTATTCACAAGGGGTTTTAAGGGTTCTGCCAAGAAAGGTTAACTCCGCAGGTCTTGTTATCACTGGGAACGAGGTTTTCTACGGCAGAATTGAGGATGCCTTTGCCCCGAGGTTAATACCGAAGCTTCAAAGCTTTGGATTAAACGTCCTTGGACCGCTTTTTGCTCCAGACGATAGGGAATTTATCAGGTCTTCCATTGAGGACCTATTTAACCGGGGAGCGGAAGTGGTGCTTGTTACTGGTGGAATGTCTATTGATCCAGACGATGTTACTCGCTTAGCCATTCAAGATTTAAATCCAGACCATTATGTTTACGGAACTCCGGTGCTTCCCGGAAACATGTTCCTTTACGCAAGCCTGGGAGATAGGGTGATCCTTGGCATACCTGCTTGTGCAATGTTTTTCAAAATCACCATCCTTGACCTTATCCTACCCCGGGTTCTTGTTGGCGAATGGATTGCTCGGGAAGACATTGCAAGGCTTGGTCACGGTGGCTTTTGTTACAACTGTCCAGAGTGTAGATACCCAATCTGCCCCTTTGGAAAGGCATGCTAAACGCGCTCCTTCGAGCTTTGATCCAGACGATAGACCTTCTGCTATCCCTTTATGTCTGGCTCATTATTGCTCGAGCTATCATCTCCTGGGTTAACCCCAATCCCTATCATCCCGTGGTTCGGTTTCTTTACCGGACAACCGAGCCTGTGTTAAGGGTAGCAAGAAGGGTTATTCCCCCCATATATGGGCTTGACCTAAGCCCGGTTGCGGTGATATTTTTAATATATCTTATCCGTGAGCTTTTGCTTTACATAAGGTTTAATCTGTATTAACCTCGGCAAATCCTTAAAAATATGCTCGTTGAAGTCAAGGTAAATTCCTTAGAAGTAGAAATTCGGGCAAAGTTAGACGATAACGAGGCTAACGAGAGGCTTCTTTCCTTTTTGGCAAAAAGGCTAAATCTAACCAAAGAAAATTTTAAGATTGTGAAAGGGCATAGAGAAAGGAATGGGAAAAGATTAAACCATGAAAAGACACATCTTTTTTGATTTAGACGGCGTGATACTTGACTCCATGAAGTATCATGCTCGGGCTTGGATTGAAGCCTTTTCGCAATTAGGGCTATTCTTTAGCGAGGAAGAAATTTATCTTCATGAAGGGGCGATAGAGCTTGACACTGCAAGAACTCTTTTTACCTCTCGAGGGGTAATCCCGACGAAGGAATTCTTTGAGTCTGCCTTTAGGCTCCAGAAGAGGCTCTTTTTAGAAAGATACGTTAAGCTTGTCAAGCCTTATCCTCAAGTGCCAGACCTTTTAGAAAGCTTGAAGAAGGATGAAAGGAAGCTTGCCTTGGTTACAAGCTCTCACGCCGAGATCCTGGAAAAGGTTTTTCCTAAAACCTTAGAAAAGTTTTTTGATGTTATCGTGACAGGGGATAAGGTGCCAAGAAGAAAGCCCCATCCTGACCCTTATCTTACCGCTTTATCTCATCTTCAGGCTGATAAGGAAGATTCTCTCGTTGTCGAAAATGCGCCAGCTGGGATTAAGGCAGCTAAATCGGCAGAGCTCTTTTGCGTTGCTATCAAAACAACCCTTCCTGAGGAGCATCTCAAGCTTGCCGACCTAATCGCCGAGGACCACACACATTTAAGCGAGCTACTGCTTGACGGAAGCTTAAAAAGGGAGGGTAAAGGCTAATTGTTCAACTATTTAGAATACTTTTCTCGCTATCAAGAGATTATCCCAGACTTTGAAGAGTTTATCGAACATCTTCGAACATCACATCAACAGTATTTTAGGATAAACAATCTAAAGGTAAGCCAAGATGAGGTCCCGTTTCTTTTAGAGAAGTTAAGGGGAAAGGTTATTGTGGCTGAGCCCGTATCAGCGGTCCCCGGTTTTTACTGCATTGTGAACAACGATGAGGTTTCTCTTGGGGGTATTCTTGAGTATAGCCTTGGGCTTATCCATTCTATGACCCTTTCAAGTGCTCTTTCAGTGATCGCTCTTGACCCAAAGCCTGGAGAGTTGATACTTGACCTCTGCGCAGCCCCAGGCGGAAAGACCGCTTTAATGAGCATGCTCACAAACGATAGGGCTTATATCATCGCTAACGACAAAAGGATAGACAGACTAACGGCTCTTTCAGCAAACTTGAAAAGACTGGGAGTAGCCTGTGCTATCTTGACGAGATACCGGGGAGAGCAGTTTCCCTTGGGAATGGAGTTTGATAAGGTCTTGGTCGATGCCCCCTGCTCTGGAGAAGGAAGATATCGCATAGGGCTTGAAGGGGAGTTGCTCTATCAGAAGGGCTCAGGCAGGGCAAACCTTCCCGCAATTCAAAAAGGGCTTATCATTCGGGCAGTTGACCTGTTAAAACCAGGTGGCCTCATGGTTTACTCTACCTGCACCATAAACCCTGAGGAGAACGAAGCCGTAGTTGATTATTTACTGCGAAAGAGGCAAGCGAGGCTTCTTGATTTTGAAGCTCCTCTTCCTTTTGAACCTGGGCTAACCGAATGGCAAGGCAAACCCTTCCATCCCGACATGGTTAAGACTAAAAGGTTTTATAGCCATAAGACAAAAGCAGTTGGTTTTTTCGTGGCAAAGCTTGCTAAGGTCTAAAGTGTTTAAAATTAAAGTCCTAAACTTTTCGGTAAATTCCGTTTAAAAACTCTTCTAATTCTTTTTCTACTCTGTTGGCTGGCAAGTATTTTAGGAAAATTTTTCTTAACCGGGAAAGATTGGCATCATCTATGTAAGTGTATTTTACAGCAAAACCTTGCTCATCAACCCTCATAACCTCACCCTCAAGGGTGATGGGTTCTTCATCAACTATGAGTGTAAGCCTAATTTTTTCATCTGTCCTTGGCTTATAGGTTGAAAAAAGGTAGAGACCACCTACGTAAAAATCCTTTAAGGTCCCAGCAAATTCTTTTCCGGCGATTTCAAACTTTACATTTTCATAAAAATTGATCCGTGTAAAATGTCTTCTGTCTACCTTATAGGTTTGGTAATGAGCAAGGGAGTCCATAAGCTCTTTTATAAATTCATCTAAATGGGAGATAAGACCAAGGTTTTTGTTTATCGTTTCTTCAAGGGGTTTAAAGGACAGATAGATCTGTTTAGTCTTTTCGTTTACTTCCATAGATTTTTCTTTGATTAATTGCCCCTGATGTTCAATGTCTTTTACTGCAATGGATTGCTCTTCGATAGCACTTGCCGTGATGTTGGCAAGGTCGCGAACCTCTTCAAAGGTTTTAGCGATGTCTGATACGGCAGAGATGATCTTTCGATGGAGCTCTTGAAGGTCTTTAATCTTGTTTGTGACCTCGACCCCTGCTGAGTCTGTTTGTCTTGCTAATTCCTTTACTTCATTTGCGACAACGGCAAAGCCTTTCCCAGCTTCTCCTGCTCTTGCGGCTTCAATGCTTGCGTTGAGGGCAAGGAGGTTCGTTTGCTCTGCAAGGGAGCGGATAAATTCCACGATCTTTTCAATTTCTTTGGAAGCGTTTTCAAGGTCTTTGATCATCTCTTGAGCATAAAGAGCCTTATCCATCGAGACCTTTACAGAATCCGTGGTTTTCATTACCGTTTTGCTTATCTCTTCTATAGCAAGTTTTAACTGAGAAAGAAGGTTGGCTTGGTCTTCTATGTTGGAAACGATGCGGGAAAGCTCTTCTGAAACTTCATTAATTATCTTTTCAGTGCTTAGACTTTTATCCTTTACCTCGGAGCTTAGTTCAGTAAAGGCTCTAATGATGGGCTTCATTTTCTCTCCTATGTGTTGAGAATGCAAGATTAATTCGTTGATCGAGCTTCTAATTTCGTCCATTGCTCTAAAGATAATCCCCACCTCGTCCTCTCTATGCTGAACCAAACTTAAACGGAGATTGCCTTGGGCTATTTCTCTGCTTGCCTGAATTACTTTAGACATCTCTAAGCTTATTCTTTTGTTAATAAGGGCTATACCAAAGAAAAGAACTAATAATATTGTAACGATAGCTAAGATGTATACCCCTACAAGGATCATTTGTTCTCTCTTTAGCCTTTCTTTCTCCTTTTCCAAAAAACCAAAGTATTCTTCAAGGAATTTTTCTAAACCGTCCCAGAGGAACTTTTTGGAAGCCTCTTGAAACTTGTTGAAGGCTTGATGAGCCTCTTCGGCTGAGCGAGATTTTTTAATGTTCATGACTTGCTCGTTCATTTCCTTAAAGTAGGCTTCAAGCTGGTTCCAGAGGGCGGGGGAGATTTGATAGGAGTTGAAGGTTCTAAACTGAGCGATCTTTTCCAAACTTTCGTCAGGCTTAACTTCAGCAAAATCTTCATTGATGAAGTTTGTTAGTAGGTTAACCTTCCAGCGAATATGGTCGCTTCTTATTTCCTCTATGGCAAGAAGGTTTAAGTATGCTTGCTCTAACCGTTCAGTATAATTACGACTGACTTTCTGATGGTATAACCAGAGTAGACCTAAAACTCCTATAAAAATTGCAAAAAGTATCAAAAAACCAATCCCTACTTTGTAGCCTAATTTTAAATTTCCAAATTTTTGTAGCAAGCGTTTCATTATTTTGCCTCCCGTAGGTTATTAGCTAAATATTTCAAAAGTTAATAGAATTTTATAGCCTGCCGATGGTCATGTCAAGGATGAAAAAGAGGTAGCGAGGCCCCCCTCAATTCGTTCGGGGTGACATTTTCCTTTTTGTCATCCCGAGGCGCATAAGCGCCGAGGGACCCCTCGCTTCGCTCGGGGTGACAAAAAGGGGCTCGGAGGGACAAAGAAAGGGGTTCGGGGTGACACATGGGACGCCTCGGGGTGAAAGGTAGACGGAGGTATTTTGTTGCCCTGCGGGGTGATATGGACGGGGTTCGGGTTGTGACATTCCAAAACGAGAATTATAGGTGGCATTAACATTAGTAGTACAGTTAAAAATTGGCTCAGCCGTTGTTAAAATAATTGTCAAAATAATAATCAGGACATACTGATTAAGGATTAAGAGGAGTTGCTTGTCAAATTTTTTAGTTGGTGATAATTTTAAATATTACATAAACCTAACCTGAGGTGAGCACATGGAGTTAACCTTTTATGGACATTCCTGCTTTAGAATAATTTCCCCTCAGGGTAAGAAGATTCTTATAGACCCTTGGGTAAGCAATCCTCAAGCCCCAAAGAATGTTGACCTTGGTCCCTATGATTACATCCTTATAACCCATGCCCATGGAGACCATTTAGGGGATGCAATAAAGCTTGCAAGGACTTCGGTAACTCAGGTCATAGCCATCCACGAAATCCAGCAGTATCTTCTAAGTAAGGGCGTTCCAAATGCCATAGGTATGAACATTGGGGGGAGCTACCGTTCAAACGGTCTCACCTTTACGATGGTTATGGCTCTTCATAGCTCATCTTTGCCCGATGGTTTATACGGTGGTGAACCCTGCGGTTTTGTTATCACTCTGGAAAATGGACTTAGGGTCTATCATGCTGGAGATACGGGTTTGTTCTACGACATGAAGCTGATTGGTGAGCTATACCAGCCTGAGGTAGCCCTCATACCCATCGGAGACCACTATGTGATGGGTCCAAGAGAGGCAGTTAAAGCTTGCCAGCTTATCAAGCCAAAATTCGTAATCCCCATGCATTACCAGACCTTCCCAATTCTTACCGGCACGGTTGAAGACTTTAAAGCCTTCCTTGGCGAAGAGGATTATCAACCTGAGGTTATAGTTTTAAGACCTGGAGAAAGCTTTATCCTTAAATAGTTTTTGAAAAAGGTATGCCCAAATTCCTTGTCTTATCTGGATATCACAACTCTGGGAAAACTACGGTTGGAACCTATATCGTTGCTAAGCTTTTAGAGAAGGGCTATAAGGTTGGAGTCATTAAATCTACAAAAGAAACTACGGAAGAGACTGATAAACCGGGCTCTGACACTTTTAAATACAGAAAGGCAGGAGCAAGACAGGTTGTTCTTTTTCAGAGGGACAGGATGACCCTTTTTATTGAGGACATGCCAAAGGACAAAGATAAAGTTTTTTCCATTTTTGAAAGGCTTTTTTTTGATTACGACTTGGTAATCCTTGAGGGCTTTAAAGAATGGAGGGATGTTCCTAAGATTTGGCTTAAAAGAAACGATGAGGAGACCCTCCCTGAAGGAATAGAAAACATCCAGATGGTTGCTGAAGCCAAGGATAAAGATAGGATCCTTAGCTTTGTGGAGGATTATTTAGGAGCCCAAAACAATGGGGATATAAAAATCTTTGTAAATGATGAAGACATTCCGTTAAAACCGCATTTGAAGCTCCTTTGCCAAAACATCATGCTTGGGATCTTGGCAAGCCTAAAAGGTGTCCCCAAAATAGAAGAGGTAAAGACCATCGAAGTTTTGATAAAAAGGTAAGGGCAAGGTTAAAGAAGAGAAGAGGTCTATGGCATGGAAAGGAGAATACTCTGGGCTCCCTGGAGAGGAGAGTATGTAAGCGGAAAAAGGGAAAATAAATGCATCTTTTGCCCCCCTTACGAGGGAGTAGCCCCGGACGATAGACCTATCATCTACTTTGATAATTTAGTAGTAGTAATGCTCAACAAGTTTCCCTACAACACAGGGCATCTTCTCATCAGCCCTGTTAGACATGTGGCTGAGCTTGAAGACCTTTCAAGCGAGGAGCTTTTAGCCCTCATGAAGATTACTCAAGGATCTATCAGGATCCTTAAAGAGTGCCTAAAGCCTGATGGATTTAACGTGGGTTTTAACCTTGGTAAAGTGGCTGGAGCTGGCTATCCTGAGCATATCCATCTGCAGGTTGTTCCTCGTTGGATTGGTGATGTAAACTTTCTAACCATCCTTGACGATGTCCGTTTAGCTTCCAACCATTACCTACGGGTCTATGAAATGTTAAAACCTCATTTTGATAAACTAAAAAAGGAGAGGGCATGAGGAAGGTCCCAAGGGTAATGTCAACCCAACATCCAGACAATGTCTCTCTTCCTTTCTTTGCGGAAACGCAAGACATGTCTGGAGATGACGAGATCCAAGAAGCCTACTATGCCTTTTCTCATCTTGGCTGCGATGAGCAGATGTGGGATAGCGAGGGTAAAGAGGTTGACGACTTCGTAGTGAAAAAAGTACTCACAAAATATCCTCATTTCTTCAAAAAACATCCCCTTGGAGTTGAGTATTTTATCACTTTAAGGGTTCCAAACCCAGCCGTTGAAAAAGAAGAAGCAAAGATCTTGGTTGAAGCCTTAGAGAGCATCCCAAGAAGTGTGGATGTGGCTAGACTTTTCTACGGTGAGCTATGCCCGCCTCCCATCTTTGAGGTCATTTTACCCATGACAACCTCTGCTGAAGACCTAAATCGGGTCTACTATTTCTACAGAAACTTCATCTCCGGGAAGCAGAATCAACCCATCTACAACGGAAGTATAACCGTTGCCGAATGGGTGGGAGACTTTTTGCCAGAAAAGATAAATGTTATTCCCCTCTTTGAAGATATACCCTCAATGCTTGCCTGCGAGGATACAGTAAGAGATTTTCTTAAGGATAAGGAAGAAATCTATCTTCGGGTTTTTCTGGCAAGGTCAGACCCAGCCTTAAACTACGGCAACATCTCCGCAGTCCTTGCCAACAAGATAGCCTTAAAGAGTTTAGAAAGAGTTTCCCAAGAATTAGAAAAAGATATCTACCCTATCCTTGGGGCAGGGTCTCCTCCTTTTAGAGGAAATCTAACCCCCTATACAGTTGACTATGTCTGTTCCGAGTACCCTTGCGTTGAGACCTTCACCGTGCAATCAGCCTGCAAATATGATAATCCTATTGAGGATGTGATAACCGCCATCAAAAGGCTTAAAAGCTTTATTAGGCATCCCTTAGAGGAGTTTGATGAAGCCTTTGCCAAAAGCGTGATAGAAAAGACCTCTAAAAAGTATCAAGCAATAGTGGAGAAGATAGCAGACGTGATAAACCTTGTGGCTAAATATGTCCCAAGGCGCAGGATGAGAAAGCTTCATGTGGGTCTCTTTGGTTATGCGAGGACCTTAGGGAGGGTGACGCTTCCAAGGGCTATTGGCTTTTGTGCTGCTTGCTACTCTATTGGACTGCCTCCCGAGATATTTGGACTTTCCGCGCTAACCCCAGAGGAAATTCGAGAGCTAAAGGGCATCTACCGGAACCTTGAGATAGATTTTTCTATAGCTTTAAGATATTTAAACACCAGAGCACTCGAATTCCTCCCTGAAGAGGTTCGGAAAAAACTCTTAGCTTCGCTAAAGCTGGTAAATTCTTTAGACATAAAGACATCCGTTGACCTTGACCATAAGGATGTAACGACGAGGGTTTTGAAGGCGGTAAAAAACGAGCAATTTTCTTTAATTTCTGACCTTATCGTCGAAGGCGGACTTTTGCGAAAGTTCTTGGGTTAATCTTTCTTGAAAAAGTCTGGGAAGGGGATACGAGCTCTAAAGGCAAGGTAGGCAAGCTGTCTCAAAAGGTGGTCTGCAAGGACAATTCTAACCATGGCGGTAGCAACGGGCACTATCCTTGGAATGGCTGAGACATCATGCCTTCCGCCGACGATTATTTCCACCTCTTCTCCCTTGGTGTTGACCGTTTTTTGAGGTTTGGCAATGCTTGGAATGGGTTTTACGGCAATCCTCACAACCAGGGCCTGCCCGGTTGATATTCCGCCAAGCATTCCGCCAGCATCGTTTTTTAGAAACCCAGAGGAAGCTATAGGGTCGTTGTTCTGAGAGCCTTTAAGCTCTGCGGATTTAAAGCCAGCTCCGATTTCAAAGCCTTTGACCGCAGGGATACTGCATAAAGCCTTAGCAAGGTCTGCTGAAAGCTTATCAAAGACGGGCTCTCCAAGCCCTGCTGGCACGCCCTTCGCCACAACCTCTATGACCCCACCGATGGAATCCCCCTCCTTCCTTGTTTGCTCAATAAGCTCTACCATCTTGGGAACTACCGATTTATCAGGACAAAAAAGAGGGTTTTTTTCTATCTCTTCAAGGTCGATGTTTTGAGCTTTTATTCCACCAAGGGCGAGGGTGTAGCCAATAACTTGAATTTTATACTCTTCGAGGATCCTTTTGGCGATGGCTCCAGCCGCAACCCTTGCTACCGTCTCCCTTCCGCTTGCCCGGCCACCACCTCTATAGTCCCTTATCCCATACTTCATAAAATAGGTAAAGTCGGCATGCCCGGGACGAAAAACATCCTTCAACGGTTCATAGGCTTTACTTTGCACATCCTCGTTAAAGATGATCAAGGCTATGGGATGACCGGTTGTAAGCCCTTCAAAAACACCGGACAATATCTGGACCTTGTCTTTTTCCTTCCTTTGGGTTTCAAGATGGGATTTTCCTGGTCTTCGTTTATCAAGCTCGGCTTGGATGTATTCTTCGGATAAGGAAAGACCAGGGGGACAGCCGTCAACTATACAACCAAGAGCCTTGCCATGCGACTCTCCAAAGGTTGTTACTCTAAACAGGGTCCCAAATGTATTGCCTGCCATAAAAATGGTTGTCCCAGTGTTTAAGCTTCACATTAACTCAAAAACAAACTCGGTCAAGAGCTCGAAGTTTATTCTGGCAGAGCTTCATGTGAAATGCTATAATAGGTTGAATGGTTAAAAGGATACTTCAAGGACTTCTGATAACCGCTTTTATCATCCTCTTATCCTTTCTTTATCTTGCTTACCATTACTTTCCTAAGGATGTTTGGGAGGTTCTCCTTGGCCTTGACAGAAAATCCCTTTTTTTAGCCTTCTTTTTTCTGCTTCTTTATCACACCTTTGATATGCTTCGGGTGATCGTTATCGCCCGGTCTATAGGTCTTTACTATCCTATCCCCTATGGATATCTTGTCTCGTTCGTTAATACCTTTGGAGCAACCGTAACCCCTGCCCATCTTGGGGGCGAGTTTTTACCCCTCTACACCCTTACTCGAAAAGGAGGCGAGCTCTACAAAATCGCCACTGTGGTCACTCTAAAGGGGCTCTCAGGATTGCTTTTTTATCTGCTCTTTCTTCCCTTCACTTTGAAGGCTCTTTTCTCATCGTCCAAGCTTGCTAAGGAGCTTTTAGCCATAGTTTTAGCCATACTCTTCTTAAGCTTAATTCTTTACTTTGCCTATCTTTTTTTGAAAGAACGCCGAGGGATAGTTAAGAGAGAAAAGGAGCTTATTTTTTCCTTTAAAAGGTCTTTTAAACGATATGTGGCTACCTGCCGAAGGTTCTATCGGGAGCATAAGGTGGTTTTCTTGCTTTCAGTGCTTTTGAGCATTGCCCTTTATCTTTCCTTTTTGGCCATAGGTGCTGCCTTGCTAAAAGCCTTCAACCCTTCAGTTTCTATCGTCGAGGTCTTTATTCAACAGCTACCGCTACTCTATGCCATCTTTATGAGCCCAACTCCTGGTGGAAGCGGGGTAGGGGAGTTTGGAGCGATCCCTGTGTTCTCTCAGTATCTTTCCGAAGAGTATCTTGGGCTTTTTATCATCCTTTGGAGGGGCTTAAGCCAATATCTAAGCGCTTTGATCGGAGGCATCATCTTTCTTGTATTTCTCTTGAGAGATGTGGCAAAGTATAATCAACGCCGTTAACCCCTACTTTTATATCGTGAGCCTTCGGAATTTGCTCTATGACTTTGGAGTCTTTAAACCCAAAAAAGTCCCCGTGCCGGTTGTCTCGGTTGGGAATCTATCCTGTGGTGGCACGGGTAAAACTTCGGTCGTTCGTTTTTTAGCGGAGAAGCTATCTCAGGATACTTCTTTGTTAATCCTCTCCCGAGGCTATCGCAGGAAGAGTAAAGGCTTTAAGTGGGTTTTGAAGGAGGGGAGGCTCTTAGGAGATGTTTACGAGGCTGGAGATGAACCCTATCTTTTGGCAAGGCTTTTTGAAGGAAACTCAAGGGTTAGCGTTGCCGTTTGCGAAAAAAGGTATAAAGGCGCGCTACAAGCCCTTAAAGAGGTCGAACTAAACCTTATCATCCTTGATGATGGATTTCAGCATCGGGCGCTTTATCGAGATTTGGACCTTGTTCTCATCAAAAGAAAAGACCTTTCTGACAGGCTTTTGCCCTTTGGTAGGTTAAGGGAACCGAAGGTCTCGTTAAAGAGGGCTCATGCTTTAATTTTAGCTTATCAGGAGATTTGTCCTTTTGAATTTTCTTTAGAAAATAAGCCTGTTTTCAAGATGTATAGAAGAAACTTCCGTCTTCTTAACCACGAGCTAAAACCCTTTGAGCCTCATAACAGCATTGAGTTTATCGCCTTTTCAGCCCTTGGAGATAATGAGCAATTTTTTAACACCCTTGAAGGGCTTGGGATAAAGCTTAAGGGAAGGCTAAGCTTCCCAGACCATTGGGATTATAAAGGATTTACCCCGAAGGAAGATGAGTTTTATCTAACGACGCTTAAGGATTTTGTCAAGCTTAGACCTTTGCCCAACATCTTTGTTCTTGACTTTAAGGTTGATGTCCCTGGGCTTGAAGAATTTGTGAAGGATGTTATCCTTAGAGAAGCTTGCTCTGGATGCGGGTAATCCCATCTGGAGCTTAAAAATAAAAAAAAGGAGGTTTTTTGGGCTATGCCTTTAGACCATGAGGTTAAAACTAAGATCATCGAGGAATTTAGAAGAAATCCTTCGGATACGGGTTCACCTGAAGTGCAGATTGCTCTTTTGACTGCAAGGATCAAACAGCTTGAGGAGCATCTTAAGGTTCATCGGAAAGATTTTCATTCCCGCCAGGGGCTTATGAAGCTTATCGGGCAGAGAAGGGCTCTCCTAAATTATTTAAGAAGGACGGATTTCCTTCGCTACCAGAGCGTGATAAACAAGCTTGGGCTTAAGAAGTAAGGCTCTTGTCAAACACGGATAGGTGTATAAAATTTAACATGTGCCCCTGTAGCTCAGTAGGATAGAGCGTGAGATTCCTAATCTCAAGGTCGCAGGTTCGAGTCCTGCCAGGGGCGCATCTCTCAACATGCCAAACATCAAAGAAATCTTAGAAAAGCTTAATCCTGCTCAAAGGGAAGCGGTTGAAAGCATAGAAGGTCCTGTTCTTGTCATAGCTGGTGCTGGCTCAGGCAAAACCAGGACCTTAACGACAAGGCTTGCCTATCTTGTGAGCCAAGGCATACCTGCTGAAAGGATCCTTCTTTTGACCTTTACTCGAAAGGCGGCTCGGGAGATGATTACCCGCGCTGAAGCCCTGGTTGGAAATTCCTGCGGTAAGGTTCAGGGTGGAACTTTTCATTCTTTATGCCATTACATGCTAAGGCAGTATGGTTATCTCCTTGGGTTCAGTCCAAACTTTACTGTCCTTGACCGAGGAGATTCCGAAGACCTTCTAAACCTTTTAAAGAATAGCTTAGGTTTTCCTGGGGCAAAAAGGCACGCCCCAAAGAAGGAAACCTTAGCAACCATCTTAAGCAAGATTAAAAATCAAGGCAAAACCTTAGAAGAAATTATCACTACCGAGTATCCAAACTTTGTAGACCTTATTCCTCAGATTGAGAGGCTTTTTAAAGAATACGAGCTTTACAAGAGAGAGCATCAACTGATGGACTATGACGACCTTTTGATAAACTGGCTTACCATCCTTAAGGATTATCCTCAGGTGAGGGAAGAGGTTGGAAGAAGGTATAACTACATCATGGTTGATGAGTATCAGGATACAAACCTTCTTCAGGGAGAGATCGTGGTTTACATGGCTTCTTCCCATCGTAATGTTATGGCTGTTGGGGATGATTCTCAAAGCATCTATGGCTTCCGCGGAGCAAACTATAGGAACATCTTTGATTTTCCTAAGCATTTCCCAGAAGCTCGAATTATCAAGCTTGAGCAGAACTACCGAAGCACACAGCCAATCTTAGACCTCGCAAACGCCGTTATAGAAGGCTCAAAGATCAAGTATACTAAAGTCCTTTTCACTGAAAAAAAGGAAGGACCAAAGCCTATCCTATTTCGAGCAAAAGATGACCATGCTGGAAGCGAGTTTGTGGCGGATGAGGTCTTAAGGCTCACGAACGAGGAGGGGGTCCCTCTATCTCAGATAGCGGTCCTCATGAGGGCAGCCTTTCATTCTTACGACCTTGAGCTGGAGTTAACGAAAAGGGGTATTCCTTTTGTAAAGTATGGTGGGTTAAAGCTCCTTGAATCTGCCCATATCAAAGATGTAGTATCCATCTTGCGTATTTTGGCCAACCCTTATGATTTTCTTTCCTGGAACCGGGTGCTATTGCTCCTTGAAGGGGTGGGTCCAAGGTCTGCTGAAAGGATCGTAAACCTTCTAAAGACCTCTGACCTTGAAAGTGCAATCTTTAACATAAAAAGGCAGTTTTCTCAGCCTGAGCTTCAGAAAATTCTCCATCTTTTTCAAGAGTTAATGGGAACGAGGTTGCCCCCTCTTGAAACCCTCTCTCAGGTGCTTTCATTCTATGAACCCATCTTTGAAAGAGCTTACTTTGAGGATGCTCACCGGAGAGAAC
>Ga0308418_1000670_pt1 | contig 19057 bp, 18 predicted proteins | sample HotsprSampleR4cd_FD_203517 | JGI IMG/M metagenome (GOLD analysis project Ga0308418, IMG submission 203517) | Hot spring phototrophic mat microbial communities from Mushroom Spring, Yellowstone National Park, Wyoming, United States - 20090729_R4cd ... | reverse complement strand
GCTTTCGCGGCGTAATGGGCTACAGCCTGTATCACACCCGCCACAACCATCGGATTGACCTGCGCGGCGACGAGATTTTCCCGACCGCCAGCACCATCAAGGTCGCCGTGATGAGCAAGGCGATGGAAGAGATCGACGCGGGACGCCTGAACTACGCCGAGAAACTACCGATTACCCCCGACGACATCCGCGACGGGTCGGGACTGCTCCAATTCTACAAGGAGAACCAGTCCGTCGAGGTCAAGATGCTGCTGCACCTGATGATTACGGTCAGCGACAACACGGCGACGATTATGCTGGCGCGTCGGCTGGGCACGGTGGAGGTGAACCGCCACTTGGAGCGGCTGGGGCTGCGCAACACCAAGCTGCTCGCGCTGCACCCGCCCGACGATGCCGAACTGAAAGCCCTGCGCGACCGCTGGGGTATGGGCATGTGTACCCCGAACGAGATGGTGCAATTGTTGGACGCCATCCGCACCTACAAAGCCGCCTCGCCCGCCGCGTGCGAGCGCATGCTGCGCATCATGAGCCACCAGTATTACGACGACCTGATTGGCGGCTCTGTACCCCCGTGGGTGGTCGCCTGCACCAAGTCGGGCGCAATCAGCCGCTCGCGCTCGGATGTGGGCATCGTCTACGCGCCGTCGGGGGCGTATGTGCTGGCAGTCTTCACGAAGGATGCGGAAGACACGCGCTGGACGCCCGACAACGAGGGCGAGGTCGCCATCCGCGAGGTCGCTCAGACCGTATGGCGGTTCTACCACCCGCGCGATGCATGGCGCGCGCCCAAAAACGCCGAAAAATACGCCGCAGGCTACGGAGGAGCCTAAACGATGAGCGCAGCGGAGACCCTTGAAACGCGCAACACGGTACGCACGACACGCTCGCTGATCCTGCTCACCATCTTCGGACTGCTTGCGCTCTTTTTCGCGCTGAATTTTCGCGTGGTGGTGGTCAGCGGTCCGTCGATGGAGCCGACCTACAAAAGCGGCGACCGCCTGCTGATGACCACCGCCTACTGGCTGTTCGGCGACATCCAAAAAGGCGATGTGGTGGTGATTGTGCGCCCGAACGGCGATTTGCTCATCAAGCGGGTGGTCGCGCTGGCGGGCGAGCGCGTGCCCGAAAAGTATTGGACGCCGCTGGTGTACATGATGGGCGGGCGCGTGCCCGAAGGACACATCTTCGTGGTGGGCGACAACATGGAGCGGTCGGAGGACAGCCGTCAACTCGGCGCGATTCCGCTCAGCTATGTGCAGGGCAAGATTGTCGGTGGGCGGGGTGAGCTGCCTTGACCGATTGGGCGACGCTGACGGCGATGTGGGCGGGCAGGCAGATGCGCTTCGTGCCCGACGAGACGCCTATCGATGCGCCGCGCCCGTGCTATGTGGTCGTGCTGATTAGCGACGGCGCGGGACGCTACCTGCTGGCGCATATCCGCGAGCGCGGCTACTGCGCCCCCAGCGGACGCATCGAGCCAGGCGAGTCGCCCGACGCCGCCGCTATCCGCGAGGCATACGAGGAGTCGGGTGCGGTGCTGCGCGAGTTGCGCCTGCTGGGGCGCTACCTGCTGGAGCCGTGTTCCGTCGCGGAGCCAGAACCGTGCAGCGCGCCCGTGTTTTTGGCGCGGGCGGAACGCCTCGAGCCGCTGCAGCCCGAATCGGAATCGCAAGGTGTGCGATGGGCGCGGCTGGAGGAGATGCCCGCGCTCTACTACGATTGGTCGCCCCTGATTGAGACGGTCTTTCGCTATGCAGAGGAACGGCGTAAAGCTCTCTGGGAACGGTAAGACGCGGCTCAAGCGTCGTGCGCCGCAGTGGGCGTCGTGGTCGGCGGGGCTGACAGGCGCGGCGATTGCGCTTGCGCCGTGGCTGGCGGGCAGCGTCTATGTGGGTGCGCGTCCCGTGTCGCCCGACGCGACGCTCGGCGCGATGCTCTGGAACGCGGACATGCCGCTGATGGGCATGCTGGTCGTTGGCGCGCTGCTGTTGGCGGGCTTTTTCACAGCGGGCTGGAACGCCGAGATGTGGCGGCTGCCCGTCGGGCGCTTTGTGCTGCCGTTCGCGCTGCTGATTGTGTGGATGGGGCTGTCTGCTGCGCTGATGCAGTCGGGCTGGGCGGGCATGCATCGCTTGGTGCAGTGGCTGCTGGGGCTGCTGTGCATCGTGAATCTGGCGGCGGTTGCGCGGCGGGGCACGACGGGCTGGCTCGTGGTCGCGCCGATGATTGTCAGCGCGAGCCTGTTGGGACTGCGCGGCTGCGCGGAGTACCTCGCCAACGCGCTGGGCGGGGTTCCGAACTGGCGCATCTTCGCGAGCTTTTTCAACCCGAACCTGCTGGCGGGCTACTTGGCGATGAGCGCGCCGTTGACGCTGGGCGCGTTGCTGATGTTGGGGCGCGAGTTGCCTGAACCGCGTCGGCGTGTCTACACCGCGCTGCTCACGGTCGGGCTGTGGCTGCAACTCAGTGCGCTTGCCCTCACTGCCTCGCGGCTGGGGATGCTGGCGTTTGTGGGCGCGGCGGCGGTCTTTCTGGGGCTTGCGGGCGCGTGGCGCCTGCTGGGACGCGATTTCGTCATGCGCCTCGTGGTGGTCGGCGTGCTGCTGGTGGGCGTGTTCTGGCTGAGTACCCCCGCGACGCAGCGGCTGACCCCGCAGGCGGCGACGCAGGATGTGCACTCGGGCGCGTTCCGCATCGAGACCTGGAAGGGCGCGCTGCGCACCGCGCTGGCGAACCCGATACTGGGCGTGGGCACGGGCGCGTTCGAGTGGAAGTACCCGCGCTATGCGAGCGTCGGCTACACCCGCGCGGCGCATAATACCTATCTGGAACTCGCCGCCGAGTCGGGGCTGCCCGCGCTGGCGTTGCTGATTGCGCTGGCAGTCGGCTGGCTGGGGCGCGCGTTGCAGGGCGAGCAGCCGCCTGACCCGACCCGGCCTGCACCCCGCGTGATGGACTGGCGTCCGATGCGGGCGGGCGTCATCGCAGCGGTGGTGGGCGCGGCGCTGCACAACGCCGTCGATTCCGACCTGCAGGCGTTTGCGAACCTGCTGACGCTGTGCGCGCTGCTGGGGCTGGGACTGGCGTTTGCGGTGGATGGCGTGTACGCGCTGCCTGTGCGCGCGATTGAACGGCGCGGCACTGCGCTGACCATCACGCTGGTTGCGCTGACGGCTCTGACGGGCTTCGGGCTGGGCGAGTGGTACGCCAATCAGGGCAAGTACGAAATGCTGGTCTCGCATGTGCCCCAAGCGGCGGAGTATTACAGCGCGGCGCGGCGGTTCGACCCCACCAACGCCGACTACCTGATGGACGCGGGCGAGCTGTATTACGCGCTGGGCAGGCGCGAGACTGCGCTGGAGCTGATGACCCGCGCCGTGCGCCTCAAGCCCTCGCCGCGCAACCTCTACCGACTGGGGCTGTATTACGAGCGCGAGAACGACCGCGAACGCGCCCGCGCCCAGTTCGAAGCTGCGCTGGAACGCGACCCGCACAGCCTGCCCGCGCTGCTCAAACTCGCCCAGTACGCCCAACCGAACCCCGACGACCCACGCCTGAGCGACGAGGCGCTGGGCTACTACGAGCGCGTCGTCGAGATCCAGAACAGCCCCTACGGACGCATCCGTGCGATTCCCGAAATCGTGGAGACGGCGTATGGCTTTGCGCACCTCGCGCTGGCGCGCCACTACCGCGCGCGGGGCGAGATAGTCAAGGCGCAGGGGCACTACGAGCAGGCGTTGCAGGTGTTCCGTAACTACCGCGAGGTCACCTATCCGTTCAACTTGGCGGGGCGCGGGCTGGGGCTGTATAACCCCGAACGCGAGCGGCAGATTCTCAGCGCGCACCTGCAGGCGTTGCGAGACTTGGCGACGCTCTACGAGTCGCAGGGGCGCACCCAAGACGCCGACGCGCTTCGACAGGAGTATGCGAGGCTGAGTTCCGAATAGCCCTAAATTACCCTGCTCAGCTGAAGCGTGTTGTTGGCGCTGTCTACAGAGTATGTGAATACGCGCGAGGACTCTATATTCACTGCCCAAGGAGAGAACTTGAAGAAGCAGGAATCCTGCCGCGCCTGATGTATACATTTCCATAGGAGGCAAACCGATGAGACACCAGATACAAACGGAGCAGGAATGGCGAGAATGGCTGCATCGCCAAGCACGGCGTTTCAGCTGCTGCTATGACGATGCCGACGATTTGGTTCAGCAAACGCTGCTGGCGTTCTGGCAACGGTTCGGTTACCTGCCGTGGGAACAGCGACATCTTGAAACGATGGAGTACCCACAGATACGGGGATGGTGCTATGCAAAGTTGCATTCGCTGGCGTTGGATCTCAAAAAACAAGCCCATCGTCAACACGAAATACTAATATTACATGATACACAAGGGGGGGGTGAATGGCTGGCAGCAGCAAGTGATGAGGAAGCGTTGATAGAGCGTCTTGCATCAGGGGAGTTTCTGGCGAGTTTGCCTGCCTATTTGCGAAGGGTGGCAAAGTTGTATAGTCAGGGTTACCAATATGCAGAGATTGCGGCACATCTGGGTGTCTCTGTGGGCACAGTGCAGGGCTACTTGGGGAGAATCAAAGTGTTAGGACGCGCATTTTTCGGGGCGGATGGCAACAAGTGAGGGCTGGAAGTCGTTACATTAGTGGAAATCCCACAAGGGATATTCCGAGACCAAACCACGCAGAGGAGGTATGGAACGGTGAGACGCTGGAATATGCTGATAGTAGCACTGGGTTTGCTACCGATCACAGGGCTGATGATGATGCCGAGCTTAGCAGTGGCTAACGATGTACGACCTGCGCTGAAATTGTTGCTGGAATTTGCGTTATGGAGTGGTTCCCTACCACTCCATAACTTCCCTCCGCATCGTGACGGCATTGCTCCCGTTTCTACCGCAGTAGAATCCCGCTCCATTCCAATCGAGTGGGCTGGTGTCGAGAACCACGAGTACTATGACAACCGTGAGCGCATTGCCAGCAGAATGACTTTCGAATGGCAAGAAACTTGTTTTATTTCTTATCGGGCAGAGTGGATTAGAGAACAAAACGAGATTATGAAGAATCATGTTCTCAATTTGTTTGCATCTGCTGAAGCCGAATCAGGTCAAATGGCGCCTCAGGCTCTCGATGATCTGTTGAGCAAAGTGCTGGTTGATGAGACGATTGGCGGGAAGATTTTCGAACTCACCAACTACTACACGATTACTCGGTACTCACAACAAACCTATGTACGCGCCCAAAGACAGGCAGTAGACCTAAATCAGGCAAGAGTCTCTGACGACCTGCTTAAGTCTGATGCATATCTGGTAGGAAATATAGCAATAGAGGCTCTTCGTAGTTCCTCGAACGGTCAAGTCACAGCGGTTCACATAGCTCAGCATGAAGCAAATGCTTTGGGGGTTGGAACCCACCTTGGAGGAATGCAGCCAGAATGGCTGGTGGTCTATGCTGGTGTTTCACCGTTTCGGCTCCATGGGCGCACGATTGAAGAATGGCATCTCGTTTCTGTTAGCCCGCAAGAATGGGTTTTCGAGTCGCCACGAGACCCGAAAGGTAAGGTTGCCAATCAAAACAGCGAGAATTCCCAGAATGAGGCTGGAACCTCTTCGTTGCGCTATCCCTATATACGTTTTCACTTAGATAGACGCTATCAAGATGCGCTATCACGGTTAGAAATACGCTACTCGGATGGTACCGTGCATACTTGGCGCACACTGAAATACAGGTGGGTGGAAGGCACATGGTGGCCCTCGGAAGTGGAAGTCATCGAAAAATCTTCGTCTAGTGAAGCCCAATCAAGAATGATATTAGTCAGAGCACAGCGTACCCAATCGCCGATAGATTTGCAAATACCTGAGAAAACACCCGTATTCGACTATCGGCGCTTCGGGAAAGACGCATGGGAAGGCAGGCTCAACTACGAGCGGACAGAGTGGAGCGAAGCACTGTTGCAAGCGATCCGTCAGTCAGATAAAAAGCCGACGGCGTCTCCTTAGAACATATCTATCAGCACAGCGGCTTTCCGAAAGTTTGAGCTTTTGGGGTTCAAGGGAACTCCATTCACTTTCTGTAGCTTCTCAATCAAGCGCGGACGATACCGCACGGGGCGGTTCTTAATCAGAGCCTTCGGCGCAACAGGCTTGTGAAACACCAAGATGTACGAATGCACATTCATCGCCTGATAGGGCTTCGCGCCGAAGGGACGGAACCCGCCCGAACGGTAGTACCGCCACACATAGAGGTCGAACAAATCAAAGCCACGCGCCTGCATCAAGCCAATCACATCCGCGTGCAACGGCAAAATCACGCGGCTGCGGGCAATCCGATAGTCCGCTACAAAGATGGCGCAGTACCGATTCGGTTTCAGCACCCGCGCCATCTCGTCGAACGCAATCGCCAGCGCGTCGAGGAAGGCGTCGTAGTCTTCAATCGTGCTGAGGTCTGCAGGCAGGTCGGAGTAGCGGATCATATCGGCGTAGGGGATGTCCGTCACGATGGCGTCGACGCTGTCGGCGCGTATCGGCAGTGCGCGTGCGTCGGCGCGTAGACACAGTTGCGCCTCCACCAGCGGCGATTCGAACAGCGACCCCGTGCGCAGCGCGGCGAGTTTCTTCTGGGCGACCTCCAGCGCATAGGGGTTGATGTCAATGTTAATGGAGCGTCGCTGGCGCAGGGCGCACTCCACGGCGACCGTGCCCCCGCCTGCGAAGGGATCCAGCACCACCTCGCCTGCCGCGCTCAGCCGCTCCACGAACTCGCCCATCACCTGCGGCAGAATCTTCGTCGGGTAGTCGCACAGGTTGTGCGGGAAGGGTACGGTCGCCTCCCGCCCCATGTCAATGACCGACTTGTAGCCGACCCTCTCGTGCAGGGACTCCGACTCACGGGGCATATGCTGTAGATTTCGCCTTGCAAGGCGCGTTTCCTGCACCTGCCTCCCGCAAGCCCTTGCGCTTCACTTGTCGGACGCCTGCGCCTGTAGTTGCTCCCGCGGGAGTTCCACAGAGAGCAGCGGAATGCTCTGAGGTTTCAAGTAGCCTGGGGGACTGTAGACCAGGCGCAGATAGCTTCGGTATCCGTCTCTATAGCGCTCCAACGCCAGCCCGTCCAGCAGTTGCTCCATAGGGAGCCTCCCGCTCAGTAAATCGTACCAAAACTTTGGATCGCCCACCACAGAAAACCTCGGAAAGTCGCCCGTGTAGGCGAGTTTTACCATTCCCCAGCGGGTCAGCAGTTCGCCGAGCTGTTTTCGGGCGTGCGCAGGAAGCGAGCGCAAGGGAACAGAAACAGGGGTTTCCCAGGACGAGCGGTTCGTCTGTAGCAGCTGTTCCTGCTGTGCGGGCGGGAGTTGCGCCAGAATATAAAGGATTAGCCATGTGTCCTCTTGCGGAGGAAGCCCCGCGCCTTGTCCCTGCGCCATCTTGCGGTAGAGTTGTCTCCACGCACCTGAGGTTCCCTTCAGATTGGAATGTAGGCGCGGAGCGAGGGCGGGCGATCGCTGTCCGCGATACACAAACGCCGCAAAGTTCCGTAGTGTCCACACCCCTTCGTAGCGGTCAACAAGAGTCTGGGCATACCTCGCGCTCGTGAGAAACGCCTCGCGCAACGGGGCTTGCGTATTCAGGAAAAACGCCCACGGCATTACCCAAGGATCACGAACGCTTTTTTGCGACAGAACCTCTACTGCAAGCTCTTGGTCGTGGTGTTTCGCCCAGTGGTAGAGCCGCTCGTACAGGGTGCTGCCTCGATTGCCCGCAAGCACGGAGGACTGGCTCCATACAGGCTCATTCAAAAACGCCTCGTGCCGCTGCAGGGCGTCTTGAAGTTGACGGTGGCGCGCGGGCGCAACGGTCTGCAACAGTCGTATCAGCGTTTCTTGCGAGAGCGCGCCGAAGACGCTGCCCCCCACTTGTTTCCAAGCAACCTCCGTGAAGTCGTGTTGCAAGAGCAGGATGTTATAGCTGTAGCTCGTTCCGTCCCAGTAGGCTGACATAAGCACCCGTATTCGTATGCGAGTCGGCTCATACTGTGGGACGACCGCGCCGTCCAGATCCTGCAACCACAGTGCCAGCAACTCCGAGTCTATATCCAGCTCATACACGCGGACGACGGTTCCCTGCTCCAGAACTTGCAGAATGTTCGGCGGCGGCTGCAACTGCTCGGCGATGGCTTCATGCATGTAGCCGAGAATCGCGCTGTACGCCAGCGACGATAGTGTGTATGCCACCAACACCAAGCGATGAGAATAGTCCTCTAGCCAAGGCTTGCCGTAGCGCGCCTCCCACTCAGAGCGCTCCATCTGCGCGTGTCGCCGTGCCACCTGCATAATTGCGGGGTGTAGGCGAAAATCGCGCAGGGAATAGCGTTCAAGGAACTGTTCAATCACTTGCTGTTGCGAGCGAGCGGCTTTCTGAAATTGACGCTCAGGTGGATTGGGGTCGCCGCTTGTGTGCTGCACCTGCGCAGGCACGACTGGAAGTTCCTGCTCATACGCCTTCTGGAAATGGCGAATCTCGCGCCATGTTGCAAGCAACTCCTCGAAGGGCGCCTCACGGAACAGCGTGATCATTTCTATCGTTGTCAGGCGTGCAGTCTGCCTCACCTGCGGGTAGTCTGCGAAGGGCGGAGGTGGGCGTCTTGCTTCCAACGCCTCCAGAATGGTCTCAGTCGGCGCGTCAGGGTATCGTATTCGGCGCGCCAGCCGTCTGTCCTCTTGAATGCGCTGCTCGATGTGGCGTGCAAGCGCCTCGCGCAGCCGCCGCTCTTGTTTCAGCAGTTCAGGGGGGCGTTCGAGAACCCATCGGTCATCGCCCCCACCTGCACGGCGAAACTGCACCTCAAGCGTGTTTTCCAGAATCCTGCGCATCTGACGCCAATCGCGTGGCTTGAGGCGCAAAAGCGCGACGCTGTCTTTCAGTTCGGGCGAGCATTCCACTCGCCTGTGGGCGGTGGACATTATTTGTGCAATCTCATCGTAGGAGTAGTAGCCTATCGGAAACTCCACCGTCTGCCCGCTTGCCAGTGCGAGCGTTGCGACCAACCCCGTCAGCGCATAGAACCGCACAGGTACACCTCCAACCCCTTAGACGCTCTGCCTGCCGCGGGTGGTTCCGTCTCGCTGTCGATGCGAATCGGGATGGGTGGTGTATAATATGCTGGGTGGCGCGATGAGAACAATTGGGCGATTTTCGCCGTATCTGGTGATTTTGCTGGCGGCTGCAGGGCTGCTGAGTTGGGCGCGTACCGAGCAGCAGCGCGCCGAAGACGCGATGCACGAATCCCTCGATTTCCGTGAGCCTGTGTGGAACGACCGCTTGCCCGCCGTGCGCGAAGAGGCGCGCCAACAACCGAACGACGAAGCGAAACTGCGCACCTTAGCCGACCGACTGACCCACCACTACCGCGAACTGGATGCCCCACTGCGCTTCAAGGTGATTCAGACCGAGGATGGCGCGCTGGCGTTGCGCCTGAACGCGGCGGCGGCGTTGCCCCGCTGGTACACAGCACGCGCCGCGCGACTGGGCTACGACGAGGCGACCCGCGCGCTCGGACGCGAAGTGCCCGTGCACATCTACGAGACCTACATCGTCGGCAGCGCGCGACTCATCGGCGTCTGCCGCGCCCGCAACGGCACGGTGGAGGTCGCCCTGCGATAGGAGACGCCCCATGCGTGTGGCTTTCTTCGACTTAGAGCCGTGGCAGCCCGACTACCTGCTCGCGGGCATGCAACGACTGGGCATCGCCGAGCAGGTGCAGGCGGACTTTCTCGAGGATCACCTCACGCCCGACACCGCTGCCAATTACGCCGACTATGACGCGATTGTCGTCTTCATCTGGACGAAGTTCAGCGGTGCCGTCATCGACGCGCTGCCCAACCTGCGCCTGATTCTCACGATGTCCACAGGCTACGACCATATCGACCTGCAGGCGTGCCGCGCACGCGGGATTACGGTGTGCAATGTGCCCCATTACGGCGAGAACACGGTGGCGGAACACACCTTCGCGCTGATCCTTTCGCTTTCGCGTAAGTTGCACGCGGCATACTTTCAGGGCTTGCGCGGCGAGTACCGCATCCGCGAGCTGCGCGGGTTCGACCTGTACGGCAAGACGCTGGGCGTCATCGGCGCGGGCAACATCGGGCTGCATGTGATTCGCATCGCGCGCGGGTTCGGCATGCGCGTGCTGGCATACGACATGCGCCCGCACCCGCTGCTGGCGGAGGTGCTGGGCTTCACCTACACCGACTTGGACACGCTGCTTGCCGAATCGGACATCGTGTCGTTGCATGTGCCCGCGCTGCCCCAGACCCACCACCTGATTAACCGCGAGACGCTGTGCAAGATGAAGCGCGGCGCGCTGCTTATCAACACCGCGCGCGGCAGCGTGGTGGACACCGAAGCGCTGCTGTGGGCGCTGGAGGAGGGGATTCTGGCGGGCGCAGGGCTGGATGTGATCGAAGGCGAAGAGTATATCACGGAGGAAAGCGCGCTGCTGAAGATGCCCCTCGCCGAACAGACGCTCAAGCAGGTCGTGCAGGCGCACTTTCTGCTACGGCGCGACGATGTGGTGTTTACCCCGCATATCGCCTTCAACAGCCACGAGGCGGTGCGACGCATTCTGGACACCACGCTGGCGAACCTGAAGGCGTTTCTGGAGGGGCAGCCTCAAAACACTGTTGGCTAACGCGGGCGTTCGGAATGTTTTTGCCCCCCTCCGTAGGTTCCCCCCGCTTCGCGAGGGGAACCGAGTCGGGGCGCGGTTCTGCCGCTTCGCGAGGGAACCGTGCGCGGGTTCGGTTCCCCCTGCAGGCAGGGGGAACCTTAAGGAGGGGGTTCGAACCTATCGTTTACTCCACCTTGGGCAACTCGCTGCGGTTCGCAGGACCGATGCGGTTCAGCGGCCAGAACACGAACAGCGCCTTGCCTACCACACGCTTGGCGTCCAGCAAGCCCCAGTGGTGCCCGTCGCTGCTGTTGTTGCGGTTGTCACCCAGCATGAGGTACTTACCCTTCGGAATGGGCTGCGAGGGCGTGCGCAGCACCTTCTGGCGCTCCGCTTCGTTGAACACGGGCTTGCGCATCGTGTTCTCGCCGCCCTTCCAGATGTCGCCGAAGTCGTTGTATTCGTACACCCAGCCGTCGATGATTTTCATTGAGTATTGCGGGATACCGTTCAGGTACGGCTCGTTCAGCAATTTGCCGTTGAGGTACAGCCCTTCGCCTGCCCGCACCTCGATGATGTCGCCTGGCAAGCCAATCAGCCGCTTTACGAAGTCGGTTTTGCCCGGCGTTTGCCACGGGTTCAACGCCCAGTCGGGCGCACGGAACACCACGATATCGAACCGCTTCGGCTCGCTGAAGCGATAACTGTATTTGCCCACCATCACCACATCGCCGACCTTCAGGGTGGGCACCATCGATTCGGAGGGGATGTAGAACGGCTGCGCGACATACGGGCGGATGATGAGGTAGACCAAGATGCCCGCGTAGATGACCGCGTCCAGCAGGTTGTTCACAAACCGTGCGGGGCGGTTCTGCATCGGCGCGATTGCCAGCCGTATCACCGTGCAGACCGCCATCGCCAGCACGACGGTCACAATCGGCAGGCGCGCCAGCGTCTCAATCCAGGTCAGCGGTCCCGATGGGGGCGTGAACGGCTCCATCAGCGGCTCATGTCCTCTTTCAGGCGCGCCGCCTTGCCCGACAGGTTGCGCAGGTAATACAACTTCGCACGGCGCACCTTACCCTTGCGCACGACCTCGATTTTGGCGACCATCGGCGAGTGAATCGGGAAGGTGCGCTCCACGCCGACGCCATACGAGACCTTGCGCACGGTAATCGTGTCGGCAATCCCGCGATGCTTGCGGGCAATCACGACGCCCTCGAAAATCTGGATACGCTCCTTGCCGCCCTCCACCACGCGCACATGCACGCGCACGGTGTCGCCCGGGCGAAACTCTGGCACATCCGTCTTCAAATACGGCTGCTCCACTTCCTGCAAGACGGTGTGGTTCATCATAGCACCTCGCTTTTTGCGTCTCTACGCGCGCGATAGGATACCCCATGCGCGAAAGCAGAGTATACCTCAAACGCCCACGCCACAGGTATACTCCTGCCATGCGAGGTGGACGCATGCGACAGGATATTAGCTGGTGGTGCTTTCAAGGACGCTTGGAACCGAAACGCCTGATTGCCGAAGCGAAACGAATCGGCTACGAGGGCTTCGAGCTTGTGCCCGAACCGCTGTGGGACGCGATTAAGGAAGCCGACATGCACATCGTCACGCACGGGGGGCACGGTACGATTGAGAACGGCATGAACGACCCGCGCAACCACAGCCGTATCGAGGACGAACTAAAAGCCAACATCGACAAGGCGGTCAAGTACGAGATCCCCATCCTCATCTGCTTTTCGGGCAATCGGCGCGGTCGCCCCGACGAGGAGGGCATCGAGAACACTGCCGCTTGCCTCAAGCGCGTCGCGCCCTACGCCGAACAGAAGGGCGTCACCCTCGCGCTGGAAATCCTCAACAGCAAGGTGGATCACCGCGACTACCAGTTTGACCGCATGGCGTGGGGCGTGCGCGTGGTGGAGTTGGTCAACTCGCCGCGCGTGAAGATTCTGTACGACATCTATCACGCGCAGATTATGGAGGGCGACATCATCCGCACGATTCGGGCGCACCACGACAAAATCGCCCACTACCACACGGCGGGCAACCCCGGACGCAACGAAATCGACGACACACAGGAACTGAACTACCCCGCGATTATGCGCGCCATCAAGGAGACGGGCTACACAGGCTGGATTGGGCAGGAGTTCGTGCCGAAAGGCGACCCGTTGGCAGCCATGCGCGATGCGTTCGAGCGGTGCCAGCCGCGCGGGGGCTAACCACGCACGGCGGCGGGGCGTCCGCTTACGAAACTGTATCGCCACGCGCCTGCAGGCGCAGGTTCCTCATCGCCTGCTGCCAGCACAGGTATACTTTGGCGTGATGATTACCCGCCTCCACATCGAAAACTTCAAGTCTTGGCGGCAGGCGGACTTGCCTTTCGGCAAGATAACCGCCTTTTTCGGGGCGAACAGCTCAGGGAAAACAAGTATCCTGCAGCTGCTACTCTTGCTGCGTCAGACTGTGGAGTCGCCTGACCCGTCCGTGCCTCTTTTTCTGGGCGATCGGGAAAGCCCTGCGGATTTGGGCGCGTTTGTAGATGTGGTGCATCAACACAACCTCTCGGAGGCTCTGCGTTGGGAACTGGAATGGCAGATTTCACCACGCACGCTGTTCCACCTGAAAGACATTCACCAAATCGTGCAAGCGGCGGCAGTTGGTTGGGACGGCAATAGTCAAGCGGGACGCATGGTCGTGCGCTCATTAAGCTACCGATTTAGCGATTGCACTGTTGTTTATCTGCGCGGCGACAAGGGTTATGAGGTCAGGTTCGAGCCGCAAGACCTTCTCGTGCGCTCACAAGGTCGTCCACCCGTACACAAGGAACCTATCAAATGCTATGGGTTTCCAGAGTCAGTACGGGTCGCGTTCCAAAACGCTGAGCCGATATTTGAGTTGGCGCATGAGTTTACCTGTCTCGCAAGGCGAATCTACTACCTTGGTCCCCTGCGGGAGTATCCTCAGCGTCAGTACCTGTGGTCGGGGGCGGAGCCAAGCGATGTGGGGGGGCGCGGTGAAAACACTATCGCTGCACTTCTCGCCTCCCGAAGGCAAGGCAAAACAATCCCACGCCAGAAACGGCGCTCGCAGACTGTAGAAGAAGCCGTTGCAGAGCAGCTTCGGCACATGGGCGTTATTCACTCGTTCGATGTGAAGACGCTCTCAGAGGGTAGCCGCCTGTACGAGGTCAAGGTGCGTTTGACCCCCAACTCGCCTGAGGCGTCGCTCGCCGATGTTGGATTTGGCGTTTCCCAACTGCTTCCCGTTGTCACGCTCTGCTACTTCGCGCCAAAAGGCTCAATCGTGGTATTGGAACAGCCAGAGATTCACTTGCATCCTGCCGTGCAGGCGGGGCTTGCAGATACTCTGATTGACGCTATGCTACGCAACAGCATTCAAATCATTATTGAGAGTCACAGCGAGCATCTGCTGACGCGCCTGCAACGGCGCATCGCCGAAGAGAAACTGACGCACGAGGATGTGCGGCTTTATTTCTGTCAGTTCGACGGTCAACAGTCTAAAGCGGAACAGCTTCAGTTGGACGAGTATGGGCGTATCTCAAACTACCCGTCGGATTTCTTCGGCGACTTGCTTGGCGAAGCCATAGAAGCGCAGAAAGCCCGCAACCGACGACAGGCACATGCGAAGTAAACGAGCCGTACCGACTGTCGTGATAGACACGAATGTGCTGTACGCAGCAGACAACTTGAACGACTCCTTATGCCAAAAAGCCTCGCTGGAACAAATTGAGTCAGTCAAGATGGGCAAAGAGCGGATTGCGCTGGACAAACAGGGCTACATTCTGGAAGAATACACCCGTTTCGCGAAAACACTTGACAATACCAGCGTGAGAAAACAGTTTGTCAACTGGTTGCGCGCCTACTCACACACAAAGTGTCTACAGGTAGACCCCCAGCCAACGGATAACTCAGGTGTGAACTTCAGTTGGTTTCCCAGCGACCCTGCGCTCGCCGATTTCGACCAAGATGACAGGAAGTTCGTTGCGACCTCGCTCGCCGCACAAAAAGAAACGGGGCAACCTGTACCGATAGTGAACGCTTCGGATTCAGACTGGTGCGATTATCTCGCCGCTCTACAACAGAATGATGTTGTCGTGCGGTTTCTGTGCCCGCATCGAATGCCCGAAAGCGAGTGTCGCTGAACTGCTAACGGCAGGAAAAAGCCCCTCACTGTGCAACCTTTCACACGGTTTCCGTCTCTAACAGATAGGGAACAATAGTAGCGGAGACGACGATGACCATTCTACAGGAGAAAGACCGACAGGTGTTGCAGGGGCGGCTCTCCGAGCTGCCTAACACGGTGAATCTGGTCGCGTTCACCACGAACCAGCAGCCCGAGACCAGCGAGCTGGTCTCGCAACTGATGCAGGAGCTGGTGAGCGTTAGCGGGGGCAAGCTGACGCTGGAGCAACATTCGCTGGAAGCGGAGCCGACTGTCGCGCAGGAGTACGGCGTCACACACGCGCCTGCGATTGTGGTGCGCACAGAAAACAAAGACTACGGCATTCGCTATCTGGGCGTGCCTGCGGGCTTCGAGTTCGCCTCGCTGATCGGGGCGATCGAGGATGTTGGCAAGGGCGACCCTGCGCTTTCGCCTGACAGCCGCCTGATGCTGGCGAACCTGCGCAACCCTGTGCATATTCGGGTGTTCGTGACCTACGGGTGCCCCTACTGCCCTGCCGCAGTGCGCATGGCGCACAAACTGGCGATGGCAAGCGACCTCATCACCGCCGAGGGCATTAGCAGCGAGGAGTTCCCTGAGCTGGCGAACCAGTACGGCGTGATGGCAGTGCCGAAGACGGTGGTCAACGACCGCCACAGTTTCGAAGGCGCGCTGCCAGAGCCTGCGTTCGTGCAGCAGGTGCTGCGCGGGGCATCCAGCAGCGGGCTAATTATCGTCCCGTAGCGCGTCGTCGGTCGGCACGAGGCGTGCGCCGTGCGCCTGCATCTCCTGCAGGGCGCGTGCGCTGTCATCGGGCTGCAGGTTCACCCCGCGAATCGCGTCGGTCAGCACGATGACCTCGTAGCCGTGCTTGAGCGCGTCCAGCACCGACGCCCGCACGCAGTAGTCGGTTGCCAGCCCGCCCACCAGCAGGCGGCGTATGCCGTGCGCCTGTAACACCTCGTGAAGCGTCCTGCCGTCGTCGGTGTGTCCCTCAAATGCCGAGTAGCCGTCGTCTTCCGTGCCCGTGCCTTTGGAGACGACGATCGTGCCGTCGTGCAGGCGCAGGTCGGGGTGGAACGCCGCGCCCGATGTGCCCTGCACGCAGTGGACGGGCCAGACGCCGCCGAACTCCTTGAAGTGGCGCGTGTTGGGCGGATGCCAATCGCGCGAGGCGACCACCAGCCCGCCACGCTGGGCAACCCATACGGCAGCGCGGTTCAGCGGCTCAATCACCTGGTCGCCTTCGGGCACTGCCAGCGCGCCCCCAGGACAGAAATCGTTCTGCACATCCACAATCAGCAGCGCAGTCGGGTGCATACTTGAAGTGTACCCTGCAAGTTGCCGAGTATAATACGCCGCACGAATGCGGATCAGCCTGTTTACGGTGAGTCTGGAGGTCGGCGGGGCGGAGCGGGTGCTGGTCACGCTGGCGAACCGCTTCGCTGCGCTGGGGCACACCGTGCAGGTTGTGCTGATGAAGCCGCAGGGCGAACTGCGCAAGGAACTGTGCCCCGAAGTGCGCATCGTTGACCTCAACACCTACCGCGCTGTGCGCACAATCCTGCCGCTGGCGCGCTACCTACGACGGGAACGCCCCGACGCGCTGCTAAGTACGCTGAGCCAGCCGAACCTTGTGGCGATTGTGGCGCGGCGACTGGCAAGGGTTCCGACGCGCGTGGTCGTGCGTGAGGCGAACACGCCGACCCGCGAGTTCGGCGCAGCGGTCAAGCCGAAAGACCGCATCGTGCCCGCGCTGATTGCCCGTATGTACCGTCAGGCGGACGCGATTGTCGCCGTGTCGCGCGGCGTGCAGCACGACTTGCTGCGCCTGACAGGACTGCCCGAAAGCCGCATCCCGTGCATCTACAACCCCGTGATTACCGAGCGACTGCTGCGCCTGCGCGACGAGCCGCTTCAGCACCCGTGGTTCGAGGCGGGCGCGCCGCCTGTGGTGTTGGCGGTCGGGCGGCTGACCCCGCAGAAGGACTACCCGACGCTGCTGCGGGCGTTCGCGCAAGTGCGCCAGAGCCACCCCGCGCGGCTGCTGATCCTCGGCGAGGGGGAACTGCACGCTGACCTGTGGCGACTGGTGCAGGCGCTGGGGCTGACCGACGCCGTTGCCATGCCTGGCTACGAACCGAACCCGTTCGCGTATATGCGCCGCGCGCGGGTGTTCGTGCTGTCGTCGCGTTACGAGGGGCTGCCCAACGCGCTGATTCAGGCGATGGCGTGCGGCTGCCCCGTGGTCAGCACCGACTGCCCCAGCGGTCCCCGTGAGATTCTGGACGGCGGTCGCTACGGCGCGCTGGTTCCTGTGGGCGATGTGGACGCGCTTGCGGACGCGATTGTGCGCGGGCTGGAAGGGCAACTGCCCACCGCGCCCGACGAGTGGCTACAGCAGTTTGAAGAGAGGCACATCGTCGGGCAGTACCTGCGCGTGTTGGAGGGCTGAATGCAGGTGCGCATCGCGATTGGGGGCGACATCATCTTCGGCAAGGGCGTGTCGCAAATCGCGCGGGCGCGCGGGCTGGGCTACTTTTTTGAGCCGATTGCGCCGATGCTGCGCGCGGCGGACTGGACGGTGCTGAACATGGAGGGCTGCATCAGCACGCGCGGCGCGCCGCTGCCCAAAGAGTACACCTTCCGCGCGCCCCCTGAACTCGCAGCGCGCCTGCGACTGGCGGGCGTTTCGATGGTCTCGCTGGGCAACAACCACTCGATGGACTACGGCGCGACCGCGCTGCTGGACACGATGGACTGTCTGTGGGAGGCGGGCGTGTGGTGGGCTGGGGCGGGGGCGAACCGCGCGTCGGCGGCGCAAGCAGTGTCTGTGGACTTCGGCGGGTTGCGGGTCGCCTTTGTGTGCTTCACGGCGGTTGTGCCGCGCGGCTTCCCTGCAGGCGAGCGCACACCCGGCGTGGCGACGCTGGACGCCGTGCTGCCCACCCTGCGCGAGGCGCGCGCGAACGCCGACGCGCTGGTCGTCATCCCGCACTGGGGCGACGAGGGCACAACGCGCCCCAACGCCAAGCAGCGGCGCATCGCCCGCCAACTCGCCGACGCAGGCGCGACGCTGATTGTCGGGCATCACCCGCATGTGGTGCAGGGCTATGCGCGGGTCGGCGCGGCGCATGTGTTCTACAGCGTCGGGAACTTCATCCACACCCCGCGCTCGAAACTGGCGCGGCAGGCGGTGCTGCTACAGGCGACGCTGGACAAGTCGGGCGTGCGCGAGGTGTTGCCAATCCCACTCTGGCTGGAAAGCGGGCGTCCAATCCCTCAACGGGGTCGCCTATCGCTGTAGGCGCAGGGTCTCGTCGTCTTCTTGCTGCGGGGCGCGGTAGATTTCGTCGATGGCTTGCTCGTAAGCGCGGATCTGCTCGCGCAGCGGTTCCAGCAGCAGGTCGGCACGCGGAGCCGCGCCGCGCGGGGCGGCGCTGAGCCGAATCGTCTCCATGAGCAGGTTCTCCACGCTGGCGGTGATCATCGCGCTTTCGTTCTCCAGCGTGTGTAGGGTGCGTTCCAGGTTGCGGAAACTGGCGAGTTCGCGTGCCTTCTGGCGGTAGGCGCGCTGGAGCGTGTTCTCCAGCGTGGCGTCGTGGTTCTGCTCCAGTTTGCGTCCGAGCGCGTTCAGTTCGCGTTCCAGTTTCGCGCGGTAGGCGCGCCATGTCCACTCGGAGCGGTTGAGGCTGCCGAGCGCACCCTCGCGGAAGGCGTCCAGCGCCGCGCTCAGGTGGTCTTGCCATGAGAGCCCGCGCCGCGCCTGCTGCTCAATCTGTCGGCGCAGGCGGGTTGCCTTGTGGCGCAGGTCGGCGTCTTTGGCGACGATTTCGTCCAGTTCGGGGTACGCGCTCTTGATGCCCGTCATCTGCTGCAGGTTCGCGCGAATCTGTTGCGCCATCTGCCGCAGGCGCAGGTGCTGCTCGCGGTAGTGGGGCAGCATCGGGGGCACGCGCCGCGCCCAGAGCCAGCCGCCGACCGCGCCGCCCATCGCGCCGACGCCCACCAGCGCGAGTATCGTGAGCAGCGTCGCGCCGAAGCCTGCGCCGCCCGAAACCAGCAGCCACCCCGCCGCTGCGAAGACGCCCGCCGCCGCGCCCAATAACGCCCCCAGTCCGACCCGAAGCATCGCCCAGATTATACCGAAACCTGCACGGGTACAATTCGCACGATGCGACTGGGCGTTCTGCAGGA
>Ga0308418_1000648_pt1 | contig 19485 bp, 17 predicted proteins | sample HotsprSampleR4cd_FD_203517 | JGI IMG/M metagenome (GOLD analysis project Ga0308418, IMG submission 203517) | Hot spring phototrophic mat microbial communities from Mushroom Spring, Yellowstone National Park, Wyoming, United States - 20090729_R4cd ... | reverse complement strand
AAGACTTAAAGTACCAAAAGATAAAAAAATTACTGTCTACGATTTAATTCGTGGTGAAATTGTTTTTAATAGTAATGATATAGATGATCAAATTCTTTTAAAATCAGATGGCTTCCCAACCTATCATTTGGCCGTTGTTATCGATGATCATCTTATGCAAATTTCTCACGTCATTCGCGCCGAAGAATGGCTTTCTTCAACCCCAAAACATATTCTTTTATATCAAGCTTTTAACTGGCCTTTACCAGTTTTTTATCATTTACCAATTTTGCGTAATCCTGATCGATCAAAACTTTCCAAAAGAAAAAATCCGGTTTGGGCCTCCTGGTACTTAAAAGAAGGATTTTTGCCTCAAGCCATCTTAAATTATTTAGCGTTAATGGGCTGGTCACATCCTAAGCAAAAAGAAATTTTTGATCTAAAAGAGTTCATCAATGTTTTTGATTTAAAAGACATTCAAGTGGTTGGCCCGGCATTTGATCCAGTAAAACTTGAGTGGTTAAATGGTGAGTGGATTAGAAAAACTCAAAACTCAAAACTCAAAACTCAAATCATAAAATACTACAAGAAATATCATGACAAAGAGTTAGACCAAGAAATTGTTGAAAAAATAATTCCTTTAGTCAAAGAAAGAATGAAAAAACTTTATGATTTTTGGTTTTACTGCCAATTCTTCTTTGAAGAACCAAACGTTAACATCAACCTTATCAAAAATGCTTCTTATTTAAGAGACATTTATTACTCTTTATCTACTATTAAAAACTGGACAGCACAAAATATTGGTCAATCAATGCAGAAACTTGCAAAAAAACTGGGGATTAAAACGGGGGATTTTTTCATGACCCTTCGCATCGCAATCTGCGGCAAAAAAATCTCTCCTCCTTTGAATGAAAGTATGGAAATTTTAGGAAAAGAAAAGTGTTTGGAAAGAATAAAAAGAGTAATAAAACAAAACGTCTGAGGTTTTTTTTAAAAATCTTAAATATGTATTTTCAATTTCAATATCGAGTCAAACTCGACAATTTCGCCTAACTCAACAAGCCAAGTTGGACTTGGTGGACCGAAGGAGATTCGAACTCCCAACCTCTGCAATGCGAATGCAGCGCTCTACCAATTGAGCTATCGGCCCAAAAAATTTTTTTAGTGCTCTTGGCCAGAATTGAACTGGCATCTTCGGCTCCGGAGGCCGATGCTTTATCCATTAAGCTACAAGAGCAAAAATTTTAATATTATTATACCAATAATCAGCCTATAAATTCCAAAAATCACCAACGAATTTTTTTTCAAAAAACCAATCAACCACTTAACCGAAATTAAAGCAAAAATAAAAGAAACAAAAAATCCAATTAATAACGTCCACAATTGATTAAGATTAGTCAAAAAAATATCTTTTGATTTATAAAGATCATAAAATGAAGCCATAAAAATCGTTGGAATCGAAAGAAAAAAAGAATATTTAGCCGACTGATCACGTTGGTAGCCTAAAATAAGCATTGATAAAATTACTACTCCCGCCCGCGACACACCAGGAATCACTGCCAAAGACTGGGCTACTCCAATAATTAAAGCATCAAAAATGTTAATTTCTTCAATTTTCTTTTTTAAGACAATCTTTTTTTTGTTCACTAAAATTTCAATAATAATAAAAAAAATCCCCACCAAAATTAAAGAAACACCAATAAAAATTAATGATTCAAAAAAAACATTTTTAATCACCTTATAAAGAAAAAATCCAACCAAGGCCGTTGGTAAAAAAGAAAAAAACAAATTTTTTAAAATCTTAAAATTACCTTTTAATTGATTAAAATACAAAAAAACAACCGAAAGTATCGCCCCACTTTGAATAAAGACTTCAAAAAGTTTTTGGAAATCAGTTTGAGAAATATTTAATAATTTAGAAATAATTATCAAGTGAGCGGTTGAAGAAATTGGCAAAAACTCGGTAATTCCTTCAACAAAACCCAAAATAATTGTATTTAATAAATTCATAAAATAAATTATAATACTTAATACTTAATACTTGATACTTGATACTAAAATGCTTATTGCCTTAGTTCATGATCAACTTTCCGAATTTGGCGGTTCAGAAAGAGTTTTGGTTGCTCTAAAAGAAATTTTTCCACAAGCCGATGTTTTTACTTTAGTTTATAATCCAAAAAAACTTGGTCCACATAAGGATATAATTAAAAAATGGGGAATAAAAACCTCCTGGTTTGATAAAATTCCAATTATAAGAAATTTTTACTCTCCCTTTCGCTTTTTAACCCCTTTAATTTGGGAAAGTTTTGATTTTTCTAAATATGATTTGGTAATTTCTTCTTCTGGTTCTTGGATGTCAAAAGGGATAAAAACCAAAAAACCAACAATTCATGTTTCATATATCCATCACCCGCCTCGTTATCTTTATGGCTATGAAACAGCCATTGAGTGGAAAAAATATTTACCAGTTAGAATCTATGTCTACCTTGTCAATCATTTTTTGCGGATTTGGGACTTTTACTCATCTAAAAGACCAGACTATATTATTGCCAATTCTAAAGAGACTCAATCTCGAATCAAACGTTTTTATCAACGTGAATCAGTGGTTATTTATCCTCCGGTTAATATTCCACAAAAGTTACAAGTTACAACTTACAAGTTACATAATTATTATCTTACTGTCTCTCGCCTTGCCAAAGCCAAACATATTGATATTTTAATAGAAGCAGCAAATAAATTAAAATTAAATCTTAAAATCGTTGGTACCGGTCGTGATGAAAATTATTTAAAATTAATCGCCGGAAAAACGGTTGAGTTTTTAGGAAATGTTAATGATCATGATCTTAGTATAATTTTAAAAAACGCCAAGGCATTTTTATTCGCCTCCCGTGACGAAGAATTTGGCATTGCTCCCGTTGAGGCAATGGGTTATGGTTTACCAGTAATTGCCTATAATTCTGGTGGTATCCCCGAATATGTCAAAGATGGAGTCAATGGATTTTTTTTTAATCAATTATCTGCCGAAAGTTTAATTGAAAAAATTAAAAAATTCGAAACTCTTGATAAAGAAAAAATTTTAAAAATGAAAAAAGAAGCAAGAAAAAAAGCCGAAGAATTTACTTTTGAGAGGTTTAAAAAAAATCTTCTTTTGTTTTTTAAAGAAAAAAACATTCCTTTTAGCGTTGGCAATTAGGACAAAAAAAACTACTTCTTCCGCCTTGTTTTATCCTTTTAATTAAAGTACCACAAATCGGACAGGGAAAATTTTCGCGCTGATAAACTAAAAAGAAGCGCTGATGTTGCCCTTTTGTTCCATCAATTTGAACAAAAGCTTCATCGGCGCCAGATGATCCACCATGTTTTATACCTTGTTCAATAATTTTTTTGATCGATTCAAATAAGGCTTTTATCTTAGTCTCTTTTAAACTATCAGCTTTTCTTTTTGGATGGATTTTGGCCAAAAATAAAGCATCATTGGCATAGATATTACCAATTCCAGTAATTTTTTCTTGATCCATAAGAAGAATTTTTATTGGTTTTTTACTTTTTTTAACAAGATTAGAAAAAAAATCTAAAGTAAAATCATTTGATAAAACATCAATTCCTTTGGGTTTTTCTGGTGTATCTTTAATCTTCATCCAACCAAATTTTCGAAGGTCATTAAAAAATAAACCACTGCCATCACTAAATTTAATTACAACTCTTGTGGTGTTGGCTGGCATTTTGTTAGTTTTGGTAAAAGGAATTACTTCTTTAAAAACTGCATTTGAAATATCATCAGCATATAATAGTTCGCCAGTTAACTTTAAGTGAATGTTTAAAAAAATAGGCAAATTTTTGTCCTTAGTAATTTTTAGACTTAAAACCTTGCCAAATCGACTTATATCTTCAATTTTTTTACCAATAATTTCTTCTTTTTTTCCGATAAAATTTTTGGGTGATAAAACGTCAACTTCTTCAATTACTTTTCCATTAACTTTTTTTTCTAACTGTCTTTTTAAAGTTTCAACCTCTGGTAATTCTGGCATATAATTTATTTTTAATTTAATTTTTGTTTCCTATTTTATCTTTAATTTTAAATTTTGCCTGTCCCCTAATAAGGCTTTTTTTAGCTCTTAATCTTTAGCAAAAAAAGGTAGCAAAGGGAAAAATTTTTACTTTTTAATTTTGACTTTTAACTTTTAACTTTTTTTACTCATACCTTATTGCCTCAACAGGCTCCAAATCAGCGGCTTTTTTTGCCGGAAGCACACCAAAAATTATCCCAATTGCTGATGATACTCCTAAAGCTAAAATCACTGAACTGGTATCAATATAGGCAGGGAAAAATTTTTGGACAATTAAAGTCCCAATAAATGCTAAAGATAATCCTAAAAATCCTCCAAAAATCGAAAGAATAGTTGATTCAATAATAAACTGAACTAATATATCTTTTTTCCTTGCTCCAATTGCTCTTCGAACACCAATCTCTTTTGTCTTATCCGAAACCGTAACAAACATAATATTCATTATCCCGATCCCTCCAACCAAAAGTGAGATACTAGCAATTGCCACCAAAACTATATTCAAAACTCCAAAGATAGAGTTTACCGCCGACAAAATATCTCCCGGCTCAATAATACTAAAAGAGTCCTCATCATATCTTTTTAAAAATTCCTTTTTTATCGCATCTTCAACTTGAGAGACAGAATAACTTTCATCAAATTTTATCGCAAAACGAGAATAGTCTTTCGCTGGATTAAAAATAAATCCGGTCGTATATGGTGAAAACATATACGAGTCATAATCAGGTCCTCCAAATCCTCCACCACCTCTACTTTCAGTTATCCCAATTACAGTAAAGTTAACACTGTTGGCTGTCACTTTCTGATCAATTGCAGCCTCAATTGTTCCAAAAAGTTTTTCCGCTATTTTTGGTCCTAAAACAACAACTTTCGCCTTTTTGTTAATATCATTTTTATCAAAAAATCTACCTTTTTGGATTTTAAAACCATTAATATCAAAAAATGCCTCGGAAGCAAAAAAAATTGTTGAATCTTCAGATTTTCTTTCGCTTTTGACAGTTGTTTGTTTGGAAAATATAGGTGAAATTTCTTTTATTTCTTTTAGTCTTTTTAGACGAAGCAAATCGCGATTATCAAATTTTATACTTGTCAAAGATGATGTGGTATTAAAACTTCCGCCAGATAAAATCTTGCCAGGCGCAACAAATAAAGTGCTTTTTCCCAAAGCAGCAAACTGATCATTGATGTATTGTTTTAGTCCTAATCCTAAAGCTGTTAGCATAACAACGGCAAAAACTCCAATCAAAATCCCCAAAGATGTTAAGAAAGTCTGTGTTTTATTTCGCCTAAAATCTTCAATTGCTGACTTAACAACAAAAAATATATAATTCATATCTATTAAACTTTTGACTTTTAACTTAAATTTTCAACTTTTAACTTTTGCCTTTAAATTTTGACTTTTTACTTTTTAATTCTAACTTTTTGTTATTTTTCCATCCTTTATTCTTATCATCCTTTTCCCATATGCAGCAATATCTGCCTCATGAGTAACTAAAACAACAGTTATTCCTTCTCTTTCATTTAAAGCTTTTAGCAAATTCATTATCTCAACTCCAGTTTTACTATCAAGGTTTCCTGTTGGCTCATCAGCCAAAATAAGTTTTGGTTCCATAATCAGCGCTCGCAAAATTGCCACTCGTTGTTGCTGCCCACCAGAGATTTTATTTGGATATGACCACTCTTTTCCTTCTAGTCCGAATTTTTTTATAAGATCTAAAGCTTTCTTCTTTGGATCATATTTTAGTTTTTTCCTCGCATAAATTGTTGGCAGAAGAATATTTTCCAAAACATTTAACTTTGGTATTAGATTAAACTGTTGAAAAACAAAACCAACAAATTCATTTCTCAAAGTTGACAATTGATCATCTGTTAAATAAGTAACGTTCTTACCATTGATAAAAATTTCTCCATTAGTTGGTTTATCAAGAAGACCAATAAGATGCATTAAAGTTGACTTTCCCGATCCCGAAGGGCCGGTGATAGAAACGAATTCGCCTTCTTTTATCTCAAGATTTACTCCCTTTAAAGCTTGGTATTCTATGTCCCTATCAAGTTTATATATTTTCCAAACATTTCTAAATTTTATCATATACTTTAATTTTTAATTAATTATTATTTCCCCCTCACTCAAACCACTCTTAATCACGATCTTTCCATCAATCTCTTCCCCAATCTCAATGTACTTTTTAATCCTTTTATTATTTTTCTTGACAAAGACATAACTTCCTTTTTTATCTTTTTTAATAAATCGTGAAGGTAAAGCAATAACTTTGTTTTTTTCTTTAATTAAAAACTCAACATCACCTGTCATTCCTAACCTTAAAGGTAATTTCTTTGTTTTTTCAGATAATTCAAGTTTTACTTCATAAACCGTTCCTGTCTCTCCACTTTTTGGAGAAAAACTAATATATGAAATTTTTACCTCATCCTCAAAATCAGAAAAAGAGTCAAGTGTTAACTTTCCTTTCATTTCTTCTTTCAAATTAACAACATCTGCCTGTTCCACAGTGGCTGAAAAATATAATGTTTTTGGGTTGACAATTTCAAAAGTGGCGTTGGCTGGGGTAATATTAACACCTGCTTTTGGAATATCAATGTGAGTTACTACTCCTTCAATTGGTGTCCAAAGATCAGCATATTCTAAAAGTAAATTTTGATACTCAACTTCCAAAACCGCACTATTTAAATCGTATTGACTGTTTTCCAAAATTCTTTTTGCGCGCTTATGAAGATCACCAGTTGAAAATTCGTATGTTTCTTCATAATCATCTTTGGTTTGTTCAAAACTATTTCTTTGTTTAAGATAATTATTTAAATATTTATCTAAACGATTTTTTAAATCGCGCTTATCCAAAGAGGCAATCGCCTGATATTTTTTCACATAATCACCCTCCTTCACTCCAACCCAAGCTAATCTACCTGATGTTTGAAATTTTAAATTAACTTTTTCCTTAGCATCTATTTCTCCTGATAAAGTTAAGGTTTCTTTTAAATTTTGTTTTTTTACCATCATTTTTTCTTCAACCTCTGTTTTTTTCGCTTGTGTTTGAGTGAAAATTAAGACAAAAACCAATAAAATAATTGCCAAAAAATACCATCTTTTCTTTAAAAACTCTATCATATTTAAAAATTTAACTAATAATCTTTTTTAAAATCACTAATAATCTTTCTTTTTCCTTATTATCTAGTTTATCAATTAAATTAGAAAAACATTGTTTTTTTCCTAAGTCATTTTTTTATCAAAGTTCTTCCTTTTTTTGTCACTTTTAGCCTTATCAATCGCTGATCATCTTTATCATGAGTTTTTGTGATTAATTTTGAATTGACAGCTTTTCTACCAGACTATTGGCAGTTGGCAAAGTGATTGAAAAATCTTGAGCAACATCAGTTAGCTGACATTTTTTATTTTCTTTGATAAAGATTAAACCATGAAGTTGAATGATTGTCAGATCATTAGTCTTTATTGTTTGAAAACTTTTCTTCATCTTTCGATAAATATTAAAAATCAACTTAAAGATTTTCTTATTAATATTTGATTTAATAAAATTAATTAGACTATCTAATAATTAAATTATATTACTATTTTTACGAAAAGTCAAGAAGTTAAAGATAGGGTTGCCAATTTGATATTGGCATAATGTTATAAACAATAAAATTCCAAGCAAAAAGGTAAATTGCCGGTAAAAGAAGTAAAAAAACAATCAAAAATTTTTTAGAGGTAAAAAACTTTTCAAAAGAAATCAAAGCCATTGGCCAAAGAGGAAGACTGTAACGAGGAATATCTTTATGTTGAACAAAAAGAATTGCAACATAAAAAATCAAGCTAAAATAAAAAAAAGAACGATATTTTGAATTTTTTAAGTTATAAACGGTTAAGCCGTATAGAAAAAAATAAAAGACCATCTCCTCTATCCAAGCTGTCCCAACCCATTTTGCTCGAAAATTAAAAACTGAAAATGGATAAGGCATAGGAACAAAACCCCCTGTATTAAAGTAAGCAAAAAAATCTCCGTATTGAAGCGCATATAATTCAAAAACAGTTAACAATCCTAAAGGAATTAAAAAAATACCCATCCATTGCCAATTAATTTTTTTTGTTTTTAGAATCTTTTCCAAGAAAACCAAACCATAAACAAAAAAAAGCAGTATTCCCGGTGTTTTTGTCATTGTTACCAAACCACCAAAAAGTCCGGCTAAAAAATATCTTCCTTTCTCAAAAAAATAAATTGATAATAAAATCAAAAGCAAAAACATACTTTCTGGTGCACCAATGCTTCGCACTACTAAAAATTTTGGAATAAAAAGAAAAATAAAAGAAAGAAGAAGAGGTTTTTGAGAAAGTTTTAAATTTTTTATAAAAAAATAAAAAAATAACGTCAAAAAAACTGTTGCTGCTAAATTAACAAAAACCATCGCCTTAAAATAAGCTAAAGAAAAACCAAAAAATTTAAAAACCTCAGCAAAAACTCTAATTAAAAAAGGATACAAAGGTAAATGAGCGGCAAAATATTTTGCCGGAATGGCCAATTCCAAACCAATCTTTTCAATTGCTTCTTTATTGTAAAAAGTTTTTGCTGGAATGATATATAAAGGTCCATCAAAATTTCGATAAATATACTGAGTACTGGAATTCGGAATTTCAATTCCATACCAAAAATTAATTTTTAAAATAAAAGGCAGCCAAACAAAAAATGTACTTATTAAAACAAAAAAAATTACGGTAAAATATGATTTAATGTTGACCCGCATAAAAAATATTTTAACAAAAAATTGGTTTTTTTTAATCTTATTAGGAATTGGCATTTTTTTTCGTCTTTATCGATTGGAAGAATTTATCACTTTTTTAGGTGATCAAGGAAGAGATGCAATTATAATTAAAAGAATTATCACCTTTGAGCATTTTCCTGCCTTAGGCCCGGTTTCTTCGGTTGGCCAAGTATTTCTTGGTCCTTTTTTTTATTATTTTATGGCTCCATTTTTGGCATTATTTAAATTTAATCCAGTGGGCTTAGCTTTTGGTAGTTTTTTTTATTCGACAATTGGTTTAATCTTGGCCTATTTTATTTTAAAAAAAATCGATCCAAAAATAGCTAATCTCTTTCTTGTCTTAAGCACTTTTTCTTGGATACTAATTCACAATGCTCGCTTTTCTTGGAATCCTAATCTTTTACCTTACTTTTCTTTTCTTAATCTGTATTTTATGTCTTTATTTTTTGAAAAAAGTCTTATTTTTCCTTTTTTGGCGGGAATGTTTTTTTCTTTTTCAACCCAACTTCATTATCTTGGTTTTCTTTTAACTCCGACTTTAATTTTATTTTTTTTAATAAACTATAAAAAAATTTTAAAAGAACCACTTTTATTTATTAAAAAAATTAGTTTTTTTATTTTTGCCTTTTTAATTTTTTATCTTCCTTTAATTCTTTTTGATTTAAAACACCAATTTTTAAACATTAAAAATTTTATTAAACTCTTTACTCATCAAGAAATTATTAAATCAACTTCTTATCATCAACGATTTGAAGAAACTTTAACTAATTTTTTTAATTTTACTTTTAATTTAAAAATTAATTATTTTTTAATTCTTACATTTTTTTTTATTCTTTTTCTTTATTTTCTTAAAAAGAAATTTTTTTACAAAAAGCCTTTATTGCAACTTATTTTTTTAAGTTTTTTTGTTTTTATTTTTAGTTTTTCGGTTTTAAATAGTTTTCGTCATTATCATTATTACAACACAGTCTATCTTAACTTTTTTATCGTCTTAGCCGTTTTTTTGGCTGATGTTTTTTCCGTCAATCTTTTAACTAAAATTTTTGTCTTTGTTTTTTTAATTTTTTTTATTAATCAAAATCAATTAAATTACCCTTTTAAACATCAAAGAGGCAATTTTCAAACAAAAATTGCCCAAAAAATTGCCCAATCTATCATTGATAGTAATCCAAAAACACCTTATCAAATTGTCCCTATTCCCTTTACAGAAATGGATGGTCATATCCGCTACTATCTTGAAATTATGGGCAAAAGACCAATTCCAGAAGAAAGTCCTCAAGAAGGTGAAGAGCTTTATATTTTATGCTACGAAAAAGAATGTGATGTCTTAAACCATCCCCAATGGCAAATTGCTTCTTTTAAAAATAAAAAAGTTGCTAAAATATGGAAAGTTGATCGAGTAAAAATTTATAAAATTATCCATGGAAGATAAATTAAAAATTTCTTTAATCGTCCCTTGTTATAATGAAGAATTAAATCTTCAAAAAGGGACTTTAGATAAAATTGGCAATTTTACAAAAGACGATAAAAGATTTATTGAGGTAATAATTTCTGATGATGGCTCAACCGATCAAACAAAAAAAATAATCAAAGACAAATATTTAAAACTCTTTCCAAAATTTAAACTTCTTGAAAACCCTCATCAAGGAAAAGCTGGGGCGATAATCTTTGCTATCAAAAAGGCAAAAGGTAATTGGGTGTTTTTTACCGATTTTGATTTAGCCACCCCAATTGAAGAAGTTGAAAAACTAATCTCTGTAGTAAAAAAAGATACCCCAATAATTATCGGTTCACGAAACACAAAAAGAGAAGGAGCCCCATTTATAAGAAAGATTATGGCCTTAGGTTTTATTTTTCTAAGAAATCTTCTTTTAAATCTTAAGGGAATTAAAGATACCCAGTGTGGTTTTAAAATGTTTAAAAAAGATATTGCTTTAAAAATTATTAAAAGGCTAAAAGTATTTTCTCAAAAAAAGAAAGTTAAAAATTCATCAGTCTCGGCTGTTTTTGATCTTGAATTTTTATTCTTAGCCCAAAAATTAGGTTTTAAAATTAAAGAAATTCCAGTCATTTGGAAACATGTAGAAACAAAAAATGTTTCTTTTTTAAAAGATGCTATTGAAACATTAAAAGACATAATAAAAATTAAATATTTTCAAATAAAAGGTTATTATTCATAAACAATGAAAAAAATATTTCTTATTTCTTTTTTTTTATTTATATTTTTTGCTCTTTTAGTAAAAAATTATCAAATAAGAAATATTGCCTACCTTGAATGGGACGAAGGAATGTATGCTCAAATTGCCAAAGAAATGATCAAAAATAAAAGCTTGATTACAACTTTTAACGACAACCTCTGGTTTGATAAACCACCACTCTCCCATTTTCTTATTGCTTTGTCTTTTCTTATTTTCGGAGAAAATGAATTTACAAGTCGAGCGACAATGGTTATCTTATCGTTAATTCTTCTTTTTTTGTTTTATAAATTGAACCAAAAATTAACCAAAAAGATTTTTAATAACAGAAAAAAACATTTGGCGATAATTTTGCCAATGATAATTTTGATAGCAACGCCGATTTTTTTAGAACGAGCCACCACTTTAAATAGTGATTTATTGGTAGCGATAAGTTGGCTTGGGTATCTTACTTTTTTTGAAAACTCATTTGCTCGAATTTTATTTATAGTAATTGGAGTTTGGGGAAAGTCAGTTTTAGGTTTTTATCCTCTCTTGTATGACTTTTTTCTTCTTATATTTAAAAAACAGAAATTAAATTTTTCTTACATTAAAACCACTTTAACTGCAATTTTTTTAGCCTCTTTTTGGTATATTTTTCTTTTTATAAAATATGGCTATTTTTTTATTGAAAACCATTTTTTGAGCCAAATGTTTAAAAGAATATATGTCCCAATCGAACTTCATTTTGGTAATAAATTTTTTTATTTTGAAGTTTTATGGAAAAACTTATATTTATTATTAATTATGATCACAATTAGTTATCTGCTTATTATTTTTGATTTTTTTAAAAAAATAAAAGAAAAATCTAAAAATATAGACATTTACTTGGTCTATTTATTTCCCCTTCCTTTTTTTTCTTTTTTGACCTTAATGAAAACAAAAATTGAATGGTATGTAATTATTTTTTTACCTTTTTTACTTTTACCGATAACCTATTTTTTATATAGAACAAAAAACAAGGCTTTCTATTTTCTTATTATTTTTTTTATTGGTTTTTTTTCGCTAAAGAATTTTGTTCAAAAAACTATTTTATTAAAACCACCAAAAGAAACGAATGAAAAAGTTATATTAGCTAAATGCATTTCACAAATTAACAAAAAGAGGGTCTTTTTTTTAGTTGATGAACAAGAGAGAAAAAACCGCAATTTTCTAGAAGCAGCTCATTATCAAACTACTTCTTCATTTTTTTATGGGGGTACCCCATCGTTTGTTTATTACGTAAAAAAACCGGTTACTTTTTTTTATAACCAAAAAGAATTTCAACAAAATTTAAACAAAAATGATGTTATTTATGTAATTAATAAAAATGAAAAATCGATCATTAATTTTGATATTAAAAAAAATATTTGTCAAACAAAAAACTGGTTAAGTTTTTAAAGTTATGAAAAAATTAATAAAAAATGATTTTTTATTTTTATTATTAATTTTCATTGGTTTTATTTTAATAAGAAGTCTCCATTTTGTAGATTTTTTAAATTGGTCTCAAGATCAGGCTGAGTGTGGTATGGCGGCTCTGGATATTTGGCGAAATAAAAAATTAACATTAATTGGCCCACAAATTTCTGCTACCTTTGAAGGACGACTTCTTTTTCAAGGACCAATAACTTATTATTTATTTTTGATTTTTCTTCTTGCTGGCAACTGGGATCCAGTAAAAGCTTCTTATCTTTTTATGTTGTTTGCCAGTTTTTTAATCTTCCCCCTTTTTTATGGAGTAAAAAAATTAACCAACAAGAAAATTGCCTATATAATCGTCCTAATCTATAGTTTTATACCTTATTATATAAACTATACTCGTTTTCTTTGGAATTCAACTCTTCAATTAACTTTTTCTATTTTATTTATTTATTTTTTTTCTTTTTATCAAAAAAGTAAAAAATTAAAATATTTTTTCATCAGTTCATTTTTTTTAGGTTTATTACTTCAATTTCATTATCAATTTATTTTAGTTATTTTAATTTTTTTTATATATTTTTTGTTTTTTAAAAAAATATCAATCAAAGAATGGTTCATTTTTATCTTAGGTATTATTTTAGGTTTTTCACCCTTAATTATCTTTGAATTAAAACATCAATTTTATAACGCCAAAACCGCTATTTTATTTATAAAAAATTGGTCAAGAGTTGACAAACCAGGTAATTTGACTATGCCTCATTATTATCTTACTCTTTCATTTTTATCTTTAATTTTCATAAGTAATAAATTTAAAAACTTTATCAATAAAATAAAATGGAAATTTATCATTATTTTTGGATTCATTTTATTTTTTACTAGTCTTTTTCAAAATATCAAAAAACCTAGCCAATCTTATTGGGCGCCGGCTAAAGATTGGAAATATTCGATGGAGAAAAAAGCTTATCAAATAATAAAAAAACAACCAATCAAAAAAAACTTTAATGTTGCTGATCTATCCTACTACAACACTAAAGCGGCTGTGATAAAATACTTTTTAAAAAGAGATAATTTTTCAATCAACTTTGATGATTATTATCAAAATCGATATCTTTATGTAATATCAAAAAATAACGAATATCAAAATACCTTATCGTATGAGGTAGCTTTTTTTAAACCAAGAAAGTTAATTAAAAAATGGCATTTGCAAAATGATTTTTATTTATATCTTTTTGAAAGAATATGAAAAAACAAAAAGTTGTCATCGTTTTGCCAGCATATAATGCAGAAAAAACTTTATTAAAAACATATAAAGATATTCCCAATAAATATAGAAAAAATATTATCCTTGTTGACGATTCAAGTAATGATAAAACAGTAGCTATTGCTAAAAAACTTAAAATTCAAGTCTTTGTCCATAAAAAAAATTTAGGTTATGGTGGTAATCAAAAAACCTGCTATCAACAAGCTTTAAAACTTAATCCAGATATTGTTATTATGCTTCATCCAGATTATCAATATGACCCAAAATTAATCCCAGCGTTGGTGGCAATGATTGAAAGTGGTAATTATGATGTGGTTTTGGGATCAAGAATTTTAGGTGGTGGAGCATTAAAAGGTGGAATGCCTTTATATAAATATATTTCTAATCGCTTTTTAACTTTTTTTGAAAACTTATGTACGGGAACAAAACTTTCTGAGTATCATACGGGTCTTAGAGCATATAAAGCTGAAGTTTTAAAAAATGTTAATTTTCAAAAAAACTCCAATGACTTCATCTTCGATAATCAAATTCTTCTTCAAATCATTGCGCAAAATTATCGTATTGGTGAAATAAGTTGTCCAACAAAATATTTTAAAGAAGCTTCTTCTATTAATTTTATCCGAAGTTTGAAATATGGATTAGGTTGTGTTTATTGGTCGATTATCTATTTTTTGGGAAGAATTAAAATCTACCATCATCCGCTGGTTTTTAAAAAAAATAATTTATATTACCACTACACTTTTTATTCCTTCAACTAAGTAAAATGTTTCTTTTTCTGTCGTTGTTAATATTGTTTGATAATTTTTAATTAACCGTAAAATTAATTGTCTATTTTTTAAATCTAACTCAGAAAACAAATCATCCAAAAGTAAAATTGGTCGAATTTTAAAATTTTTCTCAAAATAATTAATCTCATTTATCTTAAGCCAAAATAAAGCCAATCTTTGTTCACTTCTTGAGCCAAAAAGATGAATATTTTTTTCCTTTTCGTTTATTATAAAAATTAAAAAATTATCTCGTTGCGGACCAACTAATGTTTTTTTTTGTCGAACTTCTTCCTCAAAAACAGATTTTAAATGCTTATCGTCAATAATATTTGGCTGGTATTTAATAAAAAATATTTTTTCTTCAAGTAAAGAATGTTTATTTAAAAAATCGCAATATTTTTTTCTTTTTTCTATTAAATAAAGAGATTCCTTAATCAAAAATTTATTCCAAAAAGCTAACTCTTCTAAAAAACTTTCTTTTTTTTCTTCGGTAAAATTCTCGAGTAGTTTATTCCTTTTTTTTAAGGCATTTGAATAATTAATTAATTTTTTACGATACTCCGCATCTTCTTCTGCCAAAAATCGATCAAAATAGTTGCGTCTTTCTTCAGGCGACCCATCAATAATTTTTAAATCATAAGGGGAAAAAAGCACAATTTTAGGTGATAAATACACAAACTGACGCCAATTTTTTTTTGTTTTATCAATAAAATATTTTTTACTCACCCCCTTATCAGTCTTTTCAATTAACACTTGATAAACAAACTGTTGATCTTTTTCCTCAAAAATTCCCTCAATCTTTGCCTGATTTTTATCAAAAGTAATAAGTTCGCTTTCTTCTTTTTCTCGAAAACCCTTCCCTTTTGAAAGACAATAAATTGCTTCTAATAAATTAGTTTTTCCTTTAGCGTTTTCTCCCAAGATAATAGTAATAAACGGATTAAAATTAAATGACTTTTCATAGAAATTACGAAAATTAAAAAGATTAATCTTTTTTAACCACATATTAAAATTTTAATTTAAAAAATTTTAAGAAGTTTTTTTCTTTAACAAAAAGATGGTTTCAAAAAAAGAAGGTAAACGAAAAATTCCATTTCTAAAAATTGAAATATTAGACAAAGAAGAAAAAAGATTTTGCCAATATTTTTTGCTAAAAACCGAAAGATGAGAAAAATCTTCTCCATGAGTTAAACTAATCCAGTGATTTTCAATCGTATAGATCTTATGAAGAATAAACTTTTTTGAAACCCGAACTGTTTCCAAAATCGCTTTTTTTATTTTTGATCTTTCTAAATGCTCTAAAACATCAAAACTAACCACCAAATCAAAATAATTGTCCGGATAGGGAATTTTAATTATATCACCCAGTTTTAAAAATGGTTTGACTTTTTTACCGGCCATTTCTAAAGCATTTTTCGATATCTCAATCCCAAAAGCATCTACTCCCAAAAACCGCAACCATTTAACCAGCTTCCCCGTACCACAACCAACATCTAAACAGTTTTTTGGTTTAAGAAATATCTTAATTATCAAGGCCCGATAAAAGTTGACTAAATCATCAAAAACACTCCATCGATATTCACCCTTTTTTCCTTTATAATAATCTCGATCATAAAAAGAAGCATCTATTCGATAGGGACTAATTACCGTTCCCTTAAAACTCTCTCCATCCATTAACCTCTGTAAATTTCTAAAATCTTTTCCGTAAGTGACAATCACTGTCAATTTTAACTCTTTTGCCAACTGGGTAGCAATTGGGTCAAAAGGAGCAGACAAACCTGGTATCCATTTATTACCAACTATATTTTCCATTTCCTCCCAAGTAATTTTTTCAATTAGCTTGGCATCGTTAAATTTTTTGGGATCTTTATCGTAAACCCAATAGGTGTTGGAAAGATTAATAATGGTTTTTCCTCCATAATCGCGAGCAAGAATCACTGCATCGTAGTCAGTTGACCAACCAGGTTTCCAACCAGCGCCAATGACAATTGGTTCTTTTAAGCGGTAAACTTTTTTATCATAATTTTCAATGATTCTTGGATGAGCAATATCTTTGAAAATCGTTCGAAGAAGATGAGCGTTGACCCGAGTGGTATGAATAGCCAACCAATCTAAATCTTCGTTGGTTATATCACCAACAACTTCTTTGGCTGCATCTCGATAGTGCCTGGCAATTTTACCACCACCAGCCACTAAAAAAAAGCGTTTTCCCAAAGCAACGTATTTTCGAATAAAACGATTAAAAGAAGATAAAAATTTGGTATCAACACCGCCATTAGGAACAATTAAACTTCCTCCAACGGAGATAATAATCGGCGGTTCTTTCTTAAACATAGTCTAAATGTAGATTATATCATTTTTTTTATTTTTTTAAAAGCTAAAAAATACCAGTTCTTATCCCAAGAATTAACTCGACCACTTTCACAATAAGAAAAGCCAACACTAAGAGAACTATTCCAATTATCCCGGTAGTTATCTTAGCTTGAGCTGATTTTATCTTTTCCGGGTTTCCTTCCGAAGTCATAAAATCATACCCGGCCCAAATAAAAACTAAAAGCAAAATCACGCTCGAAATTGGAATCAAAAAAAAATTTACTACCCGACTAATAATCTCACCTAAAGTATTAAATTGTAAGGGTCCTTGAATTATTTGATCATTAATTCTAACTTGTTGGGCTAAGTATCTCATAATTAAAGTAAATTTTAACGACCAATTTGGTAACTTTCAGAAGCAGGAGTCACTGATAATATCGGTGTTTCTGAGGCTTCAGAAGTGGAAGTTATTTCTTTTTCAAAAACAGTTGGCGATAAGGAAATTGGTATTTCCGTTGGTTCAAGTTTAACTGTTGGCGTTGGTTGAGTAAGAAGTTGATTTTGTTCTTTTATCTTTTTTTGAATTAAAATAAAAAGAAGAATAGCTAAAACAGCCATTGTTAATGTTACTATTAAAAGCAATATGGTATTGAAACTGTCTTTTTCTTTTTTCAATTTTTCAATATCAAGCGAGGTATAGTTGTTAACCATAGATTAATAACTTAATTCAAAATAAATTTTTGATAATAATTTAAATGGTAGAAACAACAACTTCTTGTGTTGATTCTTCTTTTTTTAATTGTGGGTTTAAATCACCATTGAGTTTTTGATTGTTATTGGGTTTTTCCATTTTTTGATTACCAGTCTCTTTTTCTTTTTCGTAAGATAATAACTCTTTTAAGTCTTTTGACAAACAATTGGGACAAATAATTGTTGCATTTTCAACTATTTCTGTTTCAAATTGAGAATGACATTTTTGGCACAAAAAGCTTTTTTTTACCAAAGGCTTTTTAAAATTACCTTCCTCAACCAAAATAACTTTTTCGACATTAAAAACAAATCCTTCACCATCAAAGTCAACCACGATTTCCTCACCGACTTTGACCTTTCCTTCAATAATTAAGCTGGAAATTGGATTTTCTATCATTCGTTGAATTGCGCGTCTTAGCGGTCTTGCGCCATATATAGGATCAAAACCAGCCCGAACAATCTCTTTAACCGCCGCATCATTATAAGAAAAACCAATTCCTTGTTCTTCCAATGCTTTACCCACTCCTTTTAACTGGAGTTTAACAATCTCCATCATATGGGAAAAACGCAATGGTTCAAAGATAATTACCTCATCAAAACGATTGATTAACTCTGGCCTAAAAAACTTCCTAAGCTCTTCCATCACTTTATTTTTTATTAAACCTAATTTCTTTTTTTCGGTTTCTTCTTCTACTTTTCGCTTTTCTTCAAGTTCTTTTTCCAAAGGAAAATCATTACCAAAATAATCTTTTAAAGAAAGTTTTTTCCATTCTTTTTCTTCTTTTTTTCTAAGCCATAAATTATCACCAACGATAATTATCTCCTCCCCAGTTGGCGAAAAAGTATGAATATCCCAATAATTAACGGGTAATTCGTTTTTATTCGCGGTTTGATCAGGATCGGCAAAATAATAATCTTTCAATTCACCCGTTTGCCAATCATTGCTGCCAATTTTTCTCTTCCAAAAACGATTACGAAAAGTAACAATTTCAAATTCCTCACCGTCAAAAGCATGAGTGTTCAATTTAATTGTTGGTAACTGTTCTTCTGGGGCATCAGGCAAAGCATTCACAACCACTCCCTCTTTAAAATAGTCAATTAAAGTCATAACTTGCCAAACTTTGGCGGTGGTTGAATTTCGAATAAAAACTAAATTGCCTTTGGTAATAACCTCAATTCCCTGACCAGAAATCGCATGAGTATCAAAACCATCGATGGGAAAACTCACTTTTCCCTCTTGATTTTTTGCTGCCTCTTCATCGATTTTTTGACCAGCAAAGTAGTCAAAAAGCATCCCTTTTTGCCACTCAGTTTTTTCTTTTTCAAAGTACTTACTTCCAATGGTTAAAATCTCTCGCCCTCTTGGAGTAAAAACGTAAGTTGATAAAACCGGTGGTTCCTCAACTTCCATCCCTCCTTTTTTTAAAAGCTCATCTTGAATCACTTTTGTACCAATATTGGAAGTACAAATAACAACCGTATTTTTAAAAGAAATAGTATGGCCTTTGTTATCGGTTAATCGACCATCATCTAAAATCTGAAGAAGAATGTTGAAAATATCAGGGTGGGCTTTTTCAACTTCATCAAAAAGGACCACTGAATAAGGTTTCCTTCTTACCGCCTCAGTTAGCTTTCCTCCCTCCTCATAACCAACGTAACCTGGCGGAGCACCTAAAAGTTTGGCTACTTCATGCTTTTCCATATATTCTGTCATATCAAAACGAATCATTGCTTCCTCGTATCCAAATAAAACCTCAGCCAAGGTTTTTGCTAGCTCTGTTTTCCCAACACCGGTTGGCCCTAAAAAAACAAAGCTGCCAATGGGTCGATTTTGAGATTTAAGTCCCGCTCTTCCCCTTCTTACTGCCTGAGCGACTAATCTTACTGCTTCTTCTTGATCAATTAAGCGTTTGTGCATAATCTCCTCAAGATGGGCTAGTCTTTCAACTTCA